>Ga0209631_10004736_pt1 | contig 14887 bp, 11 predicted proteins | sample COG_08_FD_184752 | JGI IMG/M metagenome (GOLD analysis project Ga0209631, IMG submission 184752) | Pelagic Microbial community sample from North Sea - COGITO 998_met_08 (SPAdes) (version 2) | ecosystem: Environmental > Aquatic > Marine > Neritic zone/Coastal water | place: Helgoland, sampling... | reverse complement strand
GCCCGTTGCCTTCGCTGCTTATTTCCTCTCTTTCGCCTCAACCGTTGCCACAAGCCTCGGGATTTGCTTAATTGCTGCACGACTTCTAGATCAAGAACGCGTCATTCAGGGCTAGCGGAAGACCGACGACCAAGTATTCTCGATGGGAACGCATCGCGCCGAACCTGCGCCTCCCGAAGCGCTTCCTCTCAACCCTCACCTCGGCACCCGACATACATGATTAACGCAAGATTGACGATGCATGGCCGCCTACTGAGCTATCGAACCCGCTCAATCACACCTTACACTGCTCGGCTTAATCTCTGAGCACAGCACAATGCCAGCCTGAGAGGCTCAGGCCGCGCCGCTTAACGGCTCAGTATTTTGAGGAGTGGGAGGTTCCGATTCTGGCTGTATCCTGGGCATCTCGAGGACATCTTCAGAAACCTCTCGATCGAGCCTTTGCGGATCAGCAACATCAGGGATCGGAGGCTCCCTTGTAAGGGGTGGGGCTGGGTGGGACGGAGCTGGCACCAGGTCAGAGGCAGGAGACTCAAGCAATACCGACTCTACTGAGCTTGGGGGCGCGTTGGCCACGGGCGGCTCAGAGATTGCGTCCGGATTAGGCGCTACTCGCTCTCGGTCTTCGGTAAAATAGAGATAAGCAGCAGCAATTATCAGAGACACTAAGATTCCAATGATGTACTGGCTCCGATCACTCATCTGTCCGCTCCTGACTTTGATCAATGTCTGCTTTGTTGATGTCTGCTTTATTGATGTGGCCCATCGACCAGAGGCTTCCCCGCTCTCAATACTCCAATGGCGGCTTAATCTCTCACGAGATCGTGAAGCCCGCCAGCAGTTGTGTTAGGTTGCAACCTTCCCCCCTTCAATATCAAGGCCCTGGCATGACTGACTATCAACCCCTCTCAGCCCCTGACCAAGAACCGAAACCCGCGACCCATCATACCACTCGACATCAAGACCAAGTGAGGGCAAGGCTTCCCTTTGATGACGTCAGAAGCTTTGATAACGCCCGACGCGGATTTATCGCGAGCCTTGAGCCCTTGCGTATTGCGCATCAAGACGCTGAGCGCTCAGCACTCGACCTGACCGCTTTTGACTTCTTAACCGATGAGTGTCCAGATACGGTCAATCCCTCACTGTGGCGGCAAGCGCAACTCAACGCTCAGCATCATGGGCTATTTGAGGTAACCGATGGCATTTATCAAGTTCGGTCCTTTGACATTGCCAACATGACGCTGGTGCGCGGCGAGACCGGCTGGATTGTCATTGATCCACTGACCTGTTCAGAATCGTCGAGTGCCGCCTTGAAACTGGCAAATGCTCATTTGGGCCATCGCGAGGTCGTTGCGGTCATTCACACCCACAGTCACGTCGACCATTTTGCTGGCATTCTGGGGGTGACCGATCAAGCATCGGTTTCATCGGGTCGCGTCCAAGTCATCGCACCCCTGGATTTTGTTGACGAAGCCCTGAACGAGAATGTACTGGCCGGAAACGTCATGGGCCGGCGAGCAACCTATATGTATGGCAACCTCTTGCCAGCATCACCGGCTGGTTTTGTGACCACGGGCCTTGGTGCGGCCCTCGCGCTCGGGAGTACAGGCTTTATTGTGCCGACGGATATTATTACGACCAACACGGAAACCCGCCAAATCGATGGCATCGATATTGAGTTCCAACTCACAATGGGCTCAGAGGCGCCGGCCGAAATGGTCTTTTACTTTCCACAATTTAAAGCGCTCTGCATGTCCGAGATCACCTCCCATCACCTGCACAACATCTACACACCACGAGGTGCCCAGGTGCGCGACGCGATGGCTTGGTCAAAACAAATTCAAGAGTCCATCGACCGATTTGGTGGACGCCTGGAGCTGACCTTTGCGAGCCATCACTGGCCCACCTGGGGCCAAGTTGATGCGATCACCTACCTCAAAAAACAACGGGATCTCTACCGTTACATCCACGATCAAACCCTGCGAATGGCAAATCTCGGCTTGGGTCCTGATGAGATCGCCGAGTCGATAGAGTTGCCGGCAAGTCTCGCGCAAGAATTTCACTGCAGAGACTACTACGGCACGTTAAAACACAACGCCAAAGCGGTTTATGTTAAATACCTTGGGTTCTTTGATGGCAATCCAGCCAATTTGGATGCACACCCACCTCGGCAACGCGCACTCCGCTACGTGGAATTTATGGGAGGTAGCGACGCCATCATGGAACGCTGCCAACAGTGTTTTGCTGACGGCGACTACCGCTGGGTTGCAGAAGTCCTCAATCATTTGGTCTTTGCCGAGGTAGATCATTTGCCTGCGCGCAGCATGCTGGCTGATGCCTATGAGCAAATGGGTTACCAAGCAGAGTCTGGGCCCTGGCGGAATTTCTATCTTTGCGGCGCGCTAGAATTGCGACAGGGACTCCCGAAGGGTAGTAAATTTGGGCCCAGTGCGGGCATGGCCCAAGGCATGCCACTGGCCAATATCTTCGAGGCGATGGGGGTGCGGCTCAATGGCCTTCGGGCAGCCAGCCACCCGATGCGCATGAACTTAACACTCACGGATGCCGAACCTGTGCTCATCGAAATCGAGAACGGCGTACTCCACGCTCACTTTAATCGCAGTGACGAGAAGGCAGGCCTGACCATTGAATCGAGCGAGGCAACCTTCAAACAGCTCATTCTCGGCCTTGCAGACCCGATAGCGCTGATCAATGACCAGAAGCTCAAACTTGAGGGGGATGCCAACCTGTTGATCACATTTCGGGGTTTAATGGATCAGTTCGAACGACGTTTCCCCATTGTCACGCCACGAGCCGGCACTTGAAGCCCCTTCAAAACACACACAGCGAGCTTCCGCCTCAAGCATCAGTGGTTGTGAGGCATCCCTCAAAAGACACAATGACGAGCGGACTCTAGGACCACAGACGTCGTATTTGGCTTCAAATTCGTGCTGCCGCAAACAACTAGGAGATTTCTATGCAGATCGGTCTACTCCATCCCGGCGCTATGGGAGCCGCTGTCGGCGCATGCCTGACGCAATCCGGCCACACGGTCTATTGGCTCGCCCCAGGGCGCAGTGACCAAACCCGAGCCCGGGCTGACCGCGCAAAGCTAACGCCTTGCCAATCCCTGGCTGAGCTCGTCGGCAGGGTCGAGCTGATCCTCAGCATTTGTCCGCCAGACGCCGCTACAGCCGTGGCAGACCAAGTCTGCAAATCGGGCTTTCAAGGACTCTTTCTTGAGGCCAATGCGATTTCTCCCACAAAACTGGCGGATATCCAGCGCTTGCTCGAAGCGCATCAGATTCAACTGATCGATGGCAGCGTCATTGGCGGGCCGGTTTGGCCAGAAGATCAGAATCCCGCAAGGACAACACTACATCTCTCAGGGGAGTTTGCCCCAACCATCGAAACCTTGCTCATCCATTCACCGTTGCGCGCAAACGTTGTTTCCGCGACGCTTGGTGATGCCAGTGCCTTAAAAATGGTGTTTGCCGCCTTCAGTAAAGGCAGCGCCGCGCTCAGCGCAGAGATTTTAAATGTCGCAGAGCAATACGGCGTTCGAGACGAATTGGCCGAGGCCATTGGGCCACACCAGAACGAGCGCTGGCTACAAAGTATGACCAACACATCGTCGAAAGCCTGGCGCTTCATTGGGGAAATGCATGAGATTGCTGATACGTTTAAGGCGGTCGGCGCCACGCCCGGATTTCATCAGGCGGCGGCTGATGTGTATCAACGGCTCGCTGCCCATAAGGATTGGGACCAAGCACCGTCCCCGCAAGCGCTACTGTCCTCTCTGTCAACAAAAACCACCAACTAGAATCGAGACCCCTATGGCACTGCAACTAGGCTTTCACATTGGCCAACAAAATCTATCCATCACGGAGCTCAGACAACTTTGGACAAGGCTTGACCAACAAGGCGCGGATTGGATTTCTTTGTGGGACCATTTCTACGAGGCTCCTCCAGCGGGTGGCAGTCAGGATCACTTCGAAGCGATTGCACTGCTCGGTGCCCTTGCATCAGAGACTCGCACCGCGAGACTAGGGTGTTTGGTGTTCTATGTCGGCTATCGGAATCCCGCGCTACTGGCCAAAGCTGCTGCAACCCTCGATCATCTCAGTAATGGTCGGTTTGAAATTGGCCTCGGCGCTGGTTGGCATGTTCAGGAAGCTACCGCCTATGGCTATCCATTCCCAAAGATCGGCAACAGGCTCGATATGCTCGATGAGGCGGCTCAAATCATCAAGGGCATGTTGTCCCAGCCCAGGACCAGCTTTGCAGGGAAACATTTCTCGGTCGTGGATGCCAGCAACAATCCCATGCCGCTTGCCAAAACACCTGCACTCTGGATTGGGGGATTGGGCGAGAAGAAAACACTCCGGATCGTTGCGGAGCAGGCGACAGGTTGGAACGCAGCCTATGTGAGTCCCGCGCGATTCGGGGAGCTTAATTTGACCCTAAACCGTTGGTGCGAGCGGGTGGGACGCAATCCCGCGGAAATCGAACGCTCAGTGAACCTCAGTTTTCATCTCGGGTTGACCGCGTCTGACTTGAAAAAAGAACGCGCGATCTTGCACTCGGCCTGGGGACCACAAGCCGAACGGATCAGCGCAGGCGCTCTGCTGTGCACACCTTCTGAAGCCATTGAGCGGATTTTGGACTATCATCACCATGGCGCGGAGCTCGTCAACGTTGCGTTGCGAGCCCCCTTTCAAGCCGAGGCCCTGGAGAGTTACCTCGAAACAGTGATGCCCGGGGTTAGATTAGAGACGCGCTAGGACCTGGCAACATCGAGCATGTCCGTCACTTGCGTCATCTTGACCCGAGGCCTTGATTGGCGTGCCCCCTCAGCGACCTCAGCCTCGTCAATTTTTTTCCAGTCAGCGAAACTCACAAAATCTGGCTGCCGAGAGCGGATCAGCGCAAGCGCGCTGTCTGCCCCGGGGTCTGCCGGTTCGAACAAACGCCCTGCCTGCAAATCTTCCATCATCAACCCGACCGTTTCTTGAGCACAGGTTTTGTTGGTGCCGATGACACCGCTGGGACCGCGCTTGATCCAGCCTGCTGTGTACAGTCCCACGACCTGTTGACCGGACGCATCAACCGCTCGACCACCCTCATTGGCAATCGTTCCCCAACTCTCATTAAAAGGGACATCGGGTAACGGCTGACCCCGATAGCCCACGGACCGGAAAACCAGGCCCGTGGGAATCACTTCTTCCCGATCCGTGGCGACCGGCTTTAACTGGCCCCTGTCGTCCATCAAAAGATCATTTTGCACCAGCTTCAAGGCCGAAACAGCACCCGCCTCCTCAATCAGTTCCGTCGGAGAAACCAAAAACCTGATATGTAACTGCCGCGGCTTCCCTGCGTTGGGACGTGCCGCATAGGATTGGATCGTCTCGACATTTTTAAGCACATTCTTATCATTGTCGGCATCCATTTGGTTCTGACTGTGCTCATCGATCACCGCTTCGCCGGGCAAGATGTTGACATCAGCCTCGGCAAATTCTCCCATCTCTTTAATCTCTGGGGGAGTAAATGCAGCTTGAGCCGGTCCTCGCCGCCCCAAGATATACACGTTTTTAACTTTGCTTTGACTCAACGCTTCAAGGGCATGATCCGCAATGTCCGTCACTTTGAGTTCATCCACTGTTTTGCACAAAATTCGAGCAACATCCATCGCGACATTGCCGATACCAACCACCACAACATTTTCCTGAGATAGATCAAACTGTCGATCAGCGAAGTCCGGGTGCCCGTTATACCAAGCCACAAACTCGGTTGCAGAATGGCTACCGGCAAGATCCTCACCCGTCACCCCCAAATTGCGATCGAAAGGGCTGCCGGTGGTGAACATCACTTGATGGTAATGCTGCTTCAGGTCCTCTAGATGAATGTGGGTGCCGTATTCGACATTGCCAAAGAATCGAAATCCTGGATTAGCGGCGCTTTTTTCGTAGGCTCGTGTGACCGACTTATCCTTTTGATGGTCCGGCGCAACGCCAGCGCGCACCAAACCATAGGGCGTTGGCAGCCGGTCGAACATATCCATTTCAACGACCAAATCGCTTTGCTTGAGTAAATTGCTCACGGTGTAAAAGCCCGAGGGGCCCGACCCAATAATCGCGACCCGTAATGGGTTTTCTGAGGTGCCGACTGCTGACATACGACCTTCCATTTCTGAATTTATCGAGAGGAAAGATAGCAGAATAAAACGTAGGCGCCCAGCACCGCAGCTCTAAATCATTGGCCTTAAGACCGGGGGCAGATACACTTTAAGCACGGTACTAAAAGAGCGTTGTCTTGTTTTCGAAAAAATCGAGATGACGCCTTTGCGCTCCAAACGTCGCCGTCAGGCGCTTTGATAAAACGCCCGCAACTTGGACTTTCATTGCGCCCAGGTTGAACGGACCTAGACCGAAGCGCATCATCTAAATCATCCAGAACAAGGCCATTAAAAAGAGCAATCGATTATGAAAACCACCGTCAGAGTCGTTGTTGTCCTCACCGGCTTGTTGATTTTTGCGATCTTGGCCCTCAAGTGGGCGCTCAGTGACCCTGAAAGGTTTCGCGAACCGCTTTCCGAGCAACTGCGCAGCGCGACCGGATATTCTGTTTCTTTTCAGACCCTCGACTGGCAGGTCTGGCCGCAATTTGCCCTCGAAGTTAGCGACCTCCGCATTCCCGCAGATCCCGACTCAGAGCCCTTGCTCAAAATTGAAAACTTAGGCGTTGAAATCGAACTCATCCCGCTCTTACTCGAAGGTGCGCTGACCATCGACGCCTTGATGATTTCAACCCTCACCCTCAACCTCGTTGATTTTGAGGACGGTCGCACAAACTACGACCCGCTGGAGACTCAAGATGATTCGGCCCAAGTTGATGCCAACGCAGCCAAATCCTCTGCTCAGAAACTCCCCAATCTCAGCAGCCTCAAGATTGACACGTTGCACATCCGTTACGAGGATATCGCTATCAAGCAGGTCATTGACCTGCAGGCCGATGATCTCACCGGAGCACTCAGTGATGGTGTCCTGACAATGACCTTCAGTGATCTCCTCAAATATTCCGATTCTGACCTAGACCTTGACTTCGAGGGCCAGAGCACCGGCACCCTCACACTTTTACCAGAAACTCTGATACTCCAATCCGAGAATTTTAAAGCCAGTGGCCAACTCCGCGGGATGGATTTATCCGAGACTGTCCTTGGGTGGTCGCTTTCTGGGCAATACGATCTAGAACGTGATATCGCGACAATAGATGCGTTGAGCGTCGATTTTTTGGGGCTGGAAAGCCAGATCACGGGGCAGCTCAAGGGCTTAACAGCGCCTAGGATTGACCTCGATCTGGCCCTCGAGACTGCCCTCATTAAGCCCCATCAATTGAACACCGTCCTCGAAAATCTAAATCTAGAGGGTCTCAACCTAGACCTATTTAGCCTCCGGAGCCGAGTACTGGGAACGGATGTCGCACCGCGATTGATCGAACTTTCAGGCACAGCCAATCAAACCGTCTTTGAGGGGGATGCGGCGCTCAACCAAGAAGACAGCGAGGTCATGCTTAACCTTCAATTGGACCGGCTCGACTTCGGGTCTTTAGTCCCTGATTCAGAGCCGTCCCAGCCCACTGCAACGGAGGCCCTCGATCCAGAGACCCTGATGATCCCTCGCGAATCCTTAGCCACTTGGATCATCGATGTTCAGCTTACAGCCGAGGAAATTCTTTGGCAGGATTTGAACTTTGAAGACGCTGGTCTTTCTCTGAGCAATCGGAACCGCACGCTCACCGGGGACATTGTCGGCAAACTCAATTCAGCACCGCTGGAAATCAATCTCAAAATTGACTACTCCGACAAGACCTTCACGACTGCAAACGCCAAACTGAGCGATTTTGATCTCAGCACGGTGCTTCCCGATTACAACCTGGGACGAATGAGCCTTAAAACCTCGCTCGATTTTACAGGAACGACCCTGGGAGATTTAACAAGTAATCTGAAAGGGCCGACAGTCATCACACTTGCCGAGGGTTTGCTCGATATCAGTGCTCTAAAGCAAGCCGCCCAAATTATCGACCAAATCAGCGGCACCCAATCCGGAGCTGGGGATTGGCCCAATCAATTAGCGTTTGACGAACTGCTGGGCAATATCGCACTCGAACAAGGCCTTGCCTCCAAGCAGCAAATCAGCTTCGACTATCAAAACCTCTCGCTACGCGCGGAGGGCGGTATCGACATCTATACTGACGCGCTTGACTATGCCCTGATCATGCGAATTGCTGCATCAGAGACGACGCCCCTCAAAGCCAGTGGTCCCCTCACTCAGATCGGCTGGCCAGCACGGTGTCAGGGCGCAATCGATCTTCCCGTGATGACATTGTGCCAGATCGACCGAAGTCAAAGCCGGGCCCTCATCGAAGACCTGGCACGCAGCGCTTTGAAGAAAAAAGCGAGCCATTTGTTGGATAAAACCCTAAAAGAAAAGGCGCCAGAGGAGCTCAAGAATTTGCTCCGAGGCCTCCTCGGAAGGTGAGTAAGCCCATCGCACCCAGGGTTTTAGACTGGTTTGATACGTTCGGCCGTAAGGATCTCCCCTGGCAAAAGCAGTTATTGCCCTATCCTGTTTGGATCTCCGAAATCATGTTGCAACAAACCCAAGTCTCGACTGTGATTCCCTATTTCGAACGCTTTATGCTTCGCTTCCCTGAGGTGGCGGATTTAGCGAGTGCACACCTCGATGAGGTTTTGGCACTCTGGACGGGGCTTGGTTACTACGCTCGAGCTCGAAACTTGCATAAAACCGCCAGAATGATCACCCAGGATTGGGGCGGTGCCCTGCCGAGTCGACAGGCTGACTTGATGACACTGCCCGGTATAGGGCGATCGACCGCGGGAGCCATTGCAGCGATTTGTTACGGAGAGGCGGTCGCAATTCTAGACGGCAACGTCAAACGCGTCATTGCCCGACACTTTGCGATCCCGGGTTGGCCGGGACAGTCAAAAACCACACAAGCGCTTTGGGCTCATGCTGAGGCCCAAACACCTAGTGCTCGGGTCGCCGACTACACCCAAGCCATGATGGACCTGGGAGCGACCGTCTGCACAACGAAACACCCCCGCTGTTTCGCCTGCCCACTCGAAACATCATGCCTTGCCAAAAAAGGGAATCGAATCGATGAGTATCCCGGCAAGAAACCGAAACAGGCTAAACCTAAAAAGTCGACGGCCATGCTCATCATCCGAACGGGTCGGGGCGATATTAGGCTGGTTCAGCGCCCAGCAGAAGGAATATGGGGTGGCCTATACAGTTTTCCAGAGTGCGGCATTGAAGACTTAGAGACGCTTTTACCAAGCACTGCGATCACTCAAATTCACTTACCTGCTTTTAAACACCAATTTACTCATTTTGAACTGAGTATTCAGCCGGTTCTCATTGATATCCAGCGCCGCCGAGACGTTTCAAGAGTTCCGAACGAAGCCTGGCTTAAACCCGATCAGCCGCCAACCTTCGGGCTGAGCAGACCGGCAGAGCGAATCATCAAGGCCGTGGCCCAATACCCACTCCCTTGATCCATCGCCTCAAACGTGTGGTGTTATCAAGGCTGTGAGATACTCTGAGCGAGAGAGGAACTGAATCATGACCCGAACCGTATTTTGTAAATTGTTACAACAAAATCTACCCGGTCTCGACGCCCCGCCCTTTCCCGGCGCGACGGGCCAGGAGATTTTCGAGCACATCTCAGAACAAGCCTGGCAGCAATGGCAAGATCAGCAAACCATGCTGATTAATGAAAAGCATCTCAACATGATGGACAAAACCCATCGAAAGTACTTAACCGAGCAGAGAACGCTTTTTTTCAGCGGAGAACGCGTTGATCAGGCCGAGGGTTTTATCGCACCAGAGGAACCTACTGGTTAAATTTAAATTAAGCCCAGAAGAGGGAGCGATCGGCTGGATTATCATTTTGCGGGAGGACCCACTGCCTATAGAGCGATGAGCAGGCAGCTCTCCTCCTGATCGATTGTGAATCCATTACCTCCCAGATCCATTACCTCCCAGATCCATTATTTTCCAGATCCGTTATTTTCCAGATCCATTATTCGCGAGAGGTATTCTTTCTGAGATCCACCCCGGGTACGCATTCTGTTTTATCTGCGCCATCCCTGGTTATCGGGTGCAGACCTCAACAATCTGGTTCGCCCACACCCAGGATACAGCGAGACTTATAGAACGTAGCGATCGTTAGACGCTCTGACCGTGATTTCACTGATCGCGACGCCCCAAGGCTGGTCAATGGCATACAGCATCTGCTCGACCAGTACTGCCGGATCAAGCGCCGCATATTCAATGGCGTCCTTCGACGTCAGCTCAGGATCTGCCAATCCTGCCGCGATCTTTCCCATTGTGCCCATGTAGGCTTCGTACTCAGCCCCCAAGATCCCTTCAATGGCGGCGGGATTAATCACCCCCGAGCCTAGACCAGTGCCCGGCACCCCAGTCGGCTTGACCACAGTTACCTTAATCTTCCCTTGTGACTCTAACCTAAGAGATTCCGAAAGCTGATTGACAGCCGCTTTGGTGGCGCTATAGACGGCGCTGCCAGCCACACCCGAATTTCCATAGATCGAGGATAAATTGACAACATGTCCACGACCAGCAGAAATCATCTGGTCATGAACCGCAATGATGCCATTAAGAACCCCTTTAATATTCACATCGATGCAGCGCGCCCAGGCCTCTCCCGCCTCAGCATGGTCCCGATAAAAAGCCAGTGGCATGATCCCGGCATTGTTCACCAATACATCAATACCCCCAAAAGCGGCCACCCCAGCAGAAACCGCTTCCTTGAGATCAGAAATTTGGGTTACATCCGCGCGCCTCAGTAGACACCGCTCCGAAGACCCTATCGCTTCAGCCAAGGCGGCCTCATCTAAATCAAGGGCAATAACGCAGGCACCCCTGGCCAAGCATTGGGAGGCCAGTAACGCCCCAAACCCACCTGCAGCCCCGGTAATCATGACCACTCGGTCGCTTAGATAACTCAATAGATCCTCCTTTTTATTGTCTTGTCATTGCTTTGCTTTGGTTATTGGGTTGCCTTTCTGTCTCACAGTCCTTTTATCTGACCGCCTTTTTATCTGACTGCCTTTTTATCTCACTGCGGTTTGATGCACGACCCGATGTTCAACCCTAAAACCTTCATCGGGTTTACAGTCAGGGTCATCCCTCAGCGCGTTAACCATGACCTCCCTCGCACTCACCGTATCTCCAGGTCAGGTCGCTGATACCACCAGAGTTGGACTCCCGGCCGATCCCCAGTAATCGTTTCCGCCAAAGTTTCGGCATCAAACAATCGTCCATTGAGCATCACTTGATGGATATCCTCCGTGTTGTGGATATCCTCTAAAGGATTCTCATTAAGAATCACCAAATCCGCTAGCTTTCCTGCTTCGAGACTTCCGATCGAGTCAGCAAGTCCCAAATACTTTGAAGGATTTGTGGTCGCCAATTTCAGTGCGTCCAAGGGCGGAAAGCCACCCCGAACAAAACTCCACAGTTCCCAGTGGGTCGCCAGCCCTTCTCGCTGACCGTGAGCACCGGTATTCACAGTGACACCCTCCTGGGCAAGCAAATGGGCAACCGCTGCAGCATCGTCATCTTTGAAATCGCTCTCCGGCGCCATCACTCGCCTAACCGAGCGCGCTTGCAGCCGGTCTGGAGGAACAAATCGACTCAGCAATCGATGCTTCCACACTTCGGTGTGCTGATAGTAATAATCCTCAGCCGTTAGCCCGCCATAGGTGACCACCAGGGTCGGTGTGTATCCCGTTTTGGACTGACGCCAAAATTGCACCACATCATCATAAATTTTAAGGGTAGGAATATTGTGTTCGATCCCACTGGCACCATCGGCAATCAAGTTCATGTCTAGATGGAACAAAGAAGCGCCTTCCCCAACCACCAGCAAACCTTCTTGACGCGCCGCTTCGATGACTTGCTGACGCTGTTCACGCCTTGGCTGATTGTAATTCTTGATACTGATGGCGCCCTGAGCTTTCAGCCGACGCACATGGGCCAGCGCGTCATCAAGATCATCTACAACTGCATAACCCAAGCTTTTTGCCCCGTAGACAACGTTACCCGTCGAGAAAATCCTCGGTCCTAGAATTTTCCCTGCCTTTTGATACTCCGCAGCCGCAAAAACCTGACGGGCTTGGCTTGAAGGATTGTGAATCGTTGTTACGCCCAGGGCTAGATGCGCCAGCAGGGACCAATTGTTTTGCGGCAGAATACCCGAGCGGCCATAAGGACCATGGGCATGTGCGTCGATCAGCCCTGGAATCAAAGTCTTACCGGCGACATTAATGCGGGTCGCACCTTCAGGAAGGGTCAGCGTATCCTCAGGCCCAACACTGATGATGCGATTGTCTTTAATGACAATAACGCCATCTTCAATCACCGTGTCGTTGTCATCCATCGTTATAATTCGCCCACCGACCAACGCGAGCGAGCCCGTGGGCCGGTCACTCTTGATCGATTGGGAGAGATCAACGCCAGTCGATTCGGTGCCCAGCGACAGCTCACCCGCAACGGTTTGCTCATACCGAGTGGGGCCGGTGGACCAGCCCACGCTCTGGCCGTCCTTAGACCACGCCACATCCGTTGCACCGTCAACACTCAACTGAATCAAACTCAATCCGTCAAAGCTGGCGCTCAAACTCAAACGAACACCCAAAGCTGGCAACTTTGCCAAAAACAACTGGTAATTTTCGATGAAGGCAACATGCTCGCCGCTGGGTGAAACCCAAAACTGTCGAATCAATGCGCCGCTCGCGTGTTGACGCGGATCTTGTCCAAGGACGTCTCGGGAATGCAGCACGCTAGCAGCACCACCATCACTGCCTCGACCCGCAGCAGACCATTTCCTATGGGTGTAGAACACTCGATTTTCAGGGCCAAAATGAGGACCAAAGCCGTCCTCTGAAATCTTTGTTTCAACGCCTTGGTCAAGGTCAAAAACATAAATGCCTGGAGCCTGGCCCCAATCCGGGTGCGTCAGATCTGAACCGCTGAGCTTGCGGTACACCAAGAAACGATCATCTGGAGAGAGCTCAAGATCGACGTAGTGTCCTGGAGGCAGCGGCAGCTTGCTCGCCTGGAGGCCGTCTTCAGCAACCGACCAAATCGCGCCCAGAGACGCATCGGACCAGGTTAAGAAAAACAGCGCATTACCACTGCTGTGATACACCGGCGAAAAGGCATGATCGTCGCGCTTTTCATCGAATAAAGGTTTTGTTTGACCGTTGGGGGTTTTTAGAAAAAGCTCCCCCAAAGATTCGAAAATAAAGCCGTCACCCGCTGGATTCGAACGCGCAAACCGAACCATTTTTGTTCGGAAATTGGGTTCAAAGACATCAAACGTGGGCGCTGGTGGCTCATAGATTTGGCGTTCTGTCTGCACTCTGAAGGGGATATCTCGCTGCGTGCCGGTCGCCACTTCGACCCTGCGCAACCGACCCTCCGCCCAATAGACAATATGCCCTCCCTCAGGCGTCCAGGCCATGTTCGGGTAGAGGCCATAAACGCCCCAAGTCTCTTGCATGTCCGGATCTAGATCGCCGGCAATCAATTGCTGTTTCTGACTTTTGAGATCGATGACAAACAGCTTGGATTCGGTCCGAATCCGTTTCACGAAAGCGAGGGTGTCCCCCGTCGGCGAGGGCACCGCTCTGACCGCCCCACCAAAGCCACTGACCACCGTATCCGTTTCACCGTCTTCAAGATTCAGACGCTTAATTTCAAAGAGACCACCATGGCTGTCTTCATGATAAATAAAAGTGTTACCCGGACTTGCGCTCTGGGTGTAGAAGAGGCTTTTTCCATCGCTGGAAAAAGCGGGTTCGCCTAACTCTTTCTGATAGTTTTCATTGGGCCTTTTTACCAGTTGAACACCACTGGTTTTATCCCGCGAGTTCGATTCATACAGCCAAATTTCTCCTGTCCCCAAGGAACGAGACGTTGTGAAATGCTTCTTGGCCGCAATGAAGTCACCCGAGGGATGCCAAACAGGGCTATTGAGCAATCGAAACGACTCAAAACTGATCTGCCGGGTCGCTCCCGAGTCAAGTGTGATCACCCAAATATTGTCGCCACCTTCTCGATCGGAGACGAACGCTACCTCCCGCCCATCAGGACTAAATCGGGGCTGGATATCCCAAGCCATGCCTTGAGTCAAACTACGCGCCTGCCCGCCATCAATATCGAGCAAATAGAGATCACCGAGTAAATCGAAGACCAAGCGACGACCATCCGGAGAAACATCGACACTCATCCAGGTGCCCTCCCGAGTATCAATGGTTGCTAGCGTGGAAGGGCCACTCATAGAGGGTTGATCAACCGACCAATTAGAAGAGCCCGCCTCAGCCTCGTCCATCTCGGCACCAGCCCCTCCAGGCGCTGCAATGATGACGAAGACTAGGCACAAGGCGTAAGCCCAACCTGGGGGCAGGATGCAAATCCATTTTCTAAAATACCCCGTGCCCAGCCGCTTGGTTGTGATTGCTTGCAACATGATTGACTCCCCTTAAATCATTGCGCTCATCGAAAAAATTTCGCTATAGTCATTATTAACTGATCCGGTCTTCTCTGGCTATGACGCCCGCTATTACCGCTCTTAAGCAAGCTTCAGTTCCTTATCAGCTCCATCAATATGCCCACGTCGCCGGCACAACCGATTTCGGTTTGGAGGCGGTCCGAGCGCTGGGACAAGACCCAGACAGAATCTTCAAAACACTGGTGGTTGAACTTACCCCCAAGGAGATGGCGGTTGCCTGTATTCCGGTCTTAACAACTCTGAACTTAAAGGGCCTCGCCAAGGCATG
>Ga0209631_10004735_pt1 | contig 14887 bp, 16 predicted proteins | sample COG_08_FD_184752 | JGI IMG/M metagenome (GOLD analysis project Ga0209631, IMG submission 184752) | Pelagic Microbial community sample from North Sea - COGITO 998_met_08 (SPAdes) (version 2) | ecosystem: Environmental > Aquatic > Marine > Neritic zone/Coastal water | place: Helgoland, sampling... | reverse complement strand
CTATTTCTAAATATGTTCCAAGTTTCATTGGCGAAGATAAAAAAACCAGAGATAGAGATATTGTTTCATTCGACCGGTCATCTGGAATTAAAGGTTTAAAATTAGTTTGTTATAGATCTTCAAAAAGACGTGTCGTTATGATGAGATATTGGCACGACAATAAAAGCAAACCTTATACGTTCGGCGAGATAACTGTAACGTTCGGCATTAAACAAATCAGAGATCAATACAACGAGTTAGTTAAGGATCATCAAAACAATAAAGGTCATTGGATAAAAGATCCAAAGCAGACCCAGGAATTGAACGCTAAAAGAATTACAAAAGCGATTGTTGAAGATGCTCTAGAATTGACTGTAAATGAAATTGTAGAAAAATACCTAAAGGCTAACTTACCAAGATATTCAAGACCTGGCACATTAACAACAATCACTCAAAAAACATTTACTAGATTTTTAATTGGTTATAACAAACGTCATTCACACCTTAAATTTGAGGACGATAAAAGAGGCTACGGAAGAATTGATTTTGTTGCGAACATACATTTAAGAACAGTAGCTCCAACATCTTGGGAAGATCTATTCAACAAATTTCCGTCTGGAACTGGGATAGATAAGTCTCAAAAAGAGAGATCTGTTTATGACAGCGATATTGGTAAGAGTCTAATCAAAGATCTAACGACACCAATGATTAAAAACTATATTGAGAAAAACAGTCAGTCAGTTGGACAGAAAACAAACCTACAAAAATGTTTAAGTGCTTTATATAATTTTGCTTTGTCGAATGATTATTTAACAAATAGAAAAACAGATATTAACCCTACTAAATTTACTATTAAGAAGATCGACGCTCCGTTAGATGTTGAGGGCAATCCAATATATGAGAATAAAAATTCTAAATATAACAATAGCTCATTTACTAGAGATGAGCTTGTTATGATAAATGACAAAGCCATAGAGGGTAGAAAATTATATCCGTTTCAGCCAGAGGCTTGTTTAATGATTATGGCAACAGCATTAAGAGAAGAAACTGTAAAGAAAATGAGAAGACAAGACGTTGATTACGAGAAAGGAATAATAAAAATTCCCGGAGGAATTAACAAAAGCAGAGAAACAACAGAGGTTATAATTACTCCTCCAGTATTAGAAGTTTTGAATATGATTGATGAACAACTAGAGAAACCAGAGTTTAGACTATATAAGAATGTTCCTTGGTTATTTCCTACGACTAGAATTGATAAGAAGAAAATTTTTATTAGATCTTATACAGAGTCAGACGCCACTAGATTAAAAACTTTAAGAGGCGTATGGACTTATATTACTTCCGAAACTGGTATAGTTGGAGCGATAAGAATGTTTAGGAAAACATATGCCAGAATGAGTAAGATTGAACTTGGTCAAACTGGTAAAGCTAAACTCTTAACTGGCCACCAACAAGATAGCACGTTCGACGTTTTCTACGATAAAGGAACTATCGACGAGAAAAAAGAATATGCTAATCAAGTTTCTAATATCTACAACTTCATTAAACATAAAAAAACTGGTTAAAGATCCGTGAGCCAATAGGCCTGTTGTGTTATACTGCATTAAGGAATTACTAATGCCAGGAACTAGAAGACCTAAAGCCAATAAATTTACTATAAGTCTTATACAGACTAAAATTCTTCAATATAAAAAAAGATATAACGAAACCTCTCTCAATGCCTGGAAGAGATTAACTAGAAACAAGAACTTCCCAACTTTAATGAGACAGTTTTATAAAGGGTTTAAAAACAAAGAGTATTATTTAAAAAGAATTACAGAAGACAACACGGCACAGAATGATTTCTATAAAAGACATTTAGTAAAAGATAGATCCGGAATAATGCATCTATTAAAAACACCCTCCCATAAATACACATATCGCAAGAAATAAATAATATTAGCCCTACTGCCCCAATATGATTCCTAACGTAGTAAGGACGTATGGAATTTAATTTTAAAAAAGAGATCTACACAACACCGGAACTTTTAAAAGAAGTTTCAATATCTAAAGCTACATTCTACCGATACCAGTCCGGTTGGTTGGCTAAAGGAAATTGTTTATCGGATATGGGTAAATTCACATTGAAAGGATCAAAGAGATCCTACTGGTTAATTAGAAAATTTATGAGTTGGCTAATTGAAACCCAGGTCAACGAAAAGAAAACATTTAATAACGAAGTGAGAGATCAGCAAATAGCAATAGGAGTTTTAAAAGGAATTAAAAATGAACAAGAATAATATTGAAAATTCTGAAAAAGAATTAAAAGAAATTAAACAACTACTCGCAAAACAGACTCAACTAGTACTTCCTTTTGAAAAGCCAAAACCTAGTGCAGAGATCATACAATTTAAACCAAAGCCAGGAAGTCCAATATTAGAATGGTGGAAGACTCATAAAGACGAAACAAACAACCTAGCGTCCGTAGATGATATCGCTCCGTTCTTATCTCAATTTTATTCAGAGAGACAATTATTAGAAATGGACGAGAAAGAATTAGAGAATGTTCTTCAAGATTTATTAGAAAAAGGAGTTTTATAATGGCCAGTGAGTACGCAAAGAATAAAGCTCTAATGAAAAGGCTCAAAGAACCTAAAAGACCGAATGTAGATTTTGGTTTAGGTGATCCAGTTAACTATGTTCAAAACATCAGTGATATTTATGACAACACAGACAACAAATTTATTAATCACCCAGTTAAAGGTGTGATCAAAGAAAATGAATTAAAACAATTCGATAGTTTAGATAGAACAACTTACCCTAGCGATCCAATACAACAAAGGAAGTTAAAAAATGCCAAAGATGATGAACTGCTTTACTCAAACATCATACCCAGGTTAAAGGCTAAAAAAACAAAAGCATTAAAGAAGAAATCAGTTGCAGATAATTTCAGCGTAGACACAACGGGATTAAGTAGAGATTTTAATAACTATTTAAATATAAGAAAAGAATTTAAAAAATCCGTAATGCCTCCAAAGATTAAAAAAGCAGAACCAAAAGAGGAGGGTGGATTACACACTGTCCTTGAAACAGATCTACTTTACAGAAGAAAGAAAGGACTAGATTTTTAAATGCAAAGATCAGTCAGAATAAATCAAGAGACTTATAATAAGCTCAACACGTTAAGAAATAAATTGTTTCCATTCCAGGTATCTTTCCCGAAGATAATTAAATTGGCAACAGATCAACTCGACAAAGGAATTACTAATGCAACGAAAAACCAAAAAAGCCCTACGAAATAAAAACATAGAACTCATATCAAAGCGTCAATACGACAAACTTCTTAAAGCAATATTTCAAAGCATTAAGGAACGAGACAATTATAATAAGATTCTAGTCCACGACATTGAAAGGAAGAACGAGAAGATTCAAATCCTGGAGGATTACATTGAGAAAGAACTTGATGAAGTTAATAAGATTGTAAAAGGAAGATTAACAGATTTTAAAAACGCAAATAATAGCCTGGTCGAGATCAACGCCGGACTCCAAAAGAAAAATATAGAAATTACTAGAGCTTATAATGGTCTAGCAACAATGGGAAAGTTTGCCGAAGAGAATGGCATAGACATTAAAAAGCATAATAGAGATCTACCGGAACACCCACTTAACAAATACAAATTTGAGCAAAAACACGAAGTTTTAGAGTCAGGGAAGACTAAATCTGTCTACACATTAACCCCACCAAATAAGGATAAAAAGAAATGAACAAAGAAACTCCACCACACATTTTAGAAAGTGCAAAAAGATTAAGAGATTTATTTTACGGAACAAAAGGATATTGGACTACGTTAACAGATCCTCCAGTTTATAGAGAAGACGGAAAACATAAGAGCGAAACAAAAGCTATTATGAGAGATCTAACAGTAGATGATTATGTTGAACATTTAACCCAGGACAAAAAACAATTAACTGTGAGTCCTCTATACACAGAGAAAGAAGTTTATTTTGGCTCACTTGATATAGACACTTATAAATGGGACGAGCAAAAAAAATTAAAATTTTTAGAAAAAGCTAGAAAACTAGATCTATTCCCGGCTCAAACTAAATCGGGAGGAATTCATTTACATACATTCACTTGCGAAGATGAGGGTATCAAAGCTAGTTTTATGATTAATAGATTAAAATATTGTAGAGATGAGTTAGAGCTCCCAGTAAATACAGAAATATTTCCTAAACAAAGTGAGAGGAATAAACATCAACTAGGTAATGGAATCTCAATTCCATTCAAAGGTTTCTACAAAGATCCTACAAAATGCAAGACAGTAGGATTAGAGACAACACCTGGAGGACAAATTAAAGAAAACAACATAGGTATCTCTTTAAATAAATGGGAGTCTCAAACAAAACTAATATTACCGACAAGACTAGATCAAAGATTCTATGATAACTGGGCAACATATAATAACCCAGTAGATCACGCAGAGCAGACAGCGAAGAAGATCACAAAAAAAGATATAATCAAAAGTATTATAGCCGGGAAAGAACACCCGGCAGGAGGAACGTTTGATAACTGGATTCTTATGTTAATTGCTAAAGGTGTTAAAGGTATGAATACCGACGCAGAGATTTTAACAATGTGTGAAAAGGTTGCTCATAAGTCAAAGAAGAGCAATATCGCAGATTACTTTCAAGAAAAGATTGATTATGTAAGAAAGAAGTCAGGGATTAAAGACCCGGACAATACAAGAGAAGAACTCAAAAAAAATCTAGTCTATATTATTGATGAAGATAAATATTTCGATATTGAAAAAAGCAAAGCATACGATCCTTTAGTAATTGACAGAGTCAATGCTCATATATTTTCAAAGCCTAGCTGTACCAACTGGCTAAAGACAGAGGCAGAAAAGCTAGAAGTAGAGAACTGGTTATGGCAACCAAAACAATATGATCCCAACAAATTAATCATTGAAGTTAATGGTTTGAAATATCTCAATGCATATAAACCCAATGATCTTAAACCGGAAGACGGCGAGACTAAACTTTGGCACGAGATGTTGGATTATATTTTTATGCATAACAAAAAGCATAAGAAACAATTTTTAGATTGGTTGGCTTATCAAGTGCAGCACGTCGGGACAAAATTAAGATATGCAATCATAATTTATTCAAAAGAATTTCAGATAGGTAAAGGAAGTATTTGGAGAGCTATTGAAAAGGTATTTGGAAAACACAACACAAAAGAAATAGATGTAGAACAGGCTCTAGATCACGCAAAACAATATTTAAGAAACTGTGCCGTAGTTTGTATTGATGAAATGGAAAGCTCTGGAACATTCTCACAAAAGAAGACTCTGTTAAATGCAATGAAGAGAATTATAACTGCCGGTGAACTAGGACATAGAGCCAGGTATTCAGATTATACAAACGTTCCAACACTAACTAATTATATTCTATTCACGAATAACAAGGACGCTTTATCATTTCCAAAGAATGAGAAAAGATATTCAGTCTATATGCACGAACAAAAAAGAATGCCTCAAGAATGGTATGATAAGTTTCATCAATGGATAGACAACGAAGAAGAGGCAAAGAAGAACGGCAATCATAAAAACTTTAAAGACGGAGCTAAATATATTCTTCACGAACTTTTATTAAGAGATGTAAAAGATTTTAATCCATTTAAAACGGCTCCCGAAACATCATTCAATAATCTTATGTCAGAAGCCGGAGCTCACCCATTAGCTAAACTTCTCAAAGAAAAATTAGACGGAAGATATCACCCAGTAAGAAAACCAGTTGTCTCTAGTTTAGGAGTTTATAATTGGCTGAAACAAAACAATGAACTAGGTAGGTTTAGAATTAATGATGTTGCTCACGCTCTAGAGTCAATCGGAGGAATTAAAAGAGAGCAATGTAAAATTAAAATGGAAAACAGCGACGAGATCAAAAGACTTAATCTATTTATAATTGATGATCACGAATGGTTTAGAAATAAATCTAATTCAGAGGTAGGTCAATATTATTGGGACGACGGAGGCGATAGAGACACTGCAAACCCGGAGGAAGTTTATTTTGTAGGTGATGAGAGAGCACAACAAGACTCATTTTTACAGGATCAGAAACCAAAGAAACCGATTAATTTATAATGAAACAAAAATCACGGACAGCTAAAGGAAGATATCTACAAAACATAGTTAAGGATAAGATCATTGAGCTTTACCCAGTGTTAACGAAGAAAGATATTAGAACTTCAATGGTGGGTGAGAACAATGCCGATATAAAACTGCTATCTCACACTGCGAAAAAATTATTTCCATATAGCGTAGAATGTAAAAATAGGAATGAATTCAAAGGAGTCTACAATGGAATGAGACAAGCCATTAAACATTCACCTAGAGAACCTGTCCTAGTTATTAAAATGAATAGAGAAAAGCCGTTAGCAATCATTGACCTGGATCATTTCTTTAAATTACTTTCTGATTAGACGTACAACCCTAACAAAGCTAGTTTCTACCTTTAGGAGCTTATAGGTATAGAGAGTAATTAATCTATATAACTATTATTTAAAGTTTAGCCTTGTATGGCTTGTATGCCTTGTATCGTGCACATAAACATTGAAGTAATTAAAAATGTTGAGACTAGGCTAGTGAAGTTAACCCTGTATTTAAGTTGTCTTATAATATCGGCGTATTTGTTAACTCAATAAGTATTTGTTACGTTTAAGAGGCTGTCAAAAGTTACGTTTGTTCCTGGTGAACTGCCATAAAAATACAAGGCTCATTTCCCTGGTTCCTGATCAGTTGATCCGTAGATCCTAGCCACGCCATATTCGATTCACGATCCTATTGCCCACGTTAAAACACATAACAATAAATATTCATTCTGTTATAATCACGGAACATTAGTAATAATTCACCGGCTATTCAGTTTGTCGAGAATTGAGTAGCCGGGTTCCTAATGTAATAATTTAGAGGGTGCCCAATAGAACCTTACTCGCTAAATGGTAGTTACTTCTTCTTACCTAGGAAATCAGGCCAGCCTTTCCATTGTTTTTTTTTATATTGGTGAAATGGAGATTTAGGAATATCGTCTGGAAATTTATTTGTTTTCGTATGCCTATTCCAATCATCCCTAGATTTAAGATTTAATTTTTGAGCATATTTTTTAACTTCTTTAAAAGATTTGTATTCTCTATATTGAGGTGCAATTACCCCTGTTCCTAAAAAATCACCCCAACTTTTCCATTCTTTTCTAAAAGCTTGATCAATATTAACATAAATATCTTTTGGAAATTTTTTTGTTTGAGTATGTTGATCCCATTCTTTTCTGCTTCTAATTTTTAATGTAATATTTTTTTTATAATTTTTTTAGCAGTACACTCATAAAAAAGGGGTGGGGTCATTTAGTTTTGGCTGCCTATGACTGTCTAAATCAAGGTATATAGGGAAGATATAAGTTACATCTACCTCAATAAAGGGTTGTACCCCTCTTTAAAACTTTCAAATTCCTAAATGGTTATGGGTCCTACTTATTAATCTCAATGTCCCAGGAATGTCCCACAGACTAAACTTGCACCTGTAATCTTACTTTATTATATTGCTAGCTGTGGTTTTAAAATTATGAGTTCTTTAGCAAAAACAAACTTTCAAGAAATGTCATTTCTTGATGAGATGATCGATCAGGTAATCATCCTTGATAAGTCTAAAAATGTTTGCTGTGCAAACAAAAGTGCCCTTACAAGATTTGGAAACGATATTAATGGGAAAAATATTTCATTAATTTTAAGAGATGCAAAACTTTTAGAAAGTATAGATTTAGCAATCAAGAACAAAAAAACTCAAATTGTTGAAATTGAAATAAAATTACCCAATTTTGAATTTTATAAAGCTAATATCATTCCTGGCCCTTCAAAACTCTGCAATGAAGATCAGTCAGTAATGATATTCTTAAAAGACCTAACAGAGATCTATAAAACTCAACAATTAAAATCTGATTTTGTAGCAAATGTTTCTCATGAACTAAGAACACCATTGCAATCAATTAAATTAGGACTTGAAACCATTAATGAAGGTCACGCAACAAATGATTTTGAAAGTCAAAAAAAGTTTTTACCTATTATGCTTCAACAAACTGAACGTATGGAAAGTTTAGTTAGTGATTTACTTTCTTTATCTAAAATTGAATTACAAGAACATATAAGACCAAGTATAGAAATTGATTTAGACGAAATAATAAACCATGTTATTAAAATTAATTCTGACTTGATTAAAAAAAGAAAAATGAAAATTAAATACAGTGCCGATAAAGACGCTCATAAGATATTGGGTGATAGAAATAGATTAATAGAAATTTTTACTAACCTAATAGATAATGCATGCAAGTATAGTGAGGAAAATACACTCATCAATATATCCCTACATAAAAAAAGTGATAATTTTTTATTTTCAATTAAAGATCACGGTGTAGGCATTCCCAAGAAATTTTTACCTAGAATCACTGAAAGATTTTTCAGAGTTGATCCTGCTAGAAGTAAAGAAGCTGGCGGTACAGGTCTTGGTCTAGCTATTGTAAAACATATAGTTAATCAACATCGTGCATCCATGGATATTATAAGTGATGAAGGTAAAGGTACTGAAGTTACTATAGAATTTCCTAAAGCTTAATACCGATTACAACTAAAAAGTTATTTTTTGTAATAAAACTTTCATAAAGCTGTAATAAAATTGAAATACAAAAATTCTATAAGCACAGAATACAAACAAACAAAGGAAAAATAAAAATGAAAAATGTTAAAACTATTTTATCAATCTTGACGGTGATGCTATTTGTATCAAATGCTCAAGCAAGAGATCAAATTCGGATAGTGGGGTCATCAACCGTTTACCCTTACGCTACTGTTGTTGCTGAAAATTTTGGTAAAACAGGAAAATTTAAAACACCTGTAATTGAAAGCACTGGAACGGGTGGTGGTATGAAATTATTTTGTGCTGGAGTTGGCACTGATCACCCAGATATTACTAATGCATCAAGAGCTATAAAATCTAAAGAAGTAGATTTATGCGTTAAAAATGGTGTAACTGAAATTATAGAAATTATTGTAGGAAATGATGGTATTTCATTTGCACATTCAGTAAATTCTCCAGATGCAAATTTTACTAAAGAGCAATTATGGAGAGCTTTAGCAAATGAAGTAGATGTAGATGGAAAAATAGTTGCAAACCCATACAAACAATGGAGCGATATCGATCCATCACTTCCTTCTAAAAAAATAGAAATTCTTATAGCCCCACCAACATCAGGCACAAGAGACGCTTGGAACTCATTGGTAATGGGTAAAGGTTGTTCTACAGAAGCTAAAGCACTTTTTGGTGACAAAGCTAAAAGCGAATGTACTAAGATAAGAGAAGATGGCTATGCAGTAGAAGCTGGTGAAAATGATACTTTAATTGTACAAAAACTTGCATCAAACCCTGACGCATATGGCTTTTTTGGCTACAGCTACTTAATTGGTAACAAAGACAAGGTTAAAGCTGCAGCAATTAATGGAGTTAGACCTAGTCTTGAAGGTATTCAAGATTACTCTTACCCAATAGCTAGACCTTTATTCTTTTATGTAAAAAAAGCACATATTGGGGTGGTTCCTGGAATTGACGCATTTATTAAAGATTTTACGTCAAAAAAAGCAATGGGACCAAGAGGTTACTTAGCTGACATTGGTTTAGTGCCTTTAGCTAAAGAAAAATATGATGTTGTAAGAACTGCAGCGGTCAAATTAAACATTATTAGCATCAAGTAATTTAAATTCCTTAAACATAATGAAGGCCAGAATAAACTTCTGGCCTTTTTTATTTATTACAATTTGTAGTTTAAAATTGTAATAAAACTGTAACATTAAAATCATATTGTCTCGGATAATGAATATTATAATTTTATTGCTGGTTACAATATTTAGTTATTTGTCGTTCTTATATGGACGCTCAAGAATTAGAAAAATTACATCTACTCAATCTATAAAGATTAACGCACTACCAAATTATTATGGTTATTATTTAGCCTTGTGGTGTGCCGTACCCGCTTTAATTATACTATTACTTTGGTCTATATTTGAACCAGCTATTATTAAATTTTTAATTTCACAAACTTTAATTCAAAACGAGTTAAATTATACAAGTGATCAAATTAATCTAATTTATCAAAAAATTATATCTCTATACAAGGGAAATTTTTCAGGAACTTTAACTGATGAAATTTTATTAGGAGTAAAAAATTATAAATCGTTCTATGCAATAGCTCAAAGTTCTAAAATTGTTTTATTATTATCAACTTTCATTGCAACTATCTCTTATGGGATTATTAGAATTTCAAAAAATAATAAAGCAAGACACGACGTTGAAAAAATTCTAACAGGATTACTTTTTGCATGCTCTTTAGTTGCTATATTGACAACGATGGGAATTATTTTTTCTCTATTATTTGAAAGTATAAAATTCTTTTCAGCGATTAACATTTTTGATTTTTTATTTGGATTGTCTTGGAGTCCACAAAGAGCTTTCGTTAGTGATGCCTCGGCAATTACAGCTCTAGAATATGAAAATTTAAAAGGTGCCTTTGGCTCTGTTCCATTATTTGCTGGAACTGCGTTCATAGCTTTTATTGCAATGATTGTAGCCGTCCCCATTGGACTGTTTTCAGGAATTTATATGGCAGAGTATGCGAGCCCTAAAGCTAGAAAATATTCTAAACCTATTATTGAAATTCTTGCTGGAATTCCTACAGTTGTTTATGGGTTTTTTGCTGCGCTTACCGTTGGACCTTTTTTTAGAGAACTAGGAGAAAGTTTAGGATTAGAAGTATCTTCAGAGAGTGCACTAGCTGCAGGATTAGTTATGGGTGTTATGATTATTCCATATGTATCGTCCTTATCTGACGATGTTATTAATGCTGTACCTCAATCATTAAGAGATGGATCTTATGCAATTGGTGCTACTAAATCAGAAACTATTAAAAAAATTGTAATACCAGCAGCACTACCGGGGATTGTTGGTTCAGTTTTATTAGCGGTATCAAGAGCTATTGGTGAAACGATGATTGTTGTAATGGCCGCTGGTTTAGCGGCAAATTTAACAATTAACCCGCTTGAGTCTACCACTACGATTACCACTCAAATTGTAATGCTTTTAATTGGTGACCAGGAGTTTGATAGTCCAAAAACCCAATCTGCTTTTGCGTTGGGGTTAACACTTTTTTTTGCAACATTAATCTTAAACTACATAGCCTTAAGATTTGTTAAAAAATATAGAGAAAAATATGAATAAAGAACAACGATTAAAAAAACGACATAATGCTGAAAAACGATTTAGATTTTATGGTCTAGCTTCTATTTTATTAGCAATTTTTTTCGTATTCTTTTTATTAAACGCTATCTTTTCAAAGGGCAGTGGTGCTTTTTTAAAAACAACAATCGATGTTGAGGTAAACTTTAACGCAGAGACTTTAGAATTAAGCGAAAAGCCTACCACCGAAGATTTGGAAAATGCTGACTATTATGATTTAGCCATTGATAGTATTCTTAATGTAATAAATGTTAGTGGTCTAGATGAAGAAAAATCATTAATTAATTTATTTAGTCCTGATTATGAATATGAAATAAGACGTTTTTTAATTAACAATCCAAATGTTTTAAAACAAACTGTTGTATTAAAATTAACCTCATCAGATGATTTTGATCAATTACACAAAGGCAATTACCCAAGAGATTTACCTGAAGATAGAAGACGAATTGATAATTTTCAATTAAACATATACGACACATTAGTTGAAAAGGACAAAGTTGATAAAATATTTAACTCATATTTATTTACCAAGGGAGATTCAAGAAATCCCGAACTAGCAGGAATTGGTGGTGCATTAATTGGTTCATTTTTTACCATTGTGATTACTTTATTGTTATCTTTTCCAATAGCTATAGCTGCATCAATTTATTTAGAAGAGTTTGCTCCAAAAAATAAAATTACTGATTTTATAGAAATTAATATTAATAATTTAGCGGCAGTACCTTCTATTGTTTTTGGATTATTGGGTTTAGGAATTTTACTGGGTACATTTCATCTGCCAAGATCAACTCCATTAGTTGCTGGTATTACTTTAGCCTTAATGACTTTACCTAGAATTATTATTCCATGCAGAGCTTCACTAAAAGCAGTACCACCTTCAATAAGAGAAGGGGCTCTTGCAATTGGTGCATCTAAAGTACAATCCGTTATGCATCATGTTGTACCGCTCGCAATTCCAGGAACTCTCTCCGGAACGATTATTGGATTAGCGCAAGCTCTTGGAGAAACGGCACCCTTAATTTTAATTGGTATGGTTGCCTTTGTGGTTGATATTCCATCTATTCCAACAGATCCTTCGGCATCGTTACCGGTACAGGTTTATTTATGGTCCGAACAAGCGGAAAGAGGGTTTGTAGAAAAAACCTCAGCAACTATTATGGTTCTTTTAAGTTTTTTGATCACGTTGAATTTTATAGCAGTTTATTTAAGACAAAAATTTGAAAGGAAGTGGTAATGAAAAATAATAATATAAAGATTAAAGCTAGTAATTTGAATGTGTACTATGGAGAGAAGCAAGCGCTTTTCAACGTTGATTTGGATATCTATAGCAAAGAAGTTACAGCTTTAATTGGACCTTCTGGATGTGGAAAATCAACTTTTATAAGATGCATTAATAGAATGAATGATGTCATTGATATTTGTAAAATTGATGGTTCCATTACAATCGATAACGAAGAGATCATTGATAAAAATCTTGATGTCGTAAGTCTTCGAGAGAAAATTGGAATGGTTTTCCAAAAACCCAATCCTTTTCCAAAAAGTATTTATGATAATATTGCTTATGGACCTACCATTCATGGTTTAGCTGAAAACAAAACTGATATGGATGAAATTGTTGAGAATAGTTTAAAAAAAGCAGCTTTATGGAATGAGGTTAAAGATAGATTGAATGAAGCTGGCACAGGTTTATCAGGTGGTCAGCAACAAAGATTATGTATAGCAAGGGCTATATCCGTTAATCCTGAAGTAATTTTAATGGATGAACCGTGTTCAGCACTAGATCCTATAGCAACTGCCAAAATTGAAGAATTAATTGATGAACTTAAAAAAAGTTATACAATAGTAATTGTTACTCATTCAATGTCACAAGCAGTAAGAGTTTCTCAAAGAACTGGATTTTTCCATTTAGGAAAAATAATTGAAGTAGATACAACTGAAAAAATATTTAAAAACCCTGGCAATAAAATGACTCAGGATTATATAACAGGAAGGTTTGGTTAAAAATGTCTGACATAACACATATAGTAAAATCATATGAAGAAGAGCTACAAAATTTAAATGATAATTTAATCAAAATGGGAAGTTTAGTTGAGGCTCAACTATCAGACTCTATGGAGGCCATAATTAAAGTTGATAAAGAAGCTGCAGATAAAATTATAAGTAACGACGCTAAAGTAAACGAATTGAGAGCCACTATTGAAGAACAAATAGTTACTGTTTTAGTTAAGAGAGCTCCTATGGCGATAGATTTAAGACTTACAATATCAACTTTAAAGATTTCAAGTGATTTAGAGCGTATTGGAGATTTAGCAAAAAGTGTTGCAAAAAAAATAAAGCCTTTACCTCACGACCTTCCTGCTGAATTAATTTCCAGCCTAAGAAGATTGGGCGATCTAGTTCAAAGACAATTGAAAGATGTTTTAGATGCTTATTTAAATAAATCAAAAGATTCTGCTATAAAAATTTGGAAAACAGATGAAAAAGTTGATGACCTAACTCATGCCGCAATGAATGAGGTGGCTGATTTTTTAGGACAGGATAAAAAGAATTTAGATTTGGCAACTCATCTACTTTTTGTAACAAAGAATATTGAAAGAGCAGGAGACCACATTACTAATATTGCAGAGTCTTTATTTTATCTGATAGAAGGTGAACATATTGAGGGCGCTAGACCCAAAGGTAAGGATCCAAGCTAATGAGCGCTAACATTTACATCGTTGAAGATGAAGAGCCGATCATTACATTAATTAAATATAATTTAGAAAAAGAGGGGTACAAAGTTTTTTTTTCTGAAAATGGGAATGATGGTATCAAGGGTATAAAAAATTCATTGCCTGACCTTGTTTTACTAGATTGGATGTTGCCCGATTTCTCTGGTGTAGAAATCTGTAAAAATTTAAAAAAGGATAGTAAATTTAAAAATATTCCAATCATAATGTTAACCGCAAAGGGTGAAGAAGAGGATAAGATTAAAGGTCTTAATTCTGGTGCTGATGATTATATAACTAAACCTTTTAGCTTTCCTGAGTTGTTAGCTAGAGTTAAGGCTCTATTAAGAAGATCTAAGCCATCAGTTGTTGCTGATATTGTAGAATTTGAAGATCTTAAAATTGATAGAATGACTCGTAGAGTTTATAGAAAAAAGAAAGAAATCCATCTTGGTCCTAAAGAATATGATCTGTTAAATTTCTTTATCAAAAATCCTAAAAGAGTTTATTCTAGAGAACAAATACTAGAAAATGTTTGGTCAGAAAATATCAATGTTGAAAACAGAACAATAGATGTTCACATAAGAAGACTTAGACAAAATATTAATATTATTGGAGTTAAAGAGCTTATTAGAACAGTTAGATCAGCTGGGTATTCATTAAATTAAGTTATTAATAAAACACCATCTCTGGAAAATTATTTAGGAAGCTAGTGATTAATAATATAATTTCCCTCAGCCCTGTGCCCTGAACCTAGCTACTAGAATACTTACATAGCAACAACATCACTTTTGAAAAATATTTTTCATAATTTTTTTGTAATATTTTTTTAGAAAAAGATTCAAAAATCTTATTTGGTTTTGGTACCCTATAAGAGTCTGAATGTTA
>Ga0209631_10004734_pt1 | contig 14888 bp, 13 predicted proteins | sample COG_08_FD_184752 | JGI IMG/M metagenome (GOLD analysis project Ga0209631, IMG submission 184752) | Pelagic Microbial community sample from North Sea - COGITO 998_met_08 (SPAdes) (version 2) | ecosystem: Environmental > Aquatic > Marine > Neritic zone/Coastal water | place: Helgoland, sampling... | reverse complement strand
GACTCCGATGACTCCGATGACGATGACTCCGATGACGACGAAGAGGTGCCTCCCGACGACCCCGTCGCTGACGATGACTCCGATGACGACGAAGAGGTGCCTACCGACGACCCCGTCGCTGGTGGCGAGTTCCAAGACGGGTCGCTGGAGCACCCGGTGGACTTGACCGTCGAGGACGAGGATGTAACCAAAAGTGGATTTGTCCTGAAGTTTCTGGGTACAGAGATTTTTCGAATCCAATAACTCTTAATAGAACCCTGCACCCATTGTCGTTTACCGAAGGTACTTTACAACATTTAATAAAGCTACGTTACACGTGGTGGTACAACGCGCGTCTCGAGAACCTGCGATGATGGTGGGGAATCGACGTCAACACACCACGCGTCGAGACGGGGTAAAAGTAATCCGCAAAATCGTCGTCCGGTCGCCCGTCAGCTCTCATACACAATTTGTATTCCCTCACGCGCGGCGTTTGAGTGGCGGCGACGAGCCCGGTTCCCTTCGACGACCGTTCCCCCCGCGAGCGCGGCCGCCGTGTTCATGTAAACGAACGCGCCTCTCGACGCGTCCTTAACATGGCGACGCGTTCGTTTCGGTACTGAGCCTCGGGTACTTCGGACGCCTCGCCGCCCGCCGTCGAGATACGGTCGGTTATGCATCACTGGGCAACCGCGAAGCCGGAGAACAAAAGAAAGGAGAGAAAGGGAGGTCACGTGGGAAAGAAAGGGAGGGGCCACGCACCCGCGTAAAAAAATCAATCAATCAATCAATCAATCAGCCAGCCAGTCACGGTGCATTCACGTCCCGCGTGCTGCAGTCCCACCGCACGATCCCACCGTCCCACGACGCCGTGACCAGGCTCGGCTTCCGCGGGTGCCAAGCGCAGTCGCGAATCAGAGCTCCGCGTCTCAGCTGAAGCTCGGACCTCGGGTACTCGTCGTTCCGCGTCCTTCTCAGCGCCGGGCCGGTGACGCGGTACGGCACGGACTCCTGGCCCCGCGACGTGGATTCGCCGACGCCGCTCGTGCGACCGACCGATTTCCCGGTCGCCACGTCCCAGAAGTAAACGGCGCCGTCGCTGGAGCCTGTACACAAAAATAAACACGACGTCAGTCTAATTGCCAATACGGGAATTATAAAGTAAACTCACCCGAGTAGACGTACCGGCCGCCGGTGGTCGCCGCCGGGGAGAAGTACGCTCGTATGAGAGTCTGGTCAACCCTGTGCCCGCGGAGGGTCTGGAGCGCGCGTTTAGTGCGAAACGCGCCATCCTCCGATACCGTCCCGGAAAACTTGGCCATGTCAAAGTCCCAGCCGTGCGCAGGGTACGTCATGAACCGGTAATCCCAGCTCCAAATGGGCACCGGCCTTCGTTTACACCAAGCCGACGCGTCCTCGTTACTCCACGCGCGTCGCAAGTCCCACACCCGCACCGTCTGGTCCTTGCCGTTGGACAGCAAGTGCCGCCCGTCGTCCCTCGAGTCTATGTGGCAGACGCCCTCGGTGTGCCCGATGAAAACGCCGATCGGAGCGCCAACGCCGACTCGCACGTCCCAAGCCTTCACCGTGCAATCGTCCGATCCCGTGTAATAGACCCGAGCGTCACCGGTGCACCCGCCGCTCGCCCACGCCACTGCGTTGACGTCCCCGTCGTGCGCCTTGTGCCTCACGATGGTTCGATCCGCGACGACGTCGTGCACGCACGCCGCCGCGTCGGACGTCCCGCACAGTAACTTGCCCCCGTCGCCCGACCATCGACACGACCAAACCCCAAAGACTCCGTCAGTCTCCAGCCCCGGCGCCTCGAACCCCCGGCCAATCTCGAGTGACTCGTGCACCTCCGTGACGTTCGTCACCGACTCACGCACGTCTGGACACTCGTCGTTTGTGTCATCCAAAGAGACGTTCACTAAGTGCACGTACGGCGTGATGGACGAGTAGAACAGCTTGGATTCATCCGGAGACACGGAACAATCCGTCACCGTCCAACGCAGCGATCGGCAGTGTATCGTCTTGCGAACGCGCCAGTCGTCGTCGTCGCGCGTGTCGTACACGACGACGCGTCGGTCCTGAAACGCCGCGGCGAAGAGGTCGCCCGAGGCCGAGAAACGGCCGCAGTACGCCCTGGAGTTTAGGACGTCGACGCAGGCGGGGTTTTTATTCGGGATGTAACACGAGCCGACGGCGGCGTTGGCGATGCGCGTGGACTCTGCTTGGGAGGACGCGTGGTCGGCGTGGTGGTGCCGCGCGAGGCCGCGTTCGCGGTCGCGGAGGAGCGACGCCACGCCCGCGCGTTTCGTCGGCGAGGTGACCGGCGAGGAGTTCGCGTTGGAGTCGGAATCGAGGTTGGAATCGTTTCCGATTTCGTTTCCGAAACCGAAACCGACGCCGACGACGGACGACGGCGCGACGGCGACGCGCCTGAGCTCGTGCGCGAGGTCGCAGTCCGGCGGTTGCACGGGCGTCGGCGGACCGACGCGCGGGAACGTGTACATCGGCGACGTGGACGCGCCGGATCCCATGAACCCGCCCCCGGTCCGTCGTCCGTACACGGCGAGCACTCGTTCGCCCCCCGGCGTGACCTCCTCCACCTTGACACCGCCCGGGTTCCTCAGCGCGCCTTTGATGACGCGGCCGTCGGATCCCGAGTGGAACAGCGGGTTGTAGAGGGAGATGCGGAGGGACTGGAGCGCGGTCTCGATGCCGCCCGCGGGGTCGTCACCGGAATCCGACCCGCCCCCACCGTCATTATTCTCGGACGGCTCCGATGGGTCGCCGTCGGAGCCGGAGCCCGAGTCGGAAGGCGGAGGGGTCTCCTCGCGCGGCGTGTGGCGGACGAACCTACCGGCCGCGTTGCGGATCAAGCGCCCGAGCGCCTCCATCGCGCGAGGAGACGCGAAACCCTCGACCGCGCCGCAACCCCGGAAGAGGCGCGGCGGACAGTGCGTAACAATCCGAATCTAGGGTTGTATTTCGGAAGGCTTCGTCAGAAAACAGCTCGCGCCGCGCAGCCATGGCGTCGGCGCCGCCCACGGGATGCGAGTGGCGCGCGATCAAGACCCCGGATGGGCGCCACACGTACTACACCAACACTCGAACCAACGAGACCACGTGGACCAAGCCGGCGGGGTTCATCGACGCCAACGGCAGAGCTCAGAATAAGGTTGAAGGAACGGAATGGGTGGAAGTGTCGCAGCCGTCGGGGCCGAGCTACTTCCACAATCCGAAGAGCGGCGAGGTGACATGGCACGCGCCGGAGGAGGTCAAGGCCGCGTTCGCCGCGCGCGCCGCCGCGGCGAGGGCGGGAGGCCCTCACGCGGCCGCCGCGCCGCCTTCCGCTCCCGCGATGAAGCCGGCACCCCCACCCGCGCCGACGCAGATCCCCGCGCCCGCGAGGGAACCGGCCGACGACCCGACGATCCCCGACGACGACTTCGACTTCGACGTCGACGACTACGAGGTCGAGCCCGTCGTCCCCGTCGAGGAGATCGCCCCGACACCCGCGCCGACGACGACCACGGACGCGCCCGAACCGTCTCCATCATCACCATCGATGAAGAACACGTTCACGGTGCCGGTGCCGCCGCCCCCCGCGGCGGCGGACCCTTTCATCGCCGCGCGCGAGGCCAAGGAAGCCGCCGCCGAATCGTTCCGCGCTCTCCTCCGCGAGCGCGGCGTGGACGGCAAGGCGAGGTGGGACAGGTGGAGCGGCAAGCTCGCGACCGACCCGCGCTTCAAACGAGTCGCCACGCCTCAACAGCGCCGGAGCGTCTTCGAAAAGTTCACCAGGCAAGTCGCGGATGAGGAAAAAGCGGCGAAACGCGCCGAGAAGGAGGGTAAAAAAGAGTTGGGCAAGTCCACCGCGGGTGGGACGGGCAAACACCCGGGCGAGGAGGGCGAGATTGCCGACGCGAGGCGCCGGCGCGAGGAACGCGTGAGGCGGGAAAAGCGGGAAGAAGCGGACCGCTTAGCTCGGCAGCGACGAATGATCGACCGGGAGAGCGCGATGGCGCGGTTCAAAGCGCTGCTCGCGGAGTCCGTCCGGGACCCGGAGGCGACGTGGGCCGAATCGCTACCCGCGCTCCGCAGGGATGTCCAGGGGCGGTGTGTGTTCGGGCGAGGGACGGTGATGGATGAGTTTGAACTTCGGGATGAATTTCTGAACCACGTCGCGGGGTTGCTTCGTAAGGTGGCCACGGACGCGCGGGTCTTACTGGAGGAGACCATCAAGGCGACGTGCAAGGAGGACTTCGCCGTGCCCGAGCTGCCCACGCCCAAGGACGGCGAGGACGACGACGATGATGAGGATGATGACGAGGATGATGACGAGGACGGGACTCCGCTGACGAGCTTCGTCGCCGCCGCCGAAGTTTTGTCCTTGGATCCGCGGTTCGAAAAGTGTCCGCTGAACGAACGAGCCAGGCTGTACTGCGAGCACATACGCAAGCTGTGCGACGAGCACGGCGCGGAGGTTCCGAGGGACGTCGAGGCGCTGGCGCAGGAGCTGGAGAAGGCGCGCGTCGAGGAGGCGAGGGAAAGGGCGGCTATCGACGCGGAGGAAGCCGCGAAGATGCGGGGATGGCGCGGGGACGATCGAGAACAATCACGCGACCACCGGGACAGCCGGCCGCCACGACGGTCCCGTTCGCGGTCGAGGGACAGGGGCAGGAAACGTTCACGCTCGCGGTCCCGATGATTGACTGACTGACTGACTAATGAGCAACGTTAGACTAAATCGCGCTACGTACGTGTTCCTAGTCACGTGAATTCTACTCTCTATTTCGCTTCGTTCCAAACACCAGCTTCAGACCGGTCCTCCTTTCGAACAGTTCCTTGTGCCACTTCGGCCCTTCCGTACGCAGACCCAGTATGGGCGGCATCTTGTACGTTTTGTGTCCGACGCGCGTACACGCGATCCACGTCACCATCGCGAGATATCGATTCTTTCCGCTTCGATTCCGGCCCGCCCTGTGGACGTAGGCGCTGTCGTGGGACAACGCCCAGCCGTGCGGGATGTCCCGCACGACGCCGCAGACGGTGGGTACACCGAACGTGGCGTCCACGGTCTTATTTGGGTGGAAGCAGTTTATGTACATGTTGAAGTATTCGCCGGGTCGGTCGACGTCGACGTGGTCCTCCTGTTCGTCATCCTTGTCATCCGCGCTCGGCGGGTTAACCTTGAGCTGGACAAAGACGGGGAGGGCGTGGACTTCGGGGTCGGGCGGTTCCTTGCCCGTCAGGTCATGCATCCAATCCGAACCAAAAATCTTCCCCGAGTCCGAGTCCGAGTCCGAGTCGGCGTCGGCGTCGGCGTCGGGGTCCACCTTTACCTTTGGCAGATGGAGTTGAGTCCAGATGGTATCGGACAGCCACTCGCTCGAGTACGTCCGCACGTTGTCGACGTTGTAGTCGTACCGCATGGGGATGTCGTATATTTGGTTCCAACCCTCGGCCTCGGTGATGTTCAGCTTCTCGATCCCGGTCTTCTTGTCGATCCCCTTTACCTCGATGGACACGTATATATCGTTCTCGTTAAAGTCCATGTCCGGGTTCAGATCGAACGAGGACGTCTCCAGCGCCCTCACGCCCATCTCCGTCGGCGTCAACACACCGCCGCGGCCCTTACGCAGGAGCTTGGCGTCCACGAGGAGCTCGATCGACTTTGGCGAGGGTACGAAAGGCGCGACGATCCCGAGTTCGACTCCCATCCGATTCCAACCCTTCTTCGGCTTTGCCGCGATCGCCTCGAGCGTCTCGAGCGCCTTCTTACCCTCCTCGGTGGACGCGTCGATGGTTCTCACCGCGTTCTTCTTCTTCTTCGTCGCCTGCGTGTTGGTCTGGGAAGTGGGTGTGGGTGTGGGGGTCAGCGCCGAGAGTAGACCCCGTTGAGTTGGCGCGTTGTATCCGCGCTGGTCACATGACTGTGCTATGGCAAGCTGCTCCGCGGCATCGCTGCCCGGCCGGAGGTCCCGTCCGCTAGGACCGGCACTTTCTGCCCCATTGCCCGGGGATTTTCGCCCGGTGATCGTCTTCGTCTTTGAGAAGCGATCCCGCCCGCGCTCGAGCCCCGAAAGGCGAGCGCTCCGCGCGGCGCGAACCGGAAGATTCACGTGGGGATTTGGAGGGCGGGGTTCCTATAAGTCCACCGAGGGTGACCCTTCGCGCGCCCCCACCTTGATTTTGCTACCGTAGTCATCGAAAGGGTGCCGCATGGCGAAGCACCGGTCGACGTGACCGGGCGACCTCGACGCCGACGCGCGCTCCTACGCGCGGCGTGAAGTGGGGTGGTTGGCGGCGGAGATCTAGGGCAAAATCAAATCAGTCGATCGAGAGACCAGTTTGGCGGACGGGAAAATGCGTTACGAGTGCCAGAGAGAGCCTTCATCACTCAAGCCTTCCTCACTCTGGCGCGCGCGGGAATGTCCACGACTCGTCTGGTCATGATGACGCTCACGACGACGCGCGCGATGGCAACACCCGCGTCCACAGCCTCGGGCCGGGCTTTCTCCTCGTCCACTCGCCGCGTGTGCTCCGTGGTGTCGCCGACATCGAAAAAGCGCAACAACAATCCCACGGTCGACGCGCTCGCTCGTTCCCTCGGCGCGCTCGCCTCCATCCGCGGCGAACGCGTCCGATGCTTCGGCACGTCCACCCCGACACGTGTTGTCTCGCCATCCACGGTCACGCGCGCGGGCAAGGCGAACGAATGGCGCGGCCCGCGCTACGGCAAAGGCGGCCGAGGAGGATCCGGCGGCGGCGGTCGAGGCGGCGGTCGAGGCGGTCGAGGAGGAGGGTTCAACTCCGACGTCGCCACGTACGTCAAGCGCCCGCGCCGCGTATTCACCGAAGACGAGCTCCGACGCATCGCCGCGCTGCAGGCGCTCGCGGACGCCGGCGCCGCACCCGTCGCCAAACTCGCCAGGGGAAAGGCGAACCTATTCCTCGACGGCAATCCAATAGTCTACGGCGGCGCCGTCGAAGCCCTATCCAACGGCAAAGCCGACTCACCCCCAAACACCGGCGACCCGATCATCGTATGCGACCACGAGGGTAAGGTTGTGGCGTGGGGTGTGTACAACGACACCAGTCAATACGCGGTGCGGGTGCTCCGGATGGCGTGGGAGTGTCGAATCGTGGAGAGGCCGGGTTCCGCAGTCGCCGCGGTGGATTGCGACGTGGAGCGTGTCATCGCCGATAAGATCGCCGCCGCGTACCGCATGCGTCTCGACTGCGGTGTCGCGCTTGGCAACGGCGACGGCGCCACGACGGTGTACAGGCTGGTGAACAGCGAAGGTGACGGATTAAGCGGCGTGTGCGTAGACGTGTACGAGAACTCCGCCGAGGAATCCGGGAAGGTTGCGGTTGCCGCCGTCTCCGCGGCGTGGGCGCACATGCGACGCGACGCCGTGGTCAAGGCTCTCGGTGAACACGCCGGGATCGATACGGTGATGTGGAGGACGGACGCGCGCATGCTCAAGCTCGAGGGCGTCTACGAAGAGTCCGGCAAAGAGTCCGGCGACGAATCCGGGGACGAATCCGGGGAGGAATCCGGGGAGGAATCTGCATCCAGCCAATCGGAGGGCGCCAGGTGTTACGACGCCAAGACCGGCGCGGAGACCGCCGCACCTACCGGCTGGGTCACCGTCATCGAGAACGGCGTGAAGTACGAGGTGGACCTCACGAAGGGTCACAAAACCGGTTTCTACGTCGATCAACGAGATAACCGAGCCGAAGTTCGCGCGCTCGGCGTCGGGAAAGGTAAAGTGTTGGACGTGTGCTGCTACACCGGCGGGTTCGCCATCAACGCCGCGTTGGGGGGCGCGTCGGCGGTCACCGGCGTGGACTCCTCGCCCCTCGCGCTGGACATCGCGAGGCGCAACGCCGAGGTCAACGGCGTAGCGGGAGCGATCAACTTTGTCCAGGCGGACGCTTTCAATTACCTCGACGATTTGGTCGCCGACGAGTGCAGCGCGGGGACGTTCGACATGATCGTGCTGGACCCGCCGAAGCTCGCGCCGAGTGTCAGCGCCCTGGACCGTGCTGTGCGTAAGTACGTCAAGATGAACCAGGCGGCGATGCGTTTATTGCGGCCCGGCGGTTTGTTGGTGACTTGTTCGTGTTCCGGCGCGGTGACGCAGCGGGATTTGTTACCGGCGATCGTGACCGCGGCGTCCACCGCGGCGGGACGACGGGTGACGATGCTCGGTAAGCCGCGGGGTGCGGGGGCGGACCAGCCGCTGGATCCGGCGTATCCCGAGGGCAGCTACCTCACCGTCGTCGTCTGCCGCGTGGCGTGACGGGTCGGGACTATTAATATATTAAAATACCTTCGTTATTTTAAGTTACGGCTAGCCGCCTTTCCCGCGCTTCTCTCTATTTGAGCGACCCGTAGGCACCCTCCCCGCCCGCCTCCACGTCCCGCCTCTTCTCGCCATCCCGCCCGTCCGGCTTGCACAGCGAGTTTTGCACGGCGATTCCAGCCGCGGAGCACACGAGCCACACAAACAGACACGCGACGTTGGTCCCTGTAAAAACACACAATGTCATACTAATTGCCCATACATGCATGAAAATAAACTTACCATCCGCCGGATCGATGGAATGCTTCGGCGACGCTATGTGCGTGATCCACAGGTCCCCGCGGCTCGCCCCGTGCTTCCACATGAAGTACGACATCGCGCTCATGACCAAGAACCCGCCGCTGATGCTGTACAGCACTATGTACGCGCCCTTCTCCATGTACCCGGCACCCGCGTAGCCGACGAATGCGCCCGCCATTAGCGAGACGATGAGGAACTCCGGCGCGACGAACGCGAGGTGCGCGGCGACGTTGTAGACCATCGCCCCGACCGCGGTCCCCGCGGCGGCTCCGAATATCTGGACGATGAGGTGTTCAGCCTGGGTCGTCACGAACCACAGCGCGCCTCCCGCGATGAGCGCGAGCACCAGCTTGAGTTCATCGGACACCAAGGCTTCGTCCGGGAGCAGCGCGTTCTCGAGCAGGATCATGGCGAACGCGCCCATGGACATCGTCAGGCCGAACAGCGCGTACCGGTGAAACTTTTGCCTGCGAGAGGATGCGATATGGTGGGGGATGGATGCGCGAGGTCAGCGGTGGGCACTCGAGCCAAGCGGTGTTACATTAATGGCTTGTCAGAGATGGGAAAGTGGGCCGCTGCCGCGGGAGACGCACCCGGCGGCGCAGAAGATGAGGCCGAGGACGAACGCGCCCAGGGCGCACGCGTCGGTGAACGGCATCGGATGCGCGAGCGCATCCTGCACGGCGATGTTGACCACTCCCATGCTTCTGACCATGTGCCGGGTGTTGTGCGGGTCGACCCGCGGCAAATGACCATCCTGTTGGACCGTTGTTGGAGTGACGCGATCTGGAAATCGCGGTCAAGGCCTCGGTTCCCGGTTCCTCACAGCGCCATCGGAGCCGCGCGCGTCGCCGCGGGAGTGGGAAAAGCGCTAAAGACTTTCCATCATGGGGAAGGGGCTCGATCTGGACGCTTGGATCGCCAAGGTGCGACCCGTCCCGTGGCCATCCTCGCCGCGCGTGGCGGCCGCGTCCCCCGCTCGCCCTCCCTGGGTTTTTCTTCAATGGGGCGCCTTCCCAGATCTGCCGCCCTGGCATCCCATCCCGGACGCGACTCACCCCACAGCGGGCACCCTCGCCGATCCCGGACCCATTCGCTGACCGTTCGCGTGACCACACCCACGTTCCACACGCACAGATCAAGCAGTGCGAGCCGCTGGAGGAGTCCGAGCTGGAGTCCCTGTGCGGGTACGTCAAGGAGCTACTCGTGGAGGAGAGCAACGTGCAGCCGGTGAGCTCGCCGGTGACGGTGTGCGGCGACATCCACGGACAGTTCCACGACCTACTCAAGCTCCTGGAGACCGGCGGGGACGTCCCGGACACAAACTATATCTTCATGGGGGACTTCGTCGACCGCGGATACAACTCCTTAGAGTCATTCACCCTCCTCCTACTCCTCAAAGCCAGGCACCCGCAGTGCGTCACGCTACTTCGAGGAAACCACGAGAGCCGGCAGATCACGCAAGTGTACGGATTCTACGACGAATGCCAACGTAAGTACGGCAACGCAAACGCGTGGAGGTGGTGCACCGACGTGTTCGACTACCTCACGCTCTCCGCAGTCATCGACGGCAAGGTGCTATGCGTCCACGGAGGCCTATCGCCCGACATTCGCACGTTAGATCAAGTCAGGACCATCGATCGCTTGTGCGAGATCCCGCACGAAGGACCCTTCTGCGACATGATGTGGTCGGACCCTGAGGACTTGGAGACGTGGGCGGTGTCCCCACGGGGCGCGGGGTGGCTCTTCGGACGCAGAGTAACGCAGGAGTTCAACGAGATCAACGGCCTGGAGCTGATCTGCCGAGCGCACCAGCTGGTGCAAGAGGGGCTCAAGTACATGTTCCCGGAGAAGTCGCTGGTGACCGTGTGGTCGGCGCCCAACTACTGCTACCGGTGCGGTAACGTGGCGAGCATCCTGGCGTTCGACGATAAGATGGAGCGGACGGTGAAGTACTTCACGGAGACGCCGGAGAACTCGACGATGATGGCGCCCAGGAGCACCGTGCCTTACTTCCTCTGAGAGTCTTAGTCGGCGAAGAGGATGTATTTGGTTTCGGTCGGGGCGTCTGGGTGGGGAGACCACGGCGCCGTGCGGGCGCGTGATACATACTAGGAACGCGCGCGTCTCGGGAGCGGAGAGACGCGGCGAATGCTGATTGTAACAGTACATCATGGGGTTTCGTTCAGGGTTTAGTGAGTGTCCGTCTGTCTGTCGGTGGTGAGTAATGTTACAGAGGGTTTCTTCCAGCCGCTGCGGCCGCCCAATACTAATGAATGCGAGCGTGTCCCCGACTCCCTCCTACCGCTCCTGCTTCTGGTCCTTAATCGCGAGCTTGGCGCGGGCGTTCTTGAGCTCCTTGATCTTAGCCTTGACGATGAGCGCGTTGCACCCGGGCCACCCCGCCTCCTCCTCCTCCTCGAGCGCGCGAATCTTCAGCTCCAGCTTGTCCACGCCGTGGTAGTCCTTGCTCCTGTCGCGGCTGATTGTCTTCTTGACCGGCGGGCGGCTGACGGACCGGTGGATCTTGCCCTTCAAACCGGTCTTACCGCGGCGGCCGCCCTTGGGTATCACCGAACGCTGAATCTTCCCCATTTTCACTCGCTCGATGCCCTCGCGGTCGTCCCGGAGTCTTCGTCGGCGGCGCGAAAAATGTGTGATTGCTGTGTGAGCCAGGCGCCGACTCTCGAGCTCGTTTTCGCGGTGAAGCTCGTCGCCAGGCTGGACCTATCCGCTCACTCTCGACCCGCACCGCGGCCTCGTCGAAGGTTTCTTTGTGGATTGCACGATACGGATGGCATCCACGGTGTCTCTCCTTGCATCCAGAGCGGTCATCGCGACGGCCGCACCGCGCGCCCAGCGCCGCGCTCCCTCCCACACCCCAACGCGCGCGTCTTGCTCGTCACAATCTGACGATGAGCTCGCGACGCGCAGGGACGTCTCCGCTCGTGCCTCGGGCCCCCGCGGCGGAGCATCCGTCTCCGCGCGCTCGTCCACCCCGGACGCCGCCGACGCGCACGCCGAGCCTTACTCCTTCTTCAACCTCGCCACCGCCGAGTTCCCGAGCGACTGGACCTCCCCGACCGCGCGCGTGTCCTACCGCGATTCGCCCCTCGACCTCGCGTTGATGGCGTGGTTCATGAGGAAGATCGCGATGGCCATCGATACCCCGATGCCGTCCAACATCTCCTACGACGAGTTCATCGCGCTCTGCTTCCTCCAGATGCAAGGCCGCGATCCGAACGGCCAGCGGGACATCACCCTCGGCATCATGCGCTCGCTCATGCCCCCGGGCGGCGATAAGATCTTCCGCAAGCTCTTCCCAACCAACAAGTTTTCGTTGGAACTCAACGCGACCATCTGTAAGATCGTGTTCGCGTGGATGGTGGGACCGATGGAGGTGGAGTCCACGACGGAGAACGACCTCGGGGAGATGATCGCCAGCAAGGTTCACATCAAAAAGTGCAGATGGCTTCAGGAGAGCGGGTGCACCGGCATGTGCGTGAACATGTGCAAAACGGCGACGCAGGATTTCTTTGTAAACGATTTCGGGCTTCCGCTGACGATCAAGCCGAACTTCGAGGACAAGAGCTGCGACTTTTACTTTGGGCTGACGCCGCCGCCGATCGAGAAGGACGAGGCGCTGACGTTCGGGTGTAACTCGACGTGCGGAACCGCGGTGGTGAGTGGTCATCACTCTTCATCACTCGTCTTCATCTTGTTTGTTTTCCCACCCCCGAAACTACTCTGACGTTGTTTTCCCCCGACCATCGTGTCTCCGCAGGCTGCCGACCAGGAGGGCACGCCGTGCCACAAGCTCCGCGCGTACGAAGGACCGTGAGTGTCGACGCGCGTGTGCATCGCCCTCGCGTGTGGTGTGTTGTTTTAGCTTAGTGAAGGTCGGCGACGGCCCTGTTGTATTGACCAGACACCGGTGAAACCAACTTTTGCTCCCAGCCAGTAGTTTTCATCTGTTTTGGCCACGTCGACTCTTCAATCGGCACCACATTCCGACGGCCGCGCGAGCGCTCGCGACTTTGGATTGAAAGGATGTCGGAACGCGCGAGTGTCGTTGCACGTCTCGCGAGGACCGTCCTCGGGGTCGCCCTGACCGGCGCCGCCGAGAGCGGCGTGCTCGGCCGCGGCTCCCGTGGACCGCTCCGAGCGGCGGCAGATTTGCTCATCAGCGGTGGGAAAACGCGAGAGGCTGCGCCGGTCGCCGCCGCCGCCGCCGCCCAACGCGCGCGAACGGCGCCCGGGACCGCATCGTCGGAGAATGAGAAGCCCACCGCGACGCCGTTCAAGGCCCCCGGGCCCAAGCCCACGCCCGCGCCCGCGTCCAAGCCGAAGGCCGCTCCCGATGCGACGACGACGACCGACGGTGACAGGCGCGCATCCTCGGCCTCCGCGTCCACCGCTCCCCCGCGCGTGACCCCGAGCAAGCCCCCGTCCACGGAGCGACGCGCGGTCGCCGTGCCATCATCCCCGATCCAGCGCGTCATCGGCTTCGGCTCACTCGCCGCCGGTCTCGCCGCGGGGACCATCTCGGAATCAGCCAGGCGAGCGTGGAGAGGCAACGGCAAAGCTCCGGGTGCGGATGGCGAAACCTCCACCGCGGTTGAATCCATCCTCCCCGGCGACTCGGTGTTCATGACGGAGGCGAACGCGGAACGGCTCGCGGTGGCGCTCTGCCGCATGCGAGGCGCCGCGCTCAAGCTCGGCCAGATGCTCTCCATCCAAGACGAATCTGTCATCCCGCCGCAGGTGAGTGCCACGCAGTCTCCCTTCCATACTCAAATACCCAATCACCACCCAATCACCACCCAATCACCACCCAATCACCACCCAATTACTAACCTCCACAGGTGCAACGAGCGTTGGAGCGCGTGCGGCAAGGCGCCGACGTCATGCCCGCGGACCAGCTGGAGAAGACGGTGGAGTCGCACTTAGGGGTCGGGTGGAAGGATAGTTTGGTGCATTTCGACCCCGAGCCACTGGCGGCGGCGTCCATCGGCCAGGTTCACCTCGCGAAAGTGACGGATCCGGATGATTCGGCCAATGTGTTGGACGTCTGCATGAAGATTCAGTACCCCGGGGTGGCGAAGTCGATTCACAGCGACATCGATAACCTGATGCGGCTCGTGTCGCTGACCGACATCTTACCCAAAGGCCTGTACGTGGAGCACGCGGTGGCGGTGGCCAAAGAGGAGCTGACGCTCGAGTGCGACTACGAGTACGAGCGCGATTCGCAGATTCACATGGCGAATCTGCTGCGAGGTTCGTTTCTTATTATTTAATTTTCGTATGGGCGATTGGTTTGACGGCGTGTTTTTTTAAACTCTTACAGACGACCCGCACTGGCACGTCCCGAGGGTGATCCCCGCGTTGTGCGCCAAAGGCGTGATCACCACCGAGTACGCACCGGGCGTCGCGATCGACAACACCGCGGACTTACCGCAGGATGAGCGCGACTACATCGGGACGCAGCTGTTACGCGTGACGCTCCGCGAGCTCTTCGAGTTTAGGTTCATGCAGGCAAGTTTCTTTTTCATCCTCGTATGGGCAACTAAACTGACGCATGTTTTATTTACAACGCAGACGGATCCAAACTTTGCCAACTTTCTGTACGATTCGCCCACCAGACGACTGACCTTGATCGACTTTGGCGCCGCGAAGGAGTTCCCGAAACAGTTCGTGGATGATTACATGCGCATGGTGGTGGCGTGCGCGGAACGAGACAGGGAGACGCTGATCGAAGCGTCCATAGCGCTGGGCTTCCTCACCGGAGACGAGTCGCCAGTTTTGATGGTGAGCTTATTTTTATTTTTGCGTATGGGCGATGAGACTGACGTCGTGTTTTGTTTACAGGACGCGCACGCGGAAGCCGGGTTCCAGGTGGGCCGCCCGTTCGCCGCGGACGGCGTGTACGACTTCGGCGCCGAGCGGGACATGACGCGGCGCGTGGCGGGGCTCGGGAAGGTGATGCTGAAGCACCGGCTGACGCCGCCGCCGAGAGAGGCGTACTCGCTGCATAGGAAGTTGTCGGGCGCGTTTCTGGCGTGCATGAGGATCGGCGCGAGGGTACCGGCGCGGGACATGCTGCGGGGGATGTACGAGGAGTACGGGTTCGGGGAAGAGGAGGCGGCGACGACGGCGTAGGTGTCGGGTGGTGAATGGATTTGGTGACGAGAGTCGTATTTTTTATCGTGATCGTTTCGTAAACGCGTGCGTATCGTTCGTGTCGCGACTATAAGTCGCCGTGCGTATCGTTCATGTCGCGGCGATCAG
>Ga0209631_10004732_pt1 | contig 14889 bp, 13 predicted proteins | sample COG_08_FD_184752 | JGI IMG/M metagenome (GOLD analysis project Ga0209631, IMG submission 184752) | Pelagic Microbial community sample from North Sea - COGITO 998_met_08 (SPAdes) (version 2) | ecosystem: Environmental > Aquatic > Marine > Neritic zone/Coastal water | place: Helgoland, sampling... | reverse complement strand
AATTATCTGTAGATCTATATGGCGCTTTTTTAGAGGATATTTTTTTAAACTAGGATTTCTTGATGGACTGCCTGGATTGGTTATTGCGATTAATTCAGCTCATTTTGTCTTCTTGAAATATATGAAACTCAGGTTCGAAGTTAAGGTAGATAGTAAGCCAACATGAAGATCGCAGTAACCAGCCAAATCAAATTACCTGTTAATCTTTATGGTGGTGCTGAACGAGTTATTTGGGACTTGTGTCGAGAACTTAATGCACTCGGCAATGAAGTCGTGTTAGTTGCCCCACATGGTACTTCTTGCGATTTTGCTGAGGTTGTCGGACATGATTTTGGTGGGAGTATAATGGACTCGATACCAAAGGATGTTGATTTTATTCACTTCTTTTCTGATCTACCCCATCTAATTGATTCCCCTCATATTTTTACGCTTGAAGGAAACGCTAGCTTTGGAGAAATCCTAAGTTATCAAACTGTATTTGTTTCTCATAACCAAGCTTTTAGGCATGGTGGTGATTGTGTTGTTTACAACGGTCTGACACCTTGTGAAACTAACTTAACTCATGAAAGGGCAAGTTTTCATTTTCTTGGGAAAGCGGCGTGGAGGCGCAAAAATGTTAAAGGTGCGATTCGTTGTGCTCGGAAAGCTAACTCTGCAAAAATTGATATTTTAGGAGGTACTCGTATTAATTTCAACATGGGTTTCAGGTTTACCCTTGATCCAATTGCTCGCTTTCATGGAATGGTTGATAATTCCAAGAAATATAAAGTTATGGAATCTTCTAAAGGCTTAGTCTTCCCGGTTTGCTGGAATGAACCTTTCGGTCTGGCAATTATTGAAAGTCTTTTTTCAGGATGTCCGGTATTTGGTACTCCCTATGGTTCCTTACCAGAACTTGTTCCTTCTGAAGTCGGGTTTCTTTCAGCAAGTTCAGATGAGTTGGCTGAGGCGATGAAAGATTCACAACAGTGGAAACCTCAAGTCTGCCGAGATTATGCCGTTGAAAACTTTAATTCAAAAAAAATGGCACTCAGTTATGTAGAAATTTATGAGCGGGTATTAGCTGGAGAAACCTTGAATAAAGAACCGCCATCGCTTAAAAAACCGGAACCTAAATTACTTCCATTTAACTAATTTTATCATTTTTGGATGAACACGGAAATTAACTTAGAAGATTTCCATGAAGATATTTTGGGAAAAGCCATGCGGGGCTTGGGGATAGGTAAAAATGAAATGGCAAAAAGACTTGGTTCCGAAAAGTCTGATATTGATGAGATTCTGTCCGGAGGAGTGAACGAAAGTTTGATTCGTTTAATGGCTGGTGAATTGAACTTGGATACTGAAAAGTTGATTCGTTCTGCTAACCGGGAATGGAGCCCTGCCCCTCTGGAGATTCGAGGGCTAAAACAGTTCAATCTTCCTTTTGGAGATATGCTGGTAAACGTTTATGTGATTTGGGAGCAAACTTCGAAAAATGCATGGGTGTTTGATACTGGACCTATGGCCCATCCGGTTTTGGATTTCATTGAGGATGAAGGCTTGAAGGTTAATGCCATTTTTCTTACCCATACCCACCGTGACCATATTGCCTGCTTGGATGAATTGAAGGAGAAAACTGGCAATCCTTCCGTTTATGTGCACGAACTAGAAGCACTTGATGGGTGTTTATTGATCACTGAGGGCTTTGAAGAAAGTAGTGGAACTCTTTCAATCCAAGCATTGCACACTCACGGGCATGCATTAGGTGGAATTACCTATATAATTGATGGCCTTGAGAGTCCTGTTGCGATTGTTGGTGATGCGATTTTTGCCGGTTCTATGGGGGGAGGGATGGTTTCTTACGAAGATGCTTTGCGGACGAATCGGGAGAAAATTATGACTTTGTCCGGTGAGACAATTTTATGCCCTGGGCATGGACCCATGACTACGGTGCAGGAAGAAAAGAAAAACAATCCATTCTTTCCTGAGCTCCGCTAGAATATTATCTCGATTGCAGACGAAAATCGTCTAGTCCTGACTCCCTGCAGAGATCAACTATCTTAGTAACATGCTTTAAGGGGACATTTTCATCGGCAACCACCAAAACGGCAGGCTTTCGAGGTAGGGAGGCTGTGGATTTCATAACTTCCCCAATTTTTTTGAGATTATCCTCATTGCCATTGAGAAAATATTCTCCCTTTTGGGATACAGAAACTACAAGTTGATTGGTAATTTTGTTTGATCCCGCGGAATCGATCTTAGGTAGCGTAACATTCAACGCACGAAGGTCCTGAAACTGCATGCTGGTTAAAAAGAACAGGATCAGCACCATTAGAACATCGATTAGCGGAATGACATCCACCCTTGGCATGTTTCTCCGCTTGGGGCGCAGGCTCATCTGATTATATCAGCAGGTAGTTTTTTTCGTTCTGTCGCGTCGATAAGTCGAGCGGTTAACCAGTCTAGGGAGGCTGCTCGTTTATCGAGTACCCGTTGCAGGTATGAGTTGAAAAGTATCGTTGGAAGAGCGATTGCAAGTCCAGCCATTGTGGTAAGCAGTGCGAGTGAAATACCCTGGGAAAAAAGCGATTGGTCAATGTTCCCACCTGCTGGCATCTGGGAAAAAACCTGAACGAGTCCGGTAACGGTTCCAAGTAAGCCAATTAATGGGGCTCCAGCAATAATCACATCCAGTAAAAACATACCTCTTTCCATGGCAGCAATTTCTAAACGAGCGTATGCAGTGATGGTATCATCTGAAGCTTGTTCCTTGACCGCTACATGTACAATCCGTTCGGCCGCAGATCCCCGCTTCCATTTTTTATCAGGGAATTCTCCTCGCAGAAGTGCTTTTTCAACCTTGCGTGGAAAGGTGACTCCGCGTCTAAGTGAAAATATTCGTTCCAAAGTTATGAATATGGAAAGAACTAAGCAAATACCGAGAGGATAGGCGAAAATTCCCAGTTGTTCATAACCAATTTGTGGCGAGAGGCTTTTGAGTGAGTTTGTTAATTCATCCGGAACTTCTGTTTTTGAGAAGATGTGCAGATTCAAGTTGGATGAATGCTTGAGGGTTGTCTTTACAGAATAATTACTGGGTAGATCAAACAATGCCCATTGTACATTTTTATGAGCGTAAACGCCCAAAGGAGAAAAGCCTGTTATTGCACTTCCAAGATTCGGGAAATTTTCTGGAATTAGTGGCTTGGGGAATATTCCTGCCTCGCCGAGCTTTTCAAAAAATGTAGCAGGCTCAATACGGTCTGGCTGTTCGGGCAAGCAGCCAGAAATTAGGAAGAGAAAAAATAATTTAATAAAAATAAAGAACAAGCGATAGATCATGCTAGTCCAAATTTCTACACATAGTTAAGCTGCTTGGCGACTTGTTCTACTTCAGGGCTTGCGGAAAGCAATTCATCCAAGGGGTCCCACGCTCCGTTTAGCAGGGATTCTCGGGCTCCTGCACGCATCTCGCAAGGAAACGAGGCTTCACCCGCCCGAACTTCGAGTAAGTCTACATCAACTGTAATTGGAGTTCCTGCATTCGTTTCAATCCATTGGGCAAGGGATATCCGTTTTTCCGTATCCATGGCAACGCATGGAATACCAAGGTTGATCGAGTTGCCAAAGAAGATTTCAGCAAAGTTCCCAGCAATGATGGCCCGAAAGCCTGCCCGGTAGAGAGATTGTGGGGCGTGTTCCCGAGAACTGCCACACCCAAAGTTTTTTCCCGAAAGCATGATTGAAGAACCGCCAAAGCGATCGTCGTTAAGGGAATGAATTGTTTCCTGCCCTTGTTCATCATAGCGGACATCGTGAAAAAGGTACTCCCCTAGCCCATCAAAGGTAACACACTTCATGAAGCGTGCAGGAATGATACGGTCGGTGTCAATATCGTCTCCTGGCACATAGACCGCGGATCCGCTAACTTGGTTAATTTTTGCAAGAGGCATGATCTGGAAGGAGTAAAAATTGGTTAATTCTGAAAAACTTTTCGGGCATCAGTTACTTTGCCAGTGATGGCAGCTGCAGCAACCATTACCGGGCTCATTAGCATGGTTCTTCCGGTTGGGCTTCCCTGCCTGCCTTTAAAATTTCGGTTGCTTGAACTGGCGCACAATTGATCACCGATAAGTTTATCAGGATTCATTGCCAGGCACATGGAGCAACCTGCTGCTCGCCATTCAAAACCTGCATCAATGAAGGTTTTATCCAACCCTCTTTCAACAGCCATTTGACTAACGATTTGCGAACCTGGGACAACGATTGCGTGTACACCTTCTTTTACTTTTTGCCCGTTAAGGTGCTTGGCGACTTCCTCTAGGTCAGAAATTCGGCCATTGGTACAGGAACCGACAAAAGCAACATCAATGGGTGTACCTTCGAGGGGTGCCCCGGGAGTAAGTTTCATGTACTCTAAAGCTTCAATCGTCCCTGCTTTGTCATCCCCTGCTACTTTATCTGGGGATGGGATAAATTCATCTACTCCTATGGCTTGTCCGGGATTAATCCCCCAGGTTACAGTTGGGGGAATTTCTTGAGCGTCTATGCTAATAATATCGTCGTAATCACATCCCTTATCTGATGCAAAAGAACGCCAGTTTTCGACCGCTTTTTCCCAGTCGGACTCCTTGGGGGCATAGGGACGTCCCTTAATATACTCAAAGGTAGTTTCGTCCGGATTTACATATCCTGCCCTAGCTCCCCCTTCGATGGACATGTTACAAACGGTCATCCGTTCCTCCATGGTAAAACGATCAAATACATCGCCTGCATATTCATATGCATATCCTGTGCCTCCATTAACGCCAAGTTTTCGAATAATGTGCAGAATAACATCCTTTGCATAAACTCCGGGTGCCAGATCGCCATTAACTTCGATACGTCGAACCTTGAGCTTGCCAAGGGCCATGGTTTGAGTTGCTAAAAGGTCACGAACTTGAGAAGTCCCGATACCGAAGGCAATTGCCCCAAAAGCACCGTGTGTGGAGGTGTGGGAATCTCCGCAGGCAATCGTCATGCCGGGTTGAGTCAAACCCTGCTCGGGACCAACTACATGGACAATTCCCTGCTTTCCTGTGGAAACATCAAAAAAAGTCACCCCGAAGTCTTCACAGTTTTTACGAAGTTCCTTGATCATGGCATCAGCCAATGGGTCCGAGTATGGTTCGCTTAATTCGTTGGTAGGAACAATATGGTCTACAGTGGCGAAAGTGCGTTCCGGATAGCGAACTGGTAAATCTTTTTCTCGCAGCATACCAAAGGCTTGTGGACTGGTTACTTCGTGAATAAGGTGCCTGCCGACAAATAATTGTGTCTGTCCGTTGCTTAGATCCTTAACGGAGTGGGTATCCCACACTTTCTCAAATAAATTCTTAGGTTTCATAAATCCAAATGTAAGAAAATAAGGAGAGCACTGAAAACGGCAAGCTAGTAAGGTTGCCCAACCTTAAAAAAGGCTGAACGCTAAAAGCTAGTTGGAGTAGGCTTGCCTCATCCGTTTATGAAAAGGATTTGTGGAGGAAGAATCTATGTTGGGACTTTCTGCCTGAATATGCAGTTTACGAAAATTAGAAGTGTTTTCTGCCTGTTGAGATAACACATTTGTTATTCTTGATTGAATTTCAGGAGGATAATTAGAATCGGTATCCTCTTTAGCCTTCAATAAGAGATCCATGCTTGAGTCCTTTTGGTTAAGGATTTGCTCAACTGTATTTAAATCTCGTGCGGAAATAGCTTGTTGCTCAGCGAACAAAAGATTTTGGTGTAAATCCAATGCTTTAAGCAATTTTTCGTAAGGGGAATTGCTCATGAACCCCCTTAAGCTTGTAACGATATAGAACCTGGTTGTGAACCAGTGGAAGAACTGTTTTCTGGATTTTGCGTAAGCATTTCCGCCCAAGCCTCGCGTAGTTCTGATATTACCTTGTCCGATTCTACAACCTTTTGAATATCTTTAGTTAGGTTTGCCTGCTGTAAATTGGTAAGGACATAGTCATAAAGCCTGTAAAGAGTACCCGGAAGATCACCCGGCACGGTCATATCTAAGGACGATTGAAGCTCAGTTACAATATTTTGTGCCCTGATTAGGTTGTTATTGATTCCTTCGTTCTTTTTAATCATGTCCTCTTCTTCCCAGGCGTTCTTTGCAGAAGATGTAAAGCGAAGATAACCATCGAAGAGCATTAAAACCAATTTTCCCGGGCTTGCAGTTTTAACAGACTGAGCCTTGTATGATTTTGCTACCTTTTCGTAAGATTGCACGGGAACTTAGGTTAAAGTTGTTCTTCGTCAACAATCTTACCAGCAAGGAGATCGAGACTGTCATTATTGAGCCAATTTGGATCCTCCAGGAGGGTGCGGGCTCGTTCCATTACATCAGGGCGAACATCATCTGAGGAATCGGCTGCCTTGAGAGAAAGTTGTGAAAGATTTGAAATTTTATCTGAAATTTCGTTACCAGATGTCGGAATACTAGATGAAATTGATTTCGAATTCGAAATATAGGACCCGTTATTAATGCTTGGGCGAACAGGTAATTTATCTGGGGTGATTCCTTCCATAAATGCTATTGAAGCTTAATTTGTGCCATATGGTTAATATATGCAAATACTTAATTTTCAACGGTTCGGGAGAGTCGAAAATAATGTGTGAGCAACAAACTTGCTGAAAAGCCTTGGAGATTGAAGAATGCTGCTGGAGGTTTTTTCGGATAATGCTTGGACATGCTTTCCTCGTTGGTAGAGATTGGCGGCAACCATAACAGAGGCTTCTCCTGTATCAATAGTTTCATCAATTGCCCACATGAATTCTCCGGATTTTAGGTCAACTAACTTAGCCCGAACTCCTAAAGATAGGGGGCGGTAAGGTTTAAAGGAGTGTAGATCAATGAACAAAACTCCATTAGCACCAAGTTTTTCGACTAGGATTTTGAGAAAGTTTTCTGGAAGTGCTTCGGATGAACTCAAACGCTCTTTGCCGAAAAAATCTTTGCAAAACTTGGTTGAGACCCTGATGGGTTCAAAGACGCCAAACTTGGACATTTCTTTAACAAATACATCATCCCCAAAGGTGAGTACGGGGGAGGATGGATCAGGGTGGTAGCATGGCATTACTGCGACTCGATTAAAATAGGTGGGCAACCGTTCAACTGGATATAGGTTGGTAGGTTTGTAAGGTTCAGCTTCTGCGATGATTTTCTCTTGCTCGAACTTCCGGCAACTAATTGAGGTAAAAATGAAAAAGGTTAGAGATAGGAATGCTAAAAATTTCATTACTTATTTCTTGTTGTTATTAAAAGCACCTTCGAGCGTCTGCATTTGAGAGTCCATTTTAGATTGCATCTCCTCCATTCTCATAAAACCGTCACTAAGAATTTTCTCACGAGATTCCAAGTATTTATCGATGTTAATAATTTTTTCATCAATTCGATCGTTTTGTGATTCAATGCTGTCGAGGAATGCTTGGTAAGCACCTTTGTATCCCGTTTCACTGTCTCCGCTAAGAAAGTTTGTAATGTAGTCGTTTAGAGATTGAGTAATTCCTTCGTAATTTCGGTTTGTTTGGGTAATTGTATCGTATGCATCTTCGACCAGTGGTTCACTAAACAAAGCAAAAACTCGATCGGGATTATTTTCCAACTCTTCCATCAATAACGAAGAATCCTCAATTTTTATGGTATTGGAACCGATACCGAAATCTAACCCAATGTTGGTCATTCTAAAGATACTGAAGGAAGGAGTAGTACTTGACCAGCTGCTAGAAGTCCCGTCCCATTCAAAGTAACCAACTTCACCGGATGGGTCCTGGTTGAGTACTTTAATAATGTAGCCATCGTCTGAGGAGTTGAGACCAAGCTGGGTAGCAATCGCGTTTATTTCATCATTTGCTGCATTGTTAGAGCTTACGGTAAGGTTGGAATTATCAACTGTCGTACCACTTTCAGAGTGCGGTGTGGAGTTGCCAAAAAACTTTCTCCTCAGTTCGCTGCTCAGGCGGCTAATTTCTTGGTTTCCTGTAAACCTACTGGAAGATACATCATCCCCATCTTGGTTAACCGATGTAAGGCTAGAAATGTATTCCTGAGCATCATTAAATTCTTCTACAAGTTTTTTGATGGCACCTTCTGCAGCTGATGCATTCTTGCTCACTTGAAATGCGATTGATGCGCCTAGTGAAACCTGAGCAATATCGAAAGATATTCCAGCATATCCATGTTCTGAGGATGAAAATTCTGTTCGGTTACTGAAAACCAAATCACCTCCATTCACACGGACAGATGAGTTGTCACCAATTTCAGAACTCATCGATCTTGCTACTCCTTCAATTACCTGAAGCCACTGTTCACTTTCTGCCGATGGGTCTTCAGTTGGGCTATCCAGCATTGCTTGCCATTTTGTTCCATCTGCAGAGACCTGAACAAAATCTCCTTTGGTGTAATTGGTGAGGTTTGCATTGTTGTATTCTTCGGTAATCTCTTTTGGTGCTGCCAGTCCCATAAGGGCCAGTATGTTTCCAGAACCGCGATTCGCACTTGAGATACTGTCCCAATCCTCACTTTCGTGCATCACAATACCAACCGTTCCCGTTCTTTCGTTTCGGGTGACAAAGCGGTCGCCTACGGGGTCGTAGTACATAAAGACATTTGCACTTGAATCATTAACACGGTTGATAACCTGAGCGAGGGAATCGTTATTTACATCATAATCAATCCGTACTGCGCCCTCTCCTTCTCCGATAAAGAAATTACCCAACCCGGAGGTAAGACCTGCAAACGCTCCTGCAAAATTAGCATTTGCTAAAGATACCGTCATATCGATGGATCCGAGAGCGTAATTGCTTTCCACTTCTCCAGATTGAGGTTCTCCAAAAAACTTCATTGACTGAAGGAAATTCGAAGAATCTGTCGATGACCCAAGAACTAAAAGATTAGATGAGTCATTTGCAGATACTCCAGAATTTAAGAGCATCTTGTCAGAGTCTGTATCATAGGAAATGGTAACCCCTGTTGAATCACCTTCTGGATTTACGCCACTAACACCACCATCAGTGGTATTTATTTGGTCCATTAATTCTTGTAGGGTGATGTCAGTGGAATTTATATTATAAGTTTTTCCAGATATAGTGAAGGTTCCTGTGGTAATGGGTGAATGAAGGGGTAAATCACTTAATTTATCGGTGAGGTTGATTGAACTGGCGAGCCTTTGGCTTGTTCGGTTCTTTGAAGAAATTTCAGTTGAACTTGCAAGAGACTCGACCTTGATTGAAAAGTCCCCCGTGAGAGCACCAGTGGATGCGCTTGCAGTGAGTCCAGAATTCGCACTTTTAATCTTTACGGAACGTGCGTTGAAAAGAGACTTATCCTGCAGGGCGGATGCTGCACTTTTAAGGGTGTCTAGCTGGCTTTTGAGTATGCCAAGATCGGATACTTTGGCCTCATTTTCTGACTTTTGACTTTCAAGCCGCGTCTTTGGTATGGCTTCTAGTTCAAGAAGTTTCTGGACAATGGGTTCCCAATCCATACCAGAAGCTAAACCTGTAAGTCTTAAATCGGAACCCATTACTAAAAAATCCTCAATGCGAGATTAAAGGAAAATGAAAAACTTTGATCGTGTGTGCACACATGTGATAAGCATGAATTGTGCCATACGATCTAAGTGCTTAAGTTACTCAGATGCAATTTTTATGGGAGCAAAAGCAATTTTTTCATCCATTAGGGCAAGCAACCAATGGCAACCCTCAGATAAGGCCCAATAATATTCTTTGTTTTTCTGAATTGCGTTCCAATTCTTATTTGCAAAATTGATGTCTCTTATAACTCGCTTGTAGATAGCAAGTTCGCCCTTTGTTTTTCCGTCCAGCAAGATGTGCCAGTATTGAGGATTAGAATCAACCAAGCTGTTTATTTTTTCAGATGCTGCAAGGAGTTCGGTAACCGCCTTGTTTTCGGCATAATTCGTGCCGGAAAACTTTTCTGGTAACATTTCGGTCTTAATGGCTAAACCCAAAGCTTCCTCCAGTAATTTTTCTAAAAATTTACGAAGACCAGCAAATACATCTTCAATTTTCGGCGTTGGTTTTTGTTCATTAAGCAACTGTTCAATTTTATCGGTAAATGGTTTAGAAGAAGTAGAATCTCCGATCCATTTAAGAGCAGAGTCATAATCCATGTAATCCGCTCCTTTTACCTTTACTCCCGTTGCAGCCAAATTCCGGTATTCTACTGAATGGTTTTCAGAGATAAATTTTTCAAAAGTTTTTAAGTATACAAATAAACGCCCCTCCACAATTACTTCATCCAAAGTATTTCCTGGCAACCTGTGGCCATCCATTTTATTGGTGTAATGACTACCCGAATCCGAGTAGGATGAATCGTCGGTATAATATTTCCCATCTGAGCGGACACACATATCTTGCCCGATAAACATTACTTTTTTACAACCCAAGACACGAGATAAGTCTAAGACACATCCAGATACTGTGCCCTGCTCCATAATGGGAGTACCTGGTTTTTCGCCCATATATTCCTTGAGGGCATCAACAATAGGACTAAAGGTTACCCAGGACAGGATCCTTCCAGAGAAACGCCGGACGATTTCTGGGTAAGCACTAAATGGGCAGGCGAGTGGAACTTCGTCGAGGCTAACATTCTGAAAGCCTGCCAAGGTGGGGGATAGTGGATCTGCAGTGATTACGAGGTGGGGTTTAACCCCGGAGTTTATCAGTTTTCGGTATGGGCTGTTACTTGTTACAATAATGGCTTTGTCCTGTACTTCTTTAAGGAAATCAATTGATTCATCTAAGGAGGGGCCCGCACCAACAACTATGAAGGGTGTATCATCAAATTGCCCAGCAAGCTCTCCAACATCTGGCGAAGTTGCCATATGGGGCATATTCTCAAAGGTGTTCTCTTGTAAGTTTATGCCAGTTCTCAAATTAACCTCCATTAAGGGGCGAATTACAAGATATTGCCGAACCATTTCATTACGCGTTTTGTCGTAATAAGCTTCATCCATGCAGTGTAATGGAGAAAATATCAGGCTATTAACTTCGGACAATCCAAGCATTGCGGCAGCCTGAAGATCTTTGAAAAAATCATCATCGGGTTCTCCGGTTCCAAGTAAAAAACGGTCATTGGCAAGAAAATCTGAGCAATCGAACTTAGAAAAGGTTTCCCGGAGTAAAGCTGGGTCTTTTTCCGCAACCATCAAGAAAGTACCGCCTCCAGAATGATTCAGGAAATGGCGCACTTGAGAACCATCTCCTAATCCTGTCAGGGTGTAGAGAGATTCTTTTTTAAGCCGAAGGTTTTTAAACCATTTCTCGATCAGTTTTTCTTTGTTGCCAGGGCCATAGGTTGGGAATTTTTTCTCCCCTCTTACTGTCTGCAATTCCGGATTACTTTCACTACCCGTGTATTTAAAATGCATAGGAGCAGATTGGCCCGAATTAAATATTCGTTCTAAAACAATAGGAAACCGAGCACGTAAAATGGATAAATTGGAATTAAGCATTAGATGTTTCGTCTGTAACTTTTTCGGTTTCTGCTTTTAGGTAAGGGATAATATCTTCGCTAAATAGCTTGATGGTTTTCCTGAATAGCGGAATGAATCCATTTTCTAATTCCTCAGAGAGTCCTGCTGGGTCAAAGTTTTCAAAGGAAGTAAGTAAACGGGCAAGAGTTTCAGCCTGAGCTTTGGCAACCCTGTCAATTCCATCCTTCCAAGGGGGAGAGTAGGATTGAGCGTATGGACTTACATGGTCAATAAGATCGGCAAATGGCTGAATTTTTTGAATGAACAAATCCATTTGCTTGAAAACTTCTGACCAGGGAGTGGTTAGAATGTTTATTTGGTAAGCTAAAATTGAATCCTCTAATGTGTTCATTTGGTTGATGAAATCAATGGATAAGCGGAGAGTTATTTCATCGTGGGAAAGGCTTTCTGCCTCAATTAATTCAAAGGATTTTTCGAATTCCCCGCTTTGTAATGCGTCTTTACCATCGACGATAAACTTAACTACAGAGCGTCTTTGCTCAGCAAATGCACCCATGAGCAATTCATAGATGTGCGAGGGATCATCAGGAATCCCCTCTTGGAATACAACTTCTTCATTATCTGCCAATACTTTGGGCATTGTTTAATCATGGCACCTCTCCTGAGCTTCATCAATGCCAAATGCCCACTCCTTCAAAGAGTCTTTTTCTTTATTTTTTGGTTAATAGTCGGCTTGTTTTACCTAATTTAATAAAAAAAATAAATATTTTATAATTAATATAAATCGCTGTATATTAATAACATATGAAATTATTTAGGAATCTTTTTAAAAAATATATGCCTTTTTCCTAAAGTACTACGAGGCATGGGCGACTATTCATGGTGTCGACGACAAGGAGGTCAGCGACAAGGGATTCGAAACCCTTACCAAAAATATCGAACAGGGCTTCAAGGACGAAGCCTATTTAAATAAAGTCAAGGAGGACTACCATGAGTATCACGATAAATTCAAATCTAGCAGCGACAAGTGCTTCGCTGAGTATGAAACGGGCAGGCGAAAGGCTGACCAAAAGTTTAATGCGTTTGTCCAGTGGGCAAAGAATTGTTTCCCCTGCAGATGACGCGGGTGGACTGGCAGTTGGAATGAAATTGCAGAGCAGTCTGCGCAGAGCCACTGCTTCCATGCACAACACGCAAAACGGAATATCTTTCCTGCAGATGCAAGATAGCGTCTTAAAGATCGTTGGAGATATAGTAGACCGCATGTCGGAGCTAAAGTCTTTTTATAACGATGTTTCCAAAAACGAAAAAGATCGCGAAACCTACAACCACGAATTTCACGAACTCCAAAAAGAACTAGGATCCTTGAAGGGACAAAAGTTTAACGGAGTTTCCTTGTTTGCCACTCTTGAGCCGGATAATAACCCACTCAAGATCATTACCTCAGATGATGGTAAAGGTGAGCACATCGAGCTCAATCGCCTGGGTCTTTTTGAAAACATGAAGTCCCGCTATGGTGCCGATGGTGAATTAAATACCGGTGCCAGTGGTTCCTTCAGGCAATTAATTGGTGATTTTGTGAGAGATGGTGGTACGACCGATACAAACCCCGGTCATACCTCAATGGACTTTGCCAAGGGTAGTGTAGTCTATAAGTCTGGTGGACTCGCAAGTGACTCCGGTTATTTTATGGCACTCACGGACCTGAAAGCCGGCGTGAAAATTGCGGATACTGCTTCTCCAACCACCCAATGGATTCGTCTTGCTGATTCGCAGGGTAATGGATTTGCCGAGGCCTATCCTTCTTCTCCTGAGTTTGATCCCTACAGTTTGAAGTACAATTCTAAAGGAGACAAAGTAGCTTATCTTAAAGATGATGTAATTAAGGTTCCCGCTCACTGGGCATCTCCAGGTAGCTATCTTTTCCTTAAGGCAGAAGTTGATGTACCTCAGGGTATGAGTCTTAACGACATTTTTAATAAGGGCTCAGACGGAAAGATGACTAACATTGGAGATGGTAAATACTTCAGTTTTGTTGGTGAAGATTCATTTGATGGGGCTAAGCCAACTACTGAGTATATAAGAGCTAATATTAATCATCCAGAACCCACCTACCAGTCGGTTGAACAGGTTGGTGGTGCATCAATATCAGCTGCAAATCTGATTGCATTATTAGAAGCAAATGCAGCCAATAACTACACACCTGGATACTTGAAGGTTTCATTAAACAATATCGAAACCGTAGTTGCTCCATCATTTAATTGGGATCTTTCGAAGTTTAACGATCTCGCAAGTTATAATCATGGAGATATTGTATTTGGCGATGTTTCAATCTTCCAAATGAACTCCAATGTTAAAGGTTCTTGGGGTGCAGGAAGTTATAATGCCGGCGATTATGTCCAGTACGATGGCAAGTGGCATAAAGTGATTGGAGCAAGTGGTGCTACCTCTACTGACCGTCCATGGAACCCTGATGACAATGAGACAGCAGGATATGCCAATAAAGCATACAGTACAGGCGATGTCTCAAAGACCAGTGATCCAGCTAATCTCAATCAAATCAGGATAGCAACCGATGCAATGAAGGGTGCGTTCGTTTCCGGACAAGACTATGCAGATGGTGATGTGGTTTGGGAGAATTCGGTATTTATTAGTATTGGAAATACTGCAGCAACCCAGCTTTCAACCCCATGGTCTGCTGGAGTGCACTCAACTGGTGCAGTCGTAAAACACCAAAACACCTTATATGAGCGAACTGGAGCTGCTACAACGAGTGCAGATGGGAACCCTGCAGACAATGGTGCAGGATGGACACCTCGTAATTCTCTGAGTGAAATAATGTCAGCAGGAACTGCCACTATTGTGCCCTCTCTAACAGATGTAACCACTGATGTTGAAAACGAGGCACGAGGGATTGTTGGCACATCGATTTACTTCAAGGATTCCCCTTTCCAAGCTTATGCTACAGATGGGACAACTTACATTGGTAATCCTACCTTTGGAGATACTGGTACTACTGAAATTACTGATTCTTACAGAAACTTGAATAATTCAAAGTACTGGTCCAAGACTCATTATGGTGCGCTTGAAGGACTTACGGTGAATACCAGTTATCAGTATGGTGACAATATTCACTACCAGGGTAAAAATTATGTATATGTTTCTCAGTTGCCTTCCGATCATCATTCTTTCCTAGATGGTGCTGATCCTGCTTCGGGTTACACTGAGTTTGATGTCCTTAAAAAACTTGGTGCGGTAATTGAATTGCCTATGTATGTGGACACCGTTGCAGGTGGCGGGCAGAATGTACCATCAGGAGTTTATTACAAACCCGGTCAAAACCTTGAGTTCGTGGATCGTCTTTCCGCAAGTGGGGAAGTTCGTACTGCTGGAGCAGAGCGTCGTACAGATGCAC
>Ga0209631_10004720_pt1 | contig 14907 bp, 10 predicted proteins | sample COG_08_FD_184752 | JGI IMG/M metagenome (GOLD analysis project Ga0209631, IMG submission 184752) | Pelagic Microbial community sample from North Sea - COGITO 998_met_08 (SPAdes) (version 2) | ecosystem: Environmental > Aquatic > Marine > Neritic zone/Coastal water | place: Helgoland, sampling... | reverse complement strand
CACTTCGTGTCTGCGCCATCCGTAGACCGGCAGTCCGTGCCTTCGGGCCGCAACCCTTTCGGGTATCTCGTACATATCGGTTGGACGCATCCGCGGTCCGTTGAGCTAAGGTTCGATCCTCGCGACTCGGCTCAAAGGCGTCTGAACCTCAATCGGTCCGACGCAGCGACCCGGCGGCTGAGAAAATTTGAGTTGCGCGAACCAGGGTGACATGAGTGCCATGTCAATGAGCGCTACTTTGGGGGGTGTGGTGGGTGTGCGCTGCGGCGGCGTCCGACAGCGCGATGCGATGCGCGGCGGCGCGAGGAGTATGAGGGCCTCGAGGGCCCCGATGGTCGTGAGGAAGGGCGGAGCCGGTATTCAAATCAGGGCCGCTATCGAATCAAGGCCCGAGCACAAGAAGCAGTCGAGCGGCGGTTTCGACTTTGAGGACATCGCCACCGCGGGCGCCAAAATGAGCGAGATGGCGGCGACCGGTGGGTCCGCCGGCCCCGTCTCCGTCATCGCGCGGCAGGCTGAGCTGGACGTGGCGGCCTCCTTCGAGGAACAAGGCAGCACCCTCTCCACGGGTACCGGCTCGGCGAAGTTGGGCCTGCGGGGCGTCAAGGCCAACCGCACCAACATCGGAGGCCTGCTCGGATGCGACAGGGAGCAGCACGACGTCTCTACCGGCGCGCTTCCCAAGCTCCAGCGGCTGGACAAGGGCAACAAGTACCCCGTGCTCTTCTACGCCCCCGAGATGGAGGACCTGGCGACGCGCATAGCCGGCGAGGAGGTGTGCGGAGGCGTGGTGGAGCTGGGCAGCATCGACTGGCGCACCTTCCCCGACGGGTTCCCCAACCTCTTCGTGAACGACGCGTACGGCGTCAGGGACCGCCACGTGGCGTTCCTCGCATCGTTCCACTCCCCCGAGGTGATTTTCGAGCAGCTCTCCGTCATCTACTCGCTGCCCAAGATGTTCGTGGCGTCCTTCACGCTCATCCTGCCCTTCTTCCCCACGGGCACGAGCGAACGCGTGGAGCGCGAGGGTGAGGTGGCCACCGCCGTGACCCTCGCGAGGATCCTGAGCAACATCCCCCCGTCCAGGGGCGGTCCGTGCAGCACGTTGATCTTTGACATTCACGCGCTGCAGGAGCGGTTTTACTTTGGCGACAACATCCTGCCGTGCTTCGAGTCGGGCATCCCGCTCTTACTGAACCGCCTGGCCCAGTGCGAGGACGCGGATAACATCATCATCGCCTACCCCGACGAGGGCGCGTGGAAACGGTTCCACACCTTCTTCAAGGGGATGGAGGAGGTGGTGTGCACCAAGGTGAGGGAGGGAGACAAGCGGCTGGTGAAGCTCAAGGAGGGTGAACCGGCGGGGCGCCACGTCATCATCGTCGACGACCTGGTGCAGTCGGGGGGTACCCTGATCGAGTGCCAGAAGCTGCTCTCGAGGCTAGGTGCGGTCAAGGTGAGCGCGTACGTCACGCACGGCGTCTTCCCGGGGAATAGCTGGAAGAAGTTCTGCTCGGGCGGCGGCGGTCAGGGCTTTTACAAGTTTTTCCTCACCGACTCGTGCCCCGGGACCGCGGAGGCTGTGAGTGGGACCGAGCCGTTCGAGATCCTCTCGCTCTCGCGGCCCATCGCCGAGGCCCTGCACGTGTGAGGGATCGACGTCAAATTATTATTATTACATCCCCCGTCGAGGCGGGCGGATCTTAGCTCCCATCTCTGGTAACATATGAAACCACGAATAAAAAAATTGTCAACCCCGGAAAAACATAAGGATGGCGCAGCGGGAGCGGGCGAGCACGCCACCCCTGGCCGTGCCGGGAGAGGAGGTGCGACCATTCTTGGGTTCCCCAGAAGCTGAATATGCCGACGACGGGGATCCTGCGCTGCCCATCGACGTCCTGATCGACCAACACCGAAGGCCCAAGCGCTACCGTCACGTGATGGAGGAGCGGTGGGCGCCCCCGTTGAGTCTCGGGTTGTGGCTAGCTCTATGCGCGGTGGTGGGTCTGGCCGTGCCTCTGAACCATCCAAACGTGTCTCCCCACGCGCGCGTCGCGGTGTGGGTCCTGTTCATCGCCACCGAGGTGTTCTTGGCGCTCACGCACTTCCTCGACCCGGGAATTATCATGCCCGAGCGAGAGGTCGATCCGATCGTGGCGCAGTTGGAGGAGAGAGAGGAGACACGGAAGCGAGCGGAGGCCGCGGGCGGGTCCGGGGTCACGGGTGATCGGTCACGGGTCACGGGCGATGGACTCGGGGCCAGCATACCCTCCCTCGATGGATCCTTCCCCGACTCGGGCCCCGTGCGACGGGACCAGGTGGGGCAGTGGGCGAGGATGCCCTCCCGGTCGTCCAACCGCGTACCCGGTTCCCAACACGAGTACGACCTGGAGGGTTCCCACACGCACTGGGACTGGGCCAAGTGCGAGCGATGGTGCCGGACGTGCAAGATATGGCGACCCGCGCGGGCGGCGCACTGCACCGAGTGCGGCTACTGCGTGAAGCGGTTCGACCATCACTGCGGCGCCGTAGGTAACTGCGTGGGCCGCGACAACCACCGATGGTTCGTCGCGTTCCTGTGCTCGTGCTCGGGGCTGGTGGTGGTGATGCTGTCGGTGTCCGTGCATAGGCTACGGGCGGGCGGGTGGTTCGTGGGCCGGAGCAGCTGGGACGCGCTGACGCCGTGGATCCTGTTGGGATGCGCCGTCACTTACGCGTACATGTCCGTGCTGGCGTGCTTCGCGGTGTCGCACGTGTGGATCTTCTGCTGCGACGTGACCACGAAGGAGCTCATGCGTCCGACGGGATCCGAAGGGGACAGGCTGGCGGGCCGGGAGCGAAGGCAGGAGGCGTGGCGTCGGCTCTGCGGCGACTGCAACGCCTTCAGCGCTACGTCGCTGAGTAACGTCATAGAGGGCATCGCGTGCGCCAAGTGCAGGCTTCGATCGAGCACCGTGGACCGTGTCAGGGCAAAGATGGGCCAGGGACGATAGACGAACCGCGTCGTTCGATAAGATCGATCGGTCGGCGGGCACGTAGCGTCAAGTAGAAAGGCGGCTCATCGCGCCGTTGTAAGTTAAACTTTTGTGCAGTTTTTGGCAGCAGTCTAATTTCTTCCTAATTCGGCTCACGGGGCGGCACACTTCGTGGCGCCGCTCGCGTCCGTCGGTGGTTCAGGCACCCGCGAGAGGCGTCGACACGATGCGAATCAGAGTCAGCCTCGTTCCGTCTGAGGAGTTCAACGCGGGCACCGCCGAGGTTGCCTTCGTCAACGTTGAATGCGGATCAGGGGAGCAGATCCTGCGCTGGCTCGGGCACGAGGCGGTTCGTCGCATGGAGCATCTGGCCAGCATTCCCACCTCCACCCCGTCCCTGGTACCCCAGGCGGTGAGTGATGCCACCGGGATCGTCCTCGACCCCGACACTGTTCTGAAGGAGGTGGTGAAGGACGGCGACGCGGTGATTGTCCGCTTCGGCCGCGGTCCCGAGGCGTTCACCACGAAGTGGAAGGACCGGCCGAAGCATCGACCGTTCGAGTGGGGAGCCATGGACTCGAGGGGCGTGACGATCCGGCCCGAGCATGACAAATGGCTCAAGGACCTGGACCTGTACAGGTACGGCGTCGACGACATGGTGGAGGAGATACACGCCAAGACGCACGAGAACGCCAGAGCCGACGACGTCAAAAACGTCAAAGCCGTCATGACCGAGTTCGGCGGGTTCATCCAGGCGGTGTTCAAGCTGTACGAGTCCAAAACCAAAGGGGACGACGACGAGGTCGAGGTAGATCGCATCACCTGCGATCAGTTCCGGATGCTGTGCCGGGACTGCGCCAAGGATCTTAGCTCTGATTACGTCGACGCGTGCTTCAACGCCGTGCTCCCGCAGAACGTGAAGGGCGCAAAGAAAGGGTTCGTCGCCACCACCGCGGACCTCCCCGGTTTCTTCGTCGCGGTGCTCAAGCTGGCGGCCAAGGTGTTCGGGCCGGAGACCAAGGGCGGGTTCCAGGAGCTGGCGCCGAGGCTCGAGCACTTTCTCAAGCGGGACGTGCTTCCCGTTTTTGCGCCCGTCTTCACGAAGGTTCACGACGAGCTCCGCGGCGCGGTCACCCCGGAGGTTACCTCGATCCTCAAGAGGTGCAGTAGACTGATGACCAAGACCATGGACAGCTGTCAGTTGCGTCGCACCCCCGACACCGCCGGGTATCTCGATGTCAGGTACCTGAGCGTCCACGCCGCGCGGTGGGGGATCGTGTCCGACGGCGCGGGCGAGGGGAGGGACGAGGTCGTGGGGCTCGAGCAGCTCACGCGAATCATCGTTTATGTCAAGCAGCTCGCCGCGGCCGGGGACGTGGATAAGTTCACGGTCCAGGGGGTGCCCTACGAGATGGACCAGGACGAGTTCGAGAGGCTCCTGGTGTCCGTGGCGTACTACGCCTACAACGCGGCCATGGCGACGGAGGCTAAACTACGGGAGGAGGAGAAGAAGGCGAGGGAGGCTGCCGAGGCTGCCGCGCGTGAGGCTGGAGAGTTTGAAGACGAGTACGAGAACGAGGACGAGGACATGGTCGTGGATGGGGAAGCGGAAACAGAGAAAGAACCCGAGCCGGAGGGACCGTCTGTCACCTTTGCGGAATACCTCGCCACCTACCTGGACTCCGTCTTCCAGAAGGCCGGCGCGCTCGCGGCGATCGAACCGCCCAAGATAGAGATTTAACACGTGGAACCGTAAACATCACGACGACTAAGCTGACTGGATTCCGTCCTTGAGTATCACCCACGGGAGCTCGGGGGGCTTTTGCCCCGGCGCCACCTGCGCGTTGACCCCGTCAAACGCCCCACCTCCCCACGACGTCTCCAGCGTTTTCATCGTCCGTCTGAGGGCTAGGTCCCGTGGGATCCCCCTGAACACGGTCTCCGCGTGCGCCACCATCAACGCCTGGCTCACCTCCCTCACCTGAGCGTCCGCCACGGAACCCTCCCCACACACCGCGCGCTGCAAACCGGTGGCAGAGTCCAGAAACTGGAAGTGACCGGCGCTCACCTCCACGCCCCAGCTCACCGGGTTGGCGTTCTCCAGGAAAGTCAGGTAGTTGCTCCCGGTGGGCGCGCAGTCCCCGCCGTACTTACCCCCGACCACCACCAGCGGGGGTCCACCTTGCGGCGTGTCCCTCATCTTGGCCACCGCGGATGGGAAACCCTCGCCCAGCGGCGCGTACACGGTGTTGTCGACAGGGTCCAATAAACACGCGGCCCTTACCCGTTCGTCCCCGCACGCCTGGAGCATGGATATCTTCCCGCCGCGGGAGTGGCCCACGAGGTAGACGCCACCCTTGGCGGGCGCGGTGACGATGTCGTCCTCCGCAACGTCCACGGTGTCCATCGTCCCGCCGTCCCGCACCAGCGGCGCCAGCAGCACGTCCGTCCGCGCCCACTTGATCAGGTCGTCCACCATCTGTGCGCTCACCACGTCGTCCAGGGCGTTACCCCCCGCCACACCCACGCTATCCCGTTTGTTATACCCCAGCACCACGTACCCCCACGAGCACAGTCGCCTGCAGTAGCTCGCCGTCGCCTCGCTGTCCACCAGGAACCCCGACGTGAACACCGCCAGCGGGTACGGACCCCGGCTCACCTCCGACAGGTTGGCGCGGCTCGGTGACAGTGTTCCAGTCGCACCGAGCGGCGTACCGTCCTCGCCCAGCAACGGGAACATCGCGTCGGGCAGAGGGGGCGGCGCCGACGGAACGTACGCGTCGATCTGCACCAGACACGCGTCGCCCACGCACCGTGGGAAACAAGAAATGCATGTGTGCTCCAACTTTGGAAGCCTCCTGACGCCGTAAGGACCCCGAACGGTGTAGTCGGGTATGCCGTCGTCCCCACGTGCGATGGCGTCGAGCTCCCGGGCGGCGTGCGCGGCGGTCAAACCCTCGGGTTCGAGCCCCGGGATGAGGCAGGCGGTCGCCGATGCGATGAGGGCATCGCGCCGGCCGATAAATCCAAAGCGTTTCTCGCCCTCGCCCTCTTCGTCCTCCCACTCGGTCGCGTCCCGCCCTGACGACGATGCCGACGATGCCGACGTGATTCCGACCCTACGTCCACGGCATCGACGCGGCGCGGGGGCCCATCTGCCGGTCACCGCAGGCGCCGCGAGCGTCTTGCCGAGGGCGCTCATCGCCTCTGTTCCCAAGAAAGAGCTCGTCTGCTCGACAGCGATTGGCCGAATCTGATTCATCCAAGAAAGTTCGTCGGCAAGCGACTTGCAGACAGACAGGCAGACTGGCCGAAGAGTTCGGCACAGCCTTGAGCGAAATTGAACTTCTGGGTTTAACAAGGAGCGGGACACACTCTAACGAGCGCGGTCGAAGAGGACGCCCGCGGCGCGCGTCACTTTCGCGCGCGTTTCTAGTCATGACGCAGATGAGCCACGCGGTGCGTCGCCTCTCCTCTTCCGAAGAACCCCAGACCCGCCACGCTCGCGCGAATTGTCAACAAGCGCCCTTTTCTGACGAGACAATTCCCTCCCTCCCCGACCCGTGACAACAGCTCGAGCAGCAGCTCATGGAGTTCATGGTGACCCAGGACAGGCGGTCGGCGCAGACCGAGAAGTGCATCAGCGACATGTCCAAGCAGGTCGGTAAGCTGGCCAAGGCGGTGGAAGGTCTGTGCGGCGCGCTCGGTCCCGCGATGAAGGATTCCATCAAAAACGAGCTCGGACCGAAAATGCAGGACATGAAGGACGTGGTCTCCGACGTGAGGCGCGCGGCGGTTGACCTATCGCAGGCTGCCAGCCTCGTGAGCATGACCAAGCAGATGCAGCAGCAGCCGGTGCAGCAGCCGCAGATGATGTCCCCGTCGCCCATGATGGACCGGGGCATGATCGAGTACATCGTCCACCAGGCGATGCAAAACGGCGGAGGAGGGATGATGATGGGAGGAGGAGGCGCGGGGCAGAACATGCAGGGACCGGGAGGAGGCGGAGAGGAAATGAGCTGGTCGCAGAGGAGGCGCGAGCAGCAGGTCGAGCAGACCCCGACGCGCGACCGCGACCTCTCCGAGGGTGGCCTCGCGTCCAAGGGCATGATGCCGCATCAGCGCGGCTCGGACTCGAGGGAGGAGGAGGAGAGGAAAGCGAGGGAGGCTAGGGACAGAAAGGACGCGGAGGAAAAGAAGCGCAAGCAGGAGTTGGAAGCCAAGCGCAGGGAGAAGGAACAGCTGGAGAACGCCGAGAAGGAGAAGGAGAAGGAGAGCGGCAAGCACAAGAAACCTGTCAACCCCAACGCCCTCTCCGAGGACGAGATGAAGAAGATCCACTCGGCTATTCGATGGAACAAACCCCTCGGCGAACTCGCGGCGCTGATCACCAACCCGGACCAGGCCAACTGCTCGGACCCACGTAACGGTAACAGGGCGCTGCACATCGCCGCGCAGAACGGGTTCACCCCCGTGTGCAAGCTGCTCATCGCCAAGGGTGCCGAGGTGAACGCCGTCAACGACAAGAAAAACACCGCCCTGCACATGGCCCTCGGATACGACTACGACGAGTGCGGCGAGTTCCTCTACAGCAGCGGCGCGGACGGAACCATCGTCAACTCCGAGGGCCACGCCGCCAAGAACGGACTCGAGGGAGACAAGGGACCGGACGGCTTCGTCGCGCCCCTCGCCGAGCTGAGGGAGGCCAGGACGCCCGACGAGAGCCTGACGGCGCTCGAGCGGATCAAGACGGAGGGTCTGGGGAACGACGACAAGGCGGGGCTGGTGCAGTGCGGGATGCTGAAGAAGAAGAACTTCCCGGAGTCGTGGACGCCGCAGGTGCAGGACACGTTCAAAAATCTCATCATGTCCATGTAAACAAGCGCGGCGGGTGATGGTTGCAATCGAAGTTTTCGTCGTCACTCTTCGCTTCATTCAGTAGTACTCGTGTATCTCGTCCTCGTCCTCGTCGTCGTCCGTGTCCTCGGGGTGTTCTGCAAACACGAGCTCACCGTTCGCCTGCATCTCACCGAGAACGGAGTCGATGAGTTCGACGTATCGAGCGAAGGACAGCTTCTTGCCGTCGACAGGCGTGGTGGCAAAGTTGGCTGTGGGTTCGCTCACGACCCCTTCGCTCACGTCCCCGTCGCCGCCGAGGGCCAGGGTCATCTCTCGGATGTACCGCCTGACTTCCGTGTCGTCCATCAGTCCGCTCATCGGGTCGTAGTGGTGGGTTCGCCGGTCCTCGTCACCCTCCCACGCGGGCGGGGTATCCCTCGCCTCCTCCGGCTTGACAACCTCGAAGGGTGAGTCGGAGAAACCGTCGTCGTCCTCCTCTTTGTCGTCGTCCTCTTTGTCGTCCTCCTCTTTGTCGTCGTCTTCCTCTTTGTCGTCGCTGAGGGACAGGTTCAGGAACTGGGCGCTGGGCATCCTGAACCCCGCAGGCATCGGATCGAGGATCACGGTCGTCGTCTCTCGCCTTCGGTCGAACGGGGCGCCGAGCCAGTGCCTCAGGAGGTGGAAGCACTCGTCGGCGTCGACGGACGAGTCCAGGCGGAAGCGGAAGAGGACTGGCACACCCGGTGCCCTGTCGGGGAGGAGCCGTGGCCTGATCGCGCAGGGACCTCGAACGATGATGACCTGCGGATCGCGAGGGGATCGAGCTATGTTGGCGTCGCCACCGTCCATCTTCACGATCTCCAACCTTCGGGCGCCGCACGAGACGCTCACCGAAGGCGCGACTTGAAAGGGTCCCACGGAGGGTTCACACTTACGAAACTCCAACCAAAGCGTCGCCCCCTCGACCGCCTCGTCCCTATCTCCGCCTCTCAGCAGCGTACCGGGCCTCGACCACGACGGCGGTAAGGGCTCGCGAGGGTTCGCTTCGGCCGTGGACTCGGCCATGTCGGGCGTGGAGACCCGCCGTCGACCACGAGTGCTGTGACGAGCCACGACCCGTCTTTCGAGCAGTCGAGCCACGACCAGACGACACAAAGTTTTTATTCCAGCTCCTCGACACACAAAGCGCGTGCACCGGACGTAAGGCGGTCGAGCAACATGCTGTACGTCGTCGGTTTGGGCCTCGGCGATGAGAAGGACATCACCGTGAACGGCCTGGAGGCTGTGAAGCGATGCGAGCGCGTCTACCTCGAGGCGTACACGAGCATCCTCGGGGTGCCCAAGGAGAGGCTGGAGGCTCTCTACGGCCGCGAGGTTGTCGTCGCGGACAGGGAGTTCGTGGAGCAGGGCATCGACGGCATGCTCAACGAGGCGCTCAAGATGGACGTGGCCTTCCTGGTGAGTCCTAATCCGCTTACGATACGTCCAACGAGATCCCCGGACCCGACGCGCGTGGAGCCGCAACATCCAAAGTCGGCGGCGGCGGCGGCGAAATCCAAATCCGACGCCTCCACTTCCCCACCCCAATAGACTTCCCCACCCAAATAGAACCGAACCGCTGACCGCATCCACCTCCGTCGCTTTTCCTTCCCGCAGGTTGTCGGCGACGCCTTCGCCGCCACGACGCACTCCGACCTGGTGCTGAGGGCCAAAGGGCTGGGGTGTAAGGTGAAGCACATCTACAACGCGTCCATCATGAACGCGGTGGCTGGGTGCGGCTTGCAGCTGTACCGGTTCGGCCAGGCGGTCTCCATCTGCTTCTTCACCCGGACGTGGAGGCCGGATTCGTTCTACGACAGGATCAAGGAGAACGCCGACCTCGGTCTGCACACCCTTCTCTTACTGGACATTCGGGTGAAGGAACCGAGCGTCGAGGCGCTGTGCCGGGGGAAGAAGGAGTACGAGCCCCCTCGGTTCATGAGCTGCGCCACGTGCGCGCGGCAGATGCTGGAGGTTGAGGAGGCGCGGGGCGAGAAGGTGTACGGGCCGGATAGTATGTGCGTCGCGGTGGCGAGGATGGGCCAGGACGACGAGCTCATCAAGACGTGCACGCTCAAGGAGATGTGCAACATCGACATGGGCGGCCCGCTGCACTCCATGGTGCTGGTGGGCGAGACGCACCCGCTGGAGAACGACATGCTGGCGATGCACAGAGCCACGGAGAACGATTTCCTCCCGGAGGACCAGGTCCCCTCGCAGTACCTCGACGATATGTAGGCGTTATGTGTAAGTCACTTGTGGGTTTGTTTGATTACGATTCAATACAAAAAAGTACACCCCGATTTGTGAGTCTAGGTCCTTCCGCGGAGGCACTCCTGCGTGCATCGCTTGTTGCACTGATCCTGCCACGCCGGCACGGTGTGGGGCAGGCTGCACACGCTGCGCTGGCACGCCTCCGTGCACGCGTCGATGCCCGAGGAGCCGCACACGGTGACGCACGAGTTCGGGGTTGGATCCTTGGAGAGGTAACCCAGGCGCTTGATGAGCCTGTCCGAGGCGCACACGCGCTCGCACGCGAAGGAGGTCCCGTCGCCCTCGCCCTCTCCCCTCCTACCGTCCTCCTCAGCGCCCTTCTTGCGTCGGAAGGTCCTCTGCAGCACCAGCACCCCCAGGCCCACCGGGCCGGCGATCATGACGGGTTGCACCATGATCAAAAGGCCGGATCACTCCACCCTGTTCGCTTCCTCTGGAGACCTCTAGAGCCGCCGTGCGCGTCTGCTACGGCCGGATCACCTCAAGGAGTAACCTCGAGGGTCTCTTACTCGTGCGCTTCCCCGAAGAAGGCGCGCGGCTCGTTATGGCGCGCCGACGGACAAGGGACGAAATCGAGTCAGCAAACTCGGGCGTCGTGTTCAAACTGCCAAACGATCATTTCTGGAACAGAGGAATTCGATGTTTGGGCGAGTGGCACACGTGTGGTTAACTATGATCTCAACACGTAAACAATGTCACATCTAGAGGATACCGTTCAGCACGCGCTGGTAAAAGTCGTACTGTCTGGTGCACCACGCGTCCATGGAGTCGGATATCAGCCCGAGCATGATCTCGACGCACTGCTCCTCGGTGCACTCCATGTTAAACCGCCGCCTGAGGTTCTGTAAAACCTTGGGTCCAGCCTTGAAGCAGGGGCACCCCGACGCGGACATCATCTCCACCAGCTGCACGATGCGCTCTGCGTGCTTCCTCACCGACAGGTAGCCCTGAATGCAGAGCACCTTGTAGTAGTTGAAAGCTTCCGAGGCGGCGCCCGTGTCGTCGCTGTCCATCACCTCGAGATATTCTCTCGTGAGCTTGAACGGGGACGACTCAAAGTTTATACCTCCGGGGGACGTGGACAGCATGAAGTTGAAGTCGATGTGTATCAGGTGTCCGTCGTCGTGCAGCAGGATGTTGCCGTTGTGCCTGTCCTTCACCTGCAGGATGTACGTCAGGATGGAGTACCCGGCGAGCGACTCGACGAAGTTCCGTTGCGCCTGCCTGAACCGAGGCTGGCCGGGCGCGCCAAACCTAGCCTCGAAGTGTTGCCTCAGGCTCGTGCCCCGCGGCGCCCTGCTCTTGATGGCGTGGATGGACGGAGCGTCGGTGACAGCCTCGATGAACGCCGACGTGGTGCTCTGCGCGATGACCTCGAATGGACGGATCCAGAGCGGCAGCCCGGACTCGCGGTAAATCTGGCGAAACTGCCGCGTGAGCTGAATCGCGAGGAGCTCCTGCCGGCAGTTGTCTCCAGCCTTGATGATGACCGGCTTGAGGGACCACCCGGGGAGTGTACCGTACGGGCTCGACGACCGTACCCTCTCCACCTTATCGCACCACTTCTCCCCCAACCCGCCCGCGCTACGCTTCCACGGGCTCGGGATCGACGGAGTGGTCGGGGACCCGGGCCCGTCATCGAGGGTGATGGTCATGGCACCCGCCGACTGGGGCCGCTTCGGCGTCAGCGCGGGCGGGGCCGCGGTGGCGTCGAGTGCCTCCAGCGGCGCGTGTATCTCGTGGTGGATCGCCTCGGCCATCTCCTCGAGGCCAAGATCGGAAGGTTTACGCTGGTGCGACGGCGGTCTCGAAGGTCCCACCCGCCCCGGCGCCGGGTTCTCCACAAAGAGAGTCACCCGCACGTGGCTCCCCTTGGGCACCCTGGATGGACTGCCGTTCCCGCTGCCCGCGCCGTCGCTCCCGTCCGTCGAAGCGGTGTCCCCGTTCTCGCTCTTGTTCGTCCCGCCGTTGCCCGAGAACCACGCGACGCTGTTCCAACGGCCGGAGGAGTCCCCGCTGCCCGACCGGGAGTGGCCGCCGCCGCCGCTGGGCGTCCTTCGCGACCCGCCGCTCTGCGAGTCTCCCCTCTCCGACATGACCGCCAAGGACACGCGCACGATCTGCTCGTCACCGCGGTACACCTGCGTCAACACCCGGTCCACCTTACGGGAGATGTTCTCGTAGGACGGGGTCCTCAGGTGCGTCGGTTTGACACTCGCCGCGTTGCCGCTGAAGATGGACGTGAAAGCCGAAGACGACGCGCCGTTGGGGGATACACCCTTGGGGGACATGGACGGCGGGGAGCGCGGGGGTAGTTGCGTCTTCGTGCGAGTCATCGTCGTCGCGTCCTGGCTCCGTTGCCTGACGTGCGTCGGCCTGTGGTCGGCGCTGAGCTCGTCAATCTCGCCCAAGGAGGTCAGATCCGAGAAGCTGGCCAGCGAGCCGCTCTTGCTTCGGACGTGGTGCGGCCGGCCCACTCCGGTGACTGGGAGACCGGGATGCAGGGGCGGGACCGGCGCGGGTGACGTGGACGGCACCGGCACGGGCGGTTTACCCAGGCCGTGGACCCCTATGGGTATACCCATAACCTCCGGCAGCGTCGACGAGGGCGAGTCCCGCGTGGAACTGAACGACGCCGGTCCGGATGACGGAACACTGGCGGTGTCGTCGTCGTCGGCGTGGATCACCTCGAGGAAGACGAGGTAGGGAGCCTTCTCTCTGGAGTTGAGCAACACAGCCTCCTCCGCGGGCAGCCGCACGACGCGCGCCACGTCGTTCCCCATCGGGAACATCACCCCCGTGCCCTTCGGGTGCCCGTCCACCAGCCCGTCGCTGACTCGCCTGATGCCCGCGCGGAGAGACCCTTGGCGACCCTCCTGCGGCTGCCGCGACAGCTGCACCGAGAGGCCGCACAGATCCTCCGCGAGCTTGAGGGTCGAGATGAACGTGTCCCTCCGCTGCTCCAGTTGCTCCTTGGCGAGCTCCGCGTTCGCCATCACCCCCCGGAGCTGCGCGTCAGCCTCCTGCTGCCGGCGCCTTCCGTCGTCTTCGCCGTCGCCCCCCTTTGCGAAGATCCTGATCTTGTCCAGAGCCTTGCCGAGCGTCTCGAGCGCCCCCCCGCCCACGCCTCCCCCGGGCGTGCCCAGCCATCCCTGCTCGGTGTTACCGAGCCCGTCCCCGTGTGTGAACAGCTGCGCGCGCCTGCTGGGCGAGCCCGGCGGCGTGTCCAGGCCCACCCCCGAGTACGTCGGCGACCCAAACGACGAAGCCTCCTCCTGAGCCGTCAGCGACCTCCGTGCCCTGTGCGGGCTGATCGGGAGGTCGTCGAGGGTCAGCGCCCTGTCGAGCATGGGCGACAGACACCTGAACGGCGGCTCCCACTTCCCCGCGAGCGCCGCCTGCTCGCACTGGCCCCTCAGCTCCAGTATGGGCCTCGGGTCATCGGAGTCCCCGGCGGCCGCGTTCAGCAGCCAGCACGTCTTGGTCGCGAGGCGGAGCGAGCGGCCGCAGAGGTCGACGATGGTCTGCCTCAGCGCGTCGCTGGGGCGGATGATCTGGAGCATGATGATCTGGCTCAGGTACCTCTTCACCCCGGAGTCCGGCAGCGCGAGCATGCGCCTGCACAGCTGCTCTATCATCGACTCGTCCGTCGTCCTCCACAGGTAAGATATGGCGATCCACTCGTCGAAGTGTTCGCTGTCGAAGAACCGCAGGAGCGTCTCGGGCTTGGCCTCCGGGGACGGGAGCGTCGTGGGGCCATTGCCCCGGACGCTCTTGATCGGCTCGTTCATCCCGTTATTTCCTCGATGTCCCGCGGTTTACCTTCAAGGCGACATCGCCAAAACGTTGACGACAGGAGCAAAGGTGTTGGAATGTTCTGGTCCGACGCCCGCGGAGGCCCGGTCCGTCGACCTCGCCGGTCGTGCGCGTGCGAGTACCCCTCGGTGGCTATCCGAGAAGGTGCGGGTAGCTCTCGGAACGCCGTGAGCCGTCTAACCCGTCCTAGGTCGCGCGCGCGAGTGCTCTCCGGGGTCACCCAGAGGCCGTTGTCCGAGAGGTTCGAGCCGCACCAAAACATAACGTGATTCGATTTGGGGTGAACGCCAGTCGCCAAACGGCTGGCTGAGAGTTCTTCTCAAGTTATTCTCAAGAGCCGCCTTTTCTGTGTGATGAGCAGTAACGGGAAATAAGAGTTAAACAAATAGTGCTTCAACGAGAATCATGGAAACAATCGTACATGACTCACGGTTAGGCAAGGAAATTCGCGGCCGAAACGAGTTCCGAGGAAGGATGGGGAAGTCCGAGGACTTCACTTTTCCCCTTTTCTTTTTCTTGGTGACGTGCACGGAGGACCGAGGAGTCGTCAGTACTTCTCGAGCACACCTTTGTTCGCCACAAGAGCCATGCAGATTTTCGTCAAGACCCGTGAGTACCTGCCCGCATCGTGAACCCCGCCCTCCCGCGCGATACCGCGACCTCCGCGTCGTCCTCCCGACGGTTCGTTCGCTTTTCGATCCTCGTCACCCCCGATTGCGTAATTAAACAACGCGATCTAGCCTTCGCTCACCGCGCGCCTCCGTCCCTTTTCTCTTCTCAGTCACCGGCAAGACCATCACCCTCGAGGTGGAGTCTTCCGACACCATCGACAACGTCAAGGCCAAGATCCAGGACAAAGAGGGCATTCCCCCCGACCAGCAGCGCCTGATCTTCGCGGGCAAGCAGCTCGAGGATGGCCGCACCCTCGCGGACTACAACATCCAGAAGGAGTCCACCCTCCACC
>Ga0209631_10004719_pt1 | contig 14909 bp, 14 predicted proteins | sample COG_08_FD_184752 | JGI IMG/M metagenome (GOLD analysis project Ga0209631, IMG submission 184752) | Pelagic Microbial community sample from North Sea - COGITO 998_met_08 (SPAdes) (version 2) | ecosystem: Environmental > Aquatic > Marine > Neritic zone/Coastal water | place: Helgoland, sampling... | reverse complement strand
GAAAAGTAATGCTATGTGGACTGTTTTAGGCGGTTCTATTTTAGGTTATTTATTACTTCTATTTTAATCCATTGATTAACATCTGTCGGACTTCACTTAAGATAGTTGCAGTTGCTCCCCATACAGTATTGTGGTTTAAATCAAAATAAGGAACATCTATTAATACAGGTGTCTCCGTGTATTTGCCAACTTTTATTTTCTTTTGTTTTATTTTACTGGCGTCTGTTAAATCTGAAATTTTCACTTCAATTATTTCTTCAACTTCTTTTACTTCTGGAGTAAATACAGGTTCAAAATCCACAAAACCAATGAAGGGTGAAACCAAAAAATTACTGGGAGGAATATAAATTGACGTTATTTCCCCAAGAACTTGGATTTTATCTGATTCAACACCAATTTCTTCAAAGGTTTCTCGAAGTGCAGTTTCTTTTAAAGATTCGTTTCCTTCTTGTTTCCCGCCTGGAAATGATATTTGTCCTCCATGTGTCCCTTCATAGGCAGTTCTTTGAATTAGAGTAAAATGAGGAATATTTTCTTTAGGATATATCAACATTAACACGGCGCTAATCTTTGCATTGTTATGGGATTGTTTTATGGAATTAGCAGTTGGCCTTTTGTAAGGAGCCATTAATCTATGAGCTTCTGGTCCCGGGAGATTGTAGTTAATCTCATGAAAAAGTAAAGCTGTTAGTTCTGATAATGTCATTTATCTGTTTCCAATTTTAATGATGCTGAATTTACGCAATATCTTAATCCTGTTGGTTTTGGGCCGTCATTAAATACATGACCTAAATGTCCATCGCATTGTGCACAGTTAATCTCAGTTCTGGTCCACCCATTTGAGTTATCTCTTTTTTTGGCAACATTATTCTCAATTCCTCTAAAAAAGCTTGGCCAACCAGTTCCTGATTTAAATTTGGTGTCTGAATTAAATAGTGGTAAGCCGCAGGCTTTGCAACAATAGGTCCCTTTTGTGCTTGTGTTCCAATATTCTCCGGTAAAAGCAGTTTCAGTACCCTTTTCTCGAAGAATATGAAATTCGCTGGGTGTAAGTAGCTCTTTCCATTCAGCTTCAGTTTTTGTTACTTCAGTTTCTTTATTGTCTTGACAAGAAATAGAAAGAGATCCTGCAATAATGAAAACAAATAATATATTTTTCATGATAAAGTATTTTTAATACAACTAAGATACGAATTATATAGTATGTAAATCTTCATGTTTTAGTTGATTAAGTAAGTATATTTTTCAGCAGAAAGCTGTAATATTTTAAAAAAGGGAATATTTTTACAAAAAAACATTATTTAATTATGGAGGAGCTTTGGGGAAGCGGACCAGTGGGAAGAATTGCTGTGAATGTAATATGGGCTAGCTCCTTTTTGGTTGCTGCTTATTTGTTATATGTTGCTTACAAAAAAGTCTTGAATTTAATTGCTACGGGAAAAGTAAAAAAAGTTACGGTTAAATATGCAGAATTATTTGATGTTAACCCCCCATATGCGAAAGGAGAAATTCAATTTGGATTTCAGCTACCCGAAAAAATGGATGTGCAATTTAGGATTGTAAATAGAGATGATGATTTGATCAAAGAATTAAAAAACGGAGAGCTTGAAGAAGGCGTATATCCTATTCTTTTTGACACAAGTTCAATCGCTGATGGAGAGTATTACTATCAAATTATCACAAATTCCCAAAAGACGAGCAAGAAATTTTTCGTTGTAAATAAGTCATAATATCATAAGTAAGTTCAGACATATTCGATTTTTAGTTTGTTTACTGATAGGAGCAATTTCCTTTTTACCTAAATCTTCTTTCTGCCAGGAAAGTACTCCTGGAGAACATTCTGTAATAATGGCTAATTTTAAATTGCCAAAAACGTTAGGGAATAAATCCTTCAAGGGTTTGATGAGTGGTTTGGCTACTATTGATTTAATTTATCAATATAATTTAGCGAATGGAATTGGGTTTGGAACTGGGTTTTCTTATTCTTATTATGAATTAAATGGTTCGGTTTTTCAGGGCTCTGTACTTGGCCAAATGGAAGTCTATAATCCCTTTCTGAAAATATCCCAAAGAAAGGAAATGAATGAAAATTCATATGTTGAACTTTCGTTAAGTGGTGGCTATAATGTCCTTAATACAACTGGAAATCAATGTTCAGGTATTTTTAGGCAAGAAGCATTCAATGTTGCTCCACAATTGGCATTTTACATGGTGAGTTCTGAGTTTTTATCTTTTGGTATTGTTGTTTCGTACAATTATTTTGCTGCGGAATTTTCCCCGGCTAATATTTGTATGACAAGTTTCCCAGGAATAGATCCTGCCAACAGTGTTGGTAATTCTCATGTTTTTTCCGTGGGGTTTGGATTTTCAACCTACTTACCGTCAAAATAAAATATCTATTTAGGTAATTGTCTTTGTAGCTCTTTTGAAGTTCTGTTTTCTCCATCATGACTCCAACCGGGAGGGTTAATTAGATATTTTATTTTATCGGATAACTTTTTAGCTCTACGTATATCTTGCCAAAGACTAATGTATTCATGGCTGGCTATCTTGAGCGGGCTAAATGAGTTAATATTCTCGGTAATACCGTAAATAGGTACTTCTATTTCTTTCTGAAATGTACCAAACATCCTGTCCCAAATAATTAGTATTCCTGCATGGTTTTTATCCAAATATTGAACTTGGGTAGCATGATGCACTCGATGGTGCGAAGGGGTGTTGAAAATCCATTCAATAGGACCTAGCTTACCAACCAACTTTGTGTGCGGAAAAAATTGGTAAACCAAGCTTATTGCTTGCATAATAAGAATATAAACAGGGTTAAAGCCAATAAATGGCAGCCATATGTAGAAGAGGAATTTAATGAAAGGTTCTCCCCAACTTTGACGCAATGCTACTGAAAAGTTCATGTGTTCGGATGAATGATGTTGAACATGTGCTGCCCAAAAAAAGCGTATTTGATGCGCTAATCTATGGTACCAATAAAAAGTAACGTCATCTGCCAATAGAAGTAAACCCCACATCCACCATGTATTTGGAATTTCGAATAATCGAAATTGATAAATCCAAAGGAAAACGAAAAAGGCAAATGTTTTAGTAAGTAGCCCAATTACTACAGACCCTAATCCCATAGTAATGTTTGCTGAAGAGTCTTTAAATTTATATAAATTAAGATTCTTTTTCGCGTTAATTACGACTTCAATAATAATAAGTGCAACAAAAACAGGTATAGCAAATACTGTGGGATCGTTCGTTATGGCTTCGTTAAACATTATTTTAAATACGTTATATTATAATTACAAAGATAAATGGAAACTATGGAAGTTGTTTTCGTTTAGTCTTTTAATCTTCTAAATTCCTTTACCTCTATTATTTTTCCGGTTTCACCCTTTTTTAATGTAATCAAAAGTGCATCGGGGCTAATTATTCCATCAAACTCAACGAAGTGAATGTTTTCACCACTTCCCCTATTAAAAGAGAAGGATATTTCAAGGCTGTCAATTTTATAGGTAGTTTTTTTAGCTGTTTGGCAATTATCGTTTTCAACGCAAGAAACTAGATTTCCTTTTGCTTTTTTTCTTTTTTTAGAAATAATAATAGCAATGTTTCCTTTGTTGTCAAAATACAAAAACTCTTTGGTTTTGTTTTCTGTCTGCAATTGATAAAATCCTTGGAGTGTTTTTCCTTTTCTAACTTTTATTGTCTTTTGAGCGTGAGCTAATGAAGATGACAGAAAGAAAGATATAATAAGGAATATGCGCATTTTATTTCAAAGGAAGATCTTTGATTTTTACGTTATTCTGATACTCAGCTTTTTCAATTACCGCACCTTTTTCATTATAGGCAATGGCGATTCCATTTCTTGATCCATTTGAATAAAGGTTGTGAACTTTTAATTTACCCGAAGGATAGTAGAATTTCCAATTTCCTTCTTTTATTCCATTTTTGTATTCACCTGTATGTGAGAGAAGACCACTTATTCTTTCGTAAAATTTAAATTCACCCGTTTCTTTATCGTTACTATAATTACCTACCTGCTTTTTTATCTTATTTGGGTAAAACACTTCCCATTTCCCATTATACATATTATTAAGGTAGGTTCCTTCATAATATTTTTCGCCATTTGGATAAAATGTTGACCATGTACCCGTTTTTTTTCCTTTGGAATAAATTCCTGTTGTATATATTGCTAAGGAATCAGTGTCAAAATATTCGGTATAGCCTCCTTCGATATTGTCGTTAATATAGCTGCATTCATTCATTAAATTTCCACTCGGATAAAAGCCTTGAAACTTTCCAGTCAAAACTCCATTTTCATAAAAACATATTTTCTGCACTGTGTCTTTGTGTTCTTTGTGATAACCAATGAATTTACCTATATATTTTCCGTTGGCTCTTTCGGCTTTTTCTTGGAGATTTCCGTTCTCATAAAATTTCTCACTGGGCCCGTTTTCAATACCTTTAACCATAGTGTATGATTGACGAAGTTTGCCGTTTTGGTAGTATCCTTTACAAATTCCGCTTGGCAAGCCATGCGAGTAATTCGTTTCTTCCATCAAGTTTCCATTCTCATGGTATATGATAACTTTGCCATGTAGAATATCATTTTTGTAATTTGAAATTTGATGAAGGCTTCCTAATGGATAGTAAGACTTTATTTCCCCTTCTAGAAAATTATTTGAAAAGAAGAGGTCTTGCTTTAGTTGCCCATTGTAATGATTGTCAATCCATTTTCCTGTAAGCTGGTTGTTTTCGAAATTTCCTTTTTGCCAAAGGTTTCCGTTTTTGTGATAGATTAAATAGTTGCCATTTTTGATTGTATCACCTCGTTTAATTTTCGCAAAATAAATCTCTTTTGGTTGGCTATTTTCACTGTCCCAGAAGGTCTTGATTTTTTTCTGAGCAAGAAAGAATAAGGGAGAGATGGTTATTAGTATTGTGAATAACAATTTCATTATCACAGGTCAATAAGTATTTGCGTGCCTTCTAAGTTAGTTCCGTGACCATAATCTAAAATAGCTGCTAAAGCATGTTTCCCTGTTCCAATAACGCTTGGTAATTCAAGTGTAAAGGTTCTTTTTTCCCCTGGGTACACTCTTTCCATTTTCGAAGGAAATTTTTGCTCCTTTGCGGTTTCTAGATTTGCCAATGCAAGTTGAACCCTTGCTTCAATAATCTTGTCTCCAATATTTTCTACAGTTATAGCAAAACTTCTAATAGAATCGCTTTCTTCCGTCTTTTCAACCAGGTTACCTATGGTAGCTTTAAATTTATCATTTGTTTTTGGAGATTGATTTACCAAAATAACGATCCGTGGAGTAATTTTTATTCCAGTTGCTAATTCTTTGTCAATTGGGTTCTCATTCTGCTCAGAAGCTGCTTGTACATATATCATTCCCCATTTTGATGCGTTCTCACCTTTTGGCACAGTCATAATAACTGTTATTTGTCTTTCTTCGTTTGGGTTTAATTCAATGAAAGAAGGATTAACTGTAATCCAGTTTGCACAAGATCTATTAGAGGATCCAGCTGGCATTCTTTTTTTTCTCCCATCTACATCCATTTCAAAATCACCTAAATTGAACGTGAATGCTTGTTTAATGTTTGCATGATTTCTAATAGTTACTGTTGATTGCTGAATTTCTCCAGGGTTAGTGCTGTAATTTAATACGACTGGAGCCACTTCAAAATCTTGTGCATTAACAAAGGTGATTCCAAATAAAAAAATAAAGAAGAATGAAAATCTCATAAGATTGGTTTTGTACAAAAATAACAATTGTTAAACAAAAAACAATTTTAATATCGCAGACAAATAATCCCCTAGTATTTGTAATTCAAAACTAACTATCTGGTTAATGAAAATTGTTAGTCACATAATTTTTTACCTAAAAAACGTAACCATTATTCCATTTTATATGTATATTGTCATCAATTAATTAAAAAACATAAAAAAAATAAAAACAAAACTTATGAAAAAGCTCACTTTTTTGTTGGCAGGTTTCCTATTGTACGGAACAACTTCTAACGCACAAGCTGTAAGGGATAGAAATGTTATTCCTTTAGCAGTAAACCTAAATCAAGTATTGAGAATGTCAATTACTGATGGAGGAAATATTGAATTTACTTTTAACAGTATTGATGACTATCGTTTTGGTCTTTCTGGTGATGCAGCTACCTCTTTGTCTGCCAATCCTGCAACTTCTGATCCGATGTATGTTTCTAACTTTATCATCGCATCTTCTACTAGATGGGAATTAAGTTATGGATCGGAAGAAGCTACTTTTATAGGTACTGATAATCCAGCTAATACATTAACTTTGGATAATGTAGGTTTTTCATTGGTAGCGAATACAATACATCAATTTGGTACTGAGATAACATCGGTTCCAACAGTTGACGGAGCAGAGGTTTCTGCTTTAGAACAATTTCCTGTTGTATTAATCACAGATAATGGAGATCCTTTGTCTAGTGCAGGTGATGTTTTGGATAATGATTTTACAATGACATGGAGAGCAGGTACTGCTGAAGCTGGTGCTGCGCCAGCTCAAATGAATACTGTTGTTCTTTTGGAGCAAAGTCCATCTCCAGCACCGGATAGATATATTACTAATGTGTTGTTTGAATTAGCGTCTTTATAGTATAAGATAGTTATAATAATTATTAAAATAATCAGCGGTTTGTTAACCGCTGATTATTTAATAGTTCATAAATTGAACCCTATTAGAATATTTTACTAGTACTCATGATTAATTCTTCTAAATGTCTTCTGTTATTAGGTTGTTTAATGTTTCATTTGCAGCAATTATCGGCACAAGATAATGTTGCTCGTTTAACTACAATAATAGGTTCACATATAGAGTTTAATTTTAATTCACTAGATAAATATAATACTGGAATTACTGTCACAAATGGAACAACTATTGGTATAACGATGTCAGAGATTGCTCCAGCCGTATTAACGGGCTGGCATTTAGATTTTCAAACTTGGATGGGACAGCCAAATATTGATGGAGCTGTAGGGAATACTTTACCTCTCAACACTATACAAATAGAAGCGACCGATGCAAATGGGAATCTAGCAGCTGCAGTTTTTAATGGATTACAAGATTTAGCTGTTTCTCCTGGAAACACTTTAATGTCAACTACGGATTTAGCCCATAGACCAGCAGATGCAAATACGCATCAAATTAACCTATCCTATGAATGTGGGATAGCAAATGGTTCATTGTTAGGGCAATCTTCTGACTATTATACTGTTGAGGTAGAAGTGATATTAATTCCTGATTTCTAATAATTTCGTAGTGATAAATGGATAAAAAAAGATATTTCTTTTTTATAGTATTGCTAGTTTTTGGAATGTTTGGGTATTCTCAAGCACCAGACTCATTAGGCTTGATTAGTGATAGTGTTAGCGTTGTTGATACTATGAGTAATGAAGCAGATAATGTTATGGATGATGTAATTTCCATTGATTCTGCAAAATTCAAAAAGATTCATATAGAGTTTATCAAAAAGAAGGTTGTGCAATCTGCAGACTCTCTCTATTTTAATATTTGTAAAATAACGAATACGACTTCTGAGGTTTATAAAGGAAACTTTGAAGTTAGAGCTCCAGCTGGCTGGAACCTCATTGGAGATCCTTCATCTGGAATCGTTTTGGCGGCAGGTGAAACTAAGATATTTCCCATTAGAATGTCTATGCCTGTTAATGCAGTTGGGGGAATTGCTTACGTTTTAGATGTGTCATTTACAGCAAAAGATGGCATGTTTTCAGGGGTGTCTTACATTAAAATCCCGTTAAAAAGTGATTGGGATATGCGTGTAGAAAAGAATAGTTATTATTTTAATGAATATTTCGATGACATTCAGTTCAACATATATATATCTAATAAAGGTAATGCTGAAGAATTAGTAAAACTCAAATTCGAGATTGGCAAACTACTAATTATAGATGAGATAATGGAGGAAGAAATATATACGCAAATCCCGCCAAATACAGACACTATATTTACGTATTCAGTTCGCAGAAGTAAGTTAAATGAAGAACAGAAGCATTTGTATAAGCAAATGTGGAATGAATCAATGGTTAATGTTACCGCATTATCAGGAATTAAAAAAAGAGTAAGAGAGTCTATTCGATTTGTAGATTTAGATAATGAATATATTCATGAAAGACAAGAGCATGCTTCTCCTTTAAATGCTGATTTCTCAATATTCAATTTACTTTCATCTGCCAAACCAAGAATGAATATGATGTTGTTTGGAGAGTTGTTGTTCAATGGAGATCATGATTTAGGTTATGTATTCCAAGGAAGGAATTTATTTTATAATGCTAATTCTTTACCTAACTATTTTAATAATCCAAACAATACAACATTTAGAATTCGGTATAAATGGAAAGATAAAATAAAAGCCGAAATAGGAGAGGTAAGCAATTACTCTATGCACTCCATAAGAGGTTGGGGAGTAAGAGGCTCTTACCAAATAAATGATAAAGACAAGGTGAGTGTTTCTTATAATTTGGGGAAATATATGCCTACTTGGGGAATAAACGCCCGATATGACACTAAAATTAAAAAGGTAGGGCTTTATGCCTCTGGCACATACGAAGAGAATAGGTTCTTATTCTTTGATGGAATATCGACAGAATTAGGCAGTAGTTTTAGTTTATCAAAAAACCATTCCTTTCGAGCTTCAATAATGGGTACACAGGCAGTTTATGATAAAAACCAAGGTGTTGGAACTCTTCTTGATACTACTGTTCTTGGTATGTCATATAGGTTCAGCTATAATGGTAAAGTTGATAAATTTAGATTTGGAGTTAATACCAAAAACGACCAGTTTAATTATTTAAGAATTAGACCGTCTAATACTATTTATGGATATACGCGGTTTATTATTGATCCAAAAAATAGAATAAACGCTACAGTAAATTATAATTCAATTAAATCTTCAAAAATTGTATTCAATCCATTTTTTAACGGGTCATATAATAGCCAACAAATATTTAGATTAACATTTACACATCAGTTTAATAAAACGCTAATGCTAGAAACCGGTCCTTCGGCAAGAGTATTGAACAGGGTTGTGATTGATACTTCAAGTACCATATCTTCAAATTTCGACAATTATTTTTACGGTTTGTATAGTTTGGTTAGAATTAAATTTAATGAATTTAATATTTTAACCCCTTCATTATCGGCAGGAGTAACAGCTTTTAGGAATAGACTAAACACAGCTGAACAAATTAAACCACTGCCAACTGTCAATATTGGGGCTAACTTTACTTCAAGAAATTGGGGTGCTAGTTCTAGATACATTTATGGTCCAAATTTCTTCTTAACCGAAGGTTTCTTTGATTATAATCCAGCTGCTTTTGAAACAATCTATCTAAGGGCTAATATGAATAGGTATTTTTATAATCGTAAGGTAAAACTTACGGGTTACGGGACATATTATTTGAGGCTTCCAGCAAATTGGCAAAATTTTGTTGCTAGTGCCCGATTTGATTTTCAATTACCACAGCGGTGGAATGCATACATAACTGGGAATTTATTCACAAACAGCATGGATGAAATAAATGAAGGAATTATTTCGCACAGGAGTTTTAGTTTAAATGCAGGTGTTCAGAAATCATTTGATATACCTCAACCAAGAATTAAATATTATGATTTAAATGTAGTTTGTTTCAATGATTTTAATGGTAATGGGGTAAGAGAAGATAATGAGCCATTACTTTCAAATATTAAAGTGAAGGTGTCTATGAATAGAAACATCCCGAATTTAAAAGGAATTCGTTTTGGAGAAAAAGAGTTAATTACAGATCCTGAAGGGCAACTTGGAGTAGTTGATATTCCAGAAGGTAATTATTTGTTAGAATTTGAACCACTAATGAATCTTGGTAACCTTTATAATTCTAAGGGGGATATTCAAGAAATCTTAATGACCGAAAATATGACATTACAGATTCCTTACGTTGAAAGCTTTAAGGTAAAAGGAAGAGTTATATTAAACAGAGATGAGTATAGTAGTAATGGATTAATCAACATAGGTGGAATTAGGGTGGAAGCAAGCACGGTTGATGGTCAAGTTTTTTCTGCTCTTACTGATAATGAAGGAAATTATTTAATTAACGTTCCACAAGCTGGATTTTACAAGATAAAAGTTAATAATATTTTTGGAGATAAATTTGAAATTGACAAAGAAGAATTTTCAATTCAATTCAATGGTTTCAAAACCTTTAATGTTGATTTTACATTTTTTGAAGGGAAGCGAAAAGTTAATTTTGGTGGGAATAACTTTTTTAATTTTGGATCAGGAAGTGGTTCTGACGATTTTTCAAGTGACAATAATGTGGATGACATAGCGCCAATTAATGTTGATGAAAACCTAATGCAAAATAAAGACGACCTTAATTTTATTATCAACGGAGTATCTGAAAGTAACATACGATCTATAACTGCAAATATCGACCCCAATAAAGTGAAATTTATGGTGGAGATTGGCGTGTATTCTGATGTTGTTCCAGTGGAGGTAGCGAATAAAATGATAGAATTACGAGTAGTTCCAACTCCTATTGAATCTGCTGGTATAACCATTTATGCAACTCAGGTTGTTGCCACACATGATGAAGTTGTCAGACTTCACAAGAAAATTGTGGAAGTTGGTTTTACTCAAGCTCTAATTGTAGGAAGTTATAATGGGAAGGTTATATCAGAGGCAAAAGCAATTCAGTATAAGAAATAAAGTTTAATTAATTTAAGCAACAAAAAAAAGACCGCTAAGTAGCGGTCTTTTTTTGTTGAAATATATAAATTTTACTATTCAATAATTATTTTTTGTGCAGTGGTTGTAAGTCCATCAACAATATTAATGTAGTACAATCCACTAGCAATATCTAAATTATAAATAAGGGGAACCTAAATCGTAGTTAAATTCGTTATCTATAATATTTACGTCTTCTTTGGAAGCAATTTTTCTTGTAATACCTACAATTGTGATTTTGTGTTCTCCAGCTTAAATGTCATCTAGGTTAATTAAGAACCTTTTCTTTCTTCAATTTTAAGACATAAAAAAGGGCAATTTTCAATAAGAAAACCGCCCATTTTGTTTAAATCAAAGCACTATTTGATGATCAATCTTTTCGTTGCTTTCTGTCCATTAACTGAAACTTCAACTAAGTATATACCTGATGGATAATCAGTCGTATTTAAATTAATAACAGAAGATGTAGAAAGTATACCGTAGTTTTTAGTCGCTACTTCTTTTCCTAGTAAATCTAATACGCTAACAGCAACTTCTGATTCGTTATCAAGAGAAACCTCGATAGAAGCAGATGTAGTTGCAGGGTTAGGAAATACAGTAAATACAGTAAATGAAGATGTATTATTCAACTCATCAAGACCAACTCCAGTCCAATCATTTATTTCAACATCGTCAATATAAAAATTAGATGTTATTTCTGCACCACCAGTACTTGCATATCCAACTCCGAAAATATCTACAGAGCCAAATCCAGATGCTGCTCCCCAGTTTCCATTGTTTACTGCAGTACCATTAATTGAAAGGCTAAAAGTAGATGCATAAAGATTAATCATTACACTTACAGCATTCCATCCGTCCATGCTATAATTAAATGTACTATCATTATTCTGAGCATTGGTAATAAATCCGGTCCCATCTGCATTGAAAAAGAAATCTCCTCCATATTGGTAGTTAAGGCCATCTGGAGCCCATGTTCCTCCTAGATTGAAGTAACCCGAAGATCCAGAAGCAACATAAATTGCACAACTGTATTCATAAACTCCAGTTGTATACGTTTGCTGTGTTGCTAAAACCATATCATGAAGATAGTTTCCTTGCCCCGGCCCTGTGTTATAGACATTCATTGAATTAGTACCACTATTTGCTTGTTCTGCACTAACAAATGCATCTTCGGCTGTTGTTCCTCCCCACGTTTCCCATAGTCCTGAACTCTCTGATGCCACTGTATTTCCCGCAGTGTAGCTATCAAAGTTGTCTGATAGAATGTTTGTTTGTGCCATTAAAATAGTTGGAGCAATTAGTAATGTTGAAAGTAGAATTCTTTTCATAATCTTTTTTTTTGGTTTTGTTTTTAGCCAAAGTAGTTAAAAACGAGTTATTTAAAGAATTATTTTTGAATTATTAATGAATTGGGGAAAAGAAGAATAAACTTCTTTTCCTCTTCTTTCCCCTTTGCAGAGACATTTATTCCAGCACTGTCTGTTGTTGCTATATAAAAAAAATCGCTGATAGTTTCTTCACCATACATCGAATAGGTGATGGGTGAAATTCTAATTGAATCTTGATAATAAAAATATTTTCCTACGGAAGAATTTAATTGAAGCCATTGTTGACCTTGACAATTACTAATAATCTTTTTTTCTTTTAAGTTGGATGAAAAATAGTAAACATAGCCGCTTTTTTTAAAACAGTAATATTGATTCAGTTTTGTTTCACTAGATAAAGATTTATAAATGGCCTCTATTGTAGTCGATGTTTTTTTAACAGAAACAGTGTTCTGACCGTTGCTTTGTAGAGAGAATAATAGAATAGAAAGTCCTAATAATTTAGATGTCCAAGGGAATTTCATATTTGTAAAGATAGGTGTCCAAGGTAGCTTTTAATGGCCAATAGAAATAAAAGTAGGAAGGAGTTATTAATTTTAGCAGGTGTTTTTTAAACTAAATACGGTTATTTAAAGATTTAGTTTTTCTTTTATGTTTTTCACAGTCATAGCTTTTATATCAATAATTTCCATTTCAAATTGATGCTTTTTTTCTTTCGACATATTTTTGAAATATAGTGGCTTAATAATCGCTATATCATTGTTTGCAGTAAAAGCAACAATTGTGTTTTCTTCTTCTGGATTGAATTTAAAATTATTAAACTGTGATTCGTCATATGTAAAAACAGCATTTTTGTTTTTCTCAATAAGATTAACATTGTGCAATCCCAAATTTACTCCTACGTTGTCGGCGAAAGACGCATTAACCTTAGCTCCACTTGGTTTAGATACGGGAGAGTCGCAATTCCATGTACCGAAACGAGTTACTTCAAAAGCCCTTGCAACGATGTTAATTCCTAAAATATTTTTTTGGTCTTGCTTGACTTGAGCAAAATAAGCAGCCTGATTCTTTTCGAAATCAGCTTGCCTTTTCTTCTCCATCGCAAGCTCAGATTCATAAATTTTCATTTGCTTTTCATACTTCTCTTTTATGTTTTCTTCCTTAGAGATTCTTTTGTCTAATTCTTTCTCGTAAGCAGTAAATTTTTGATTGAATTCTACCATTGCTTGTTTATAATCAGCGCCTTCAAATATTGGGAAGACTGAAAATGTTCTTTTTGCACTTCCCTTAAACAATGTTAAGTAATAAGATTCCCCCTTTTCTTTCTCCGATAATGAAATATCTTCCCATTCGATTTCATAAACATCCGCAGAAAAGTTTCTGTCATCCGTATCCACTTCAAAAGTTAATGAACTGTAATTTTTTAGTTCTGGAAATTCTTTTGGATCCACGTCTAAATCAAATTGTCGGTCTTTGTTGATCGATGATTTAGGTTTGGAAGGCTGTGTTTTCTTATGCTCAATAACTTCCTTTTTCGCAATAGCTAATTCGGTTTTGCTTACTTCTATTGCTTCTTTGGTTTTAATCATATTCGAAATTACATCTTCAGCTGAATTTTGAGAAGTAACCGTAGGTGCACCAGTACTTTCATCCATGCCTTCAGATACGAGTTCAGTTTTTCCTTTATACTCCCAGTCTCCAGAAGAAGTGTCCAGCTCATATAGGTTAAACCTACTCGAACCATCTTTTGGATGCATTTCTATACGAATTGGCTTATCATTTGCCAATTCGATGGGTTGACCATTTTGATACCCATAAATTTCGATCATTCCAGCAGATTCGAAAGTATATTCGGTTCCTGCACTATCATATGTCATTGGAATACCGGATAGCATGAAGTCTATAGGATCGTGAAACTCTCTGTATCGGAGTTCAATTTTTCCGTTTAATGAATTCCCATTAATATCTACAAATGCATTTTTTGGAACTAATATAGTACTACCCGAGCTGTGTATAAATTCACCACCAAGTTCATTTTCACAATAATAAGAGTCGGATTTAATGTCCAGTTTTTTAATTGGAGGGTTAATACATGGGGTATCTTCATCATAAGTAATAATACTTTCTGTCGTAAAAGGGGGGGGGGCGCTAACAATAATCTCTTTAGTGTTATTGCTTGAAAATAGTATGGCCGCAACGGTAACTAAAACAGCAACACTTGCAACTGTTGTAATAAACCATCCTGTTTTATAAAAAGGAAGTTTTATGTATCCTGGGAAATTTGTCAAGAGTTGATTGAAATTCATTCTTGACGCTATCTCCTCTCCATTAATTGGGTCTCTGTCAATGTTAATTTTCTTTTTCATAGTTGTAACTTTTTCTCATAGAAAAACGCTTTTTGAGTTTTTCAACGATTCGATAAGCCTTCACTTTCGCATTATTCTCAGTCATTCCAAGAATATCCCCAATTTCACGATACGAACGCTTTTCAAAATACCTCATTTCAATAATTTGTAGCTCAACTTCAGGTAAATCACCAATTACTTCTACAAGGGCTTGTCTCATTTCTTCTGTATTATCTTCCTCCACTTCCTCTATAATGTCTTCAACATTACTCGTGTCTACGTTTACAGTTCGAGTTGATTTCTTATCCTTAAAAGATTGATAAACTTCACTCATTGCAATTCTATATAACCAAGATGAAAAAGGGACTCCTTTGTATTTGTATTTTGGCAAATTTATCATTGCCTTTAAAAATACTTGAGAGGTAATGTCAAATGCCATTTCCTTATCATCCATTCGCTGATGTATGTATCTAAA
>Ga0209631_10004716_pt1 | contig 14922 bp, 8 predicted proteins | sample COG_08_FD_184752 | JGI IMG/M metagenome (GOLD analysis project Ga0209631, IMG submission 184752) | Pelagic Microbial community sample from North Sea - COGITO 998_met_08 (SPAdes) (version 2) | ecosystem: Environmental > Aquatic > Marine > Neritic zone/Coastal water | place: Helgoland, sampling... | reverse complement strand
CAGACTCATTATCCTCTTCAGCCTCATCGTCTTCAGACTCATCATCGTCTTCAGCCTCATCGTCTTCAGACTCATCATCGTCTTCAGCCTCATCCTCTTCAGCCTCATCTTCCGCTTCTTCAGACTCATCATCCGCTTCGTCCTCTTGCCAAAAGGTAGACGCCTGAGATGTGTCAAATGACGGTAAAAGACGGTGGTGGGCGGTATCACCAGACGACGTGGTGCGAGAGTGGTTGGCAAAGAACTCGACAGTGTTGGCCTTGTAGGTGTGCAAGGCTGTGAAGATGTACACCGCGTGTTCGACAAAATCTGGATGTTCATGTTGCAACGAGTGCAGCAAATATGCCGCACATTCCATCGTGTAGTGGCATTGCAGACCAAGTGCGTGCTCATCAATCATCTTGAACCGGTTGCACGCGATACACTTTCCTTGGCGAAGTGTGTGGTGCATCTCAAACGTCCGTCTGAAGACATTCGGCATCTTTGGTGGGCGACCGTTGAAGTATGGGCCGGTGTGAAAACGATTCCATAACCCACCAATGCACCCCTGTCGTCGCTCGCAGGCGGTGTAACCAGTACTGAGCAACTCCAACAGCTGGTCAACCCACGTCTCGCCCTTGACCCGAACGAGAGCTGCCCGAAGCTTGGTCTTCACAATCGTGTATTGTCGGTTGCCTGTGGACATTGTTTGTTTTTGTTAAAGTGACTAAGAACGAACGTTCTTCCTTATGCAATAAGGGACTCCCCCAAAAAATATGAAACCACAGAATGTTCTACGAATTTTCGGAAAGAGTATTCAAATTAAAGTTCCGATTTTATAGTGTTAGAGTTTTTGAAGTGCATAGTTAGAATGTCCATATTCAAAATACTTTAGAAGATATGTTACGAGGCAACCAGAGTACATTGTGTTATATATATATATTTATAAATACAAAAAAAGAAAGTTAAATTAAATTATTTCATTTATTTTTTTGATGATACTAACAGAAGACACAGTATTATGGGTTTCTAAAATTGGTCGAATTGTTATATGGAAAATTGATAAAACAAATATACCAGAACTTCAATTAAATGTAAATTACAGTCATCCACATTATGATGAAATTATAAATTTTACAGAATCAACCGTATATCAAATTGAAAAGGATGGGTATATTCATGATGTATTTATGGGATCAATTCTAAAACAAGAAGATCAACCAAAAACGGGTTTACTTCGTAAAATACCACGAATTGAACATTTTTATGCAATATGTGAACCTTCTATGCGAAAAATAGATCCATTAATTCGGGATTTCATCGGCAGACGGTATACTATAAATAAAAGATCGGTGTCAATCGAAGCTGTCGCTGGAAGCGGAAAAACCGAAATTCTTCTACGTATTGCTGCAAACCATAATTCAAATGTAGAAATGAAAAAAAATATATTATATATTGCATTTAACAAGGCACTTGTTACCGGTATTACACAAAAACAACGTCTTCGAAAATTAATGAAATTAGAACCAATGACATTTGATAGTATGCTATATAGAGAAGTCAGACATCGATATGGAGGTGAAATTGTATTAACAGATTTAACTCGAAATTCGTTATCGAATATATACCCACAATTTCAAAAAAAATATTTTAATATTCAAAAAAAAATAATACGTCAATTTTCGACATTTTGTCAACAAATCGAACACCCAACAATCCAGAGTATGTATCCGGATTTACCACATTATGATATGGTATTTACATTGTGGAATGATACCAAATCTGGTAAACTAATTACATTTGATGGTATACGTAAACTTGCATATGAAGAACAGTGGTTAAAAGAAAAATTAAATGTACGTTATGATATGGTATTGGTTGATGAGGCACAAGATTTTGATCCCGTAATGCTTGCTATTTTATTACGCGATGCTAATATTCCAAAAATTTTTGTGGGTGATCCAAAACAACAAATTTATGAATGGAGAGGCACGATCAATGCATTTGAACATCTGCCGGAGAATACTCTTAAGCTTAAATTTTATTCAACATTTCGAATGGGAGGCGAAGGAGTTCAAACCATTTCAAAAATGACAAATACACCAATGATTACAGCAAACGAATCTTTAAATACACAGGTTATTTCAAATGAAACCCCATCATCTCCGTATACTTACATTTTTCGTACGTGGAAGTGCCTTTTATTAACAGCCCAAAAGAGTAATGATGGTATATGGATTTATGAATATGACAAAAAAATAGCGAGTATTAATAGATTGCATGCTCGTTTACAAAAATGTTCTCTATCAAAAGAAGAGCTTCAAGAATATGAAGATGATTTGCCTGCTTTTTTGATGAAATTAAGTTGTGAAGATTTAAATAAATTGAAAGATGAAATCGATTCAAAAATGGCACCCTCGGCAGAGTTAGCATCGTGCCGATTTGCTACAATTCATTCGTTTAAAGGGATGGAAGACGATATTATAAGAGTATATGGTGATATTGATAAAGAGAATGAATCCAATCTATATTATGTAGCGTTGACACGTGCTCGAAAATTTTTATATGTCGATTCATTTATTCCACCGTCTTCAACTACACATACTCCATCTTGTAAAAAAAAAACGGTAATTACATTACCCGATACACCCATTCATACTGAATTGCGAGAATGGCGATTAAAAAAAGCTCGTTCAACTGGTAAACAATCTGCTTCTATTATGACAAATTCGACATTAAATGATTTAGTTGTTAGAGCACCCCGTACATTGGCTGAACTTTTATCAGTAACTGGCATTGGGCCTAAAAAACAAAATGAATATGGAACTGAATTACTTCGTATATTAGAATCATATTCAAATGAAATTCCATCTGTATCCTTACCAGTAACAAAGTGTGATGAAAAAATGAGTGAATGTATGGTTTTGACGAATGACCATATATTATCCGGGAGTACTACGGGCGATGGTCATGGGTATAAAGCACAACAATTAAAATTATTAGATATAAATTATCCACTGGTAAAAGGATGGAAAGAGACTATTATTGGTAAATCTTTTTCAAAACAAATAATAGATAGATTTATTACTTTCAATCAAAATGACAGGAGAGGAGATACATCGAGCTTCCAGCGGAAATTAGATGTTATGTTTACAAAATGAACTACTTTCGAGTTAGTATATTTCAATAACTATACAAGGGTTATAACCTAAATAAAAAATATATTTTTATTAATGAAGATAGTACTCGGCTGAACGAATCACCAGAAGCTTTTTCCGCCGTCATCAGTGAGTCGGTCTCATTCCCTAACCCGAACATGGGCTGCCACTCAAAAATAAAAAAATAAAAAAATAAAAAAATAAAATATTCGTTTAATAGTTTTATTTATTTATTTATTTATTTATTTATTTATTTATTGTTGGAATGTTAACATCTCTAAGATCTGGTTATAACGCCGTTCGACAGATGTCAACCGTACCATCTTTAATGCATATTAATATTGATTCATCAGTGGTAATAAAGAAAATGTGTTTTTATGTATTCATTAATTAAGTTATTGTTTTGTTATTTTAGATTCATAATTTTCAATGGATAAATGTAAATAAATTAATTCATCATGAACACGTGCAACCAAATAATCAAACTCATTTATATAATTATTTTAAACGACTTCAGAATAAAGGTCGTACACCAACCATTCCAGCTATTATTGCTTGTGCAAATACATATATGATTATAGATGGTCATCATCGAGCATCCATATTCCAAAATATTAAGTTAAAATATGTACCCGTTATTTTTGTTAATTATGAACATCCAGATATTATTGTTAAAACTGAAAGAGAAGATGTAGATACAATTTGTAAACAAACTATAATTAATGCTGCTAAATCAAATGTAAAAATGGAACCAAAACAAACAACTCATGAAATTAGATCATTGGATGGAAAACATCACCCAATTGTAACTATATCACCGAATTGTTCTCTATTTTATAATTTAAATTGATTTGTCGATATGGATATTTGCATTCGGAAACAAAAGTTTTACGTTTGTTTTATTCGAACAAATCACATGATTTACATTTGAAAATTGTGTTTTATCAAGTTTAGAAAGATTTGTATCCCCTATAAGAATTACTTTTAGAATTTCGGATTGTTTACCTGGTTTTGTTACAAATGTATATTGCTGTTGCATATCACGCCAATCATATTTTTTATCTATAAATAAACGAAATATTTCGAGCAATGCTTCTGAAGCAGCTTTATTCGTTGTCATTTGACTAAAAATAAATGGTTTTATTTGATATAACATATATAATCCTGTAAATACATAATCTTGTTTTGAAATCGCGGGTGTATTATTCAATATGATTGAAACACTTTTAATACCGTCTTTAATATGTGTCGCTCGCTGAAAATGACTGAATTGGTACGGGTCATGATAGTGCATAAGAGATTGAATCATTGATAAATTCGCATAATATGTTCGAAAATCTTTTGGATGAATATTATATGGTTTTAAAAATGCAACCAGTTCTTTTGCAGTAATTGTTGTTGTTTTTTGGTGTGTAGACGGTTTAAAACTAAGAAAAGGATCAGATGAATTCCCATTTAATTTTAATTGCCTACATACATTTAGTAACTCGTTTTGTTGTAGTACACTACACTTATTTTCTTTACCCGATTTACCGATAAAATTAAATATACAGGACGGTGTATGTTTATTTAAGGTAACATGTGATTTAAGCATGGTTGTTAACCCGTAATGTGTTTCTTTTGTTTGTTGTTTTTTGGTTTGTTGTGGCCAGTGTGGGCGAAAATGACACGCAATGAGTAATCCAGTTGCAGTTGCAAGTAATTTTTCTTTACTCCACGGCTTACTTGCATGCAATAAATGATGTATGTTTTTATTTAATACTTTCCAGAAGTCATCATCCATATGACATAAATTTTTTATTTTGAGTAATTCTTGTTGCATTTTCCACTCTTTTGAGTAATGGTATTGCCATCTATTTTGATTATCTTTTCCTACAAACTGTAATTTTGTCTGATCGTTACATATTTCAACATATTCATATGTTTTTGGTATCATGTATGTTGAAAGTAATTGTTTTACATTGTGTGAATTCATATGGGATGGATTATTTACAACATTAAATTCTTGATCGCCTTTACGATTACATTGAAGTACAATATTTTGAGTTCCACATCGTAATCCAGCTGTATTTGTCTGTACAAGAGAATCCATTGGTTTTTTTTTACTATAGATTATATTATTACGACGTTGGGTGTTAAGCGAAGTTGGTTGCTTTTGTTTTTTTGTTTGTAAATATATTCTTGATTTACGTAATAATATCGACATTTCATTACGCATTTCTTTATTATTAGAATAAACAATGCCTCGAATCGGAAATTCAGTTATATTATCTAAATCCGTTTTTATAGACTGAATTTGAGAGACCTTACTTATAATTACAATACATAACTCATGATTAGTCAACCATTTTTCAAATAGTATTTTATTTTTTGTTATCATTTTGAATTAAATATATAAAATATATTAAATAAAATACTATAATCACTTAAACTGGATTGATGTTGATAAAATTAGGTGGGGTAGGGTTATGGATATGTGACCAAGCCTTAATCGCAACCGGTGTAAATTAATAATTCACGACGGCGGTCAAAATAAATTCATTCTAAATTAAAATGTTAAGAGAGAGAGAACGTGAATAAGGAAAATAAAAAAAAATAAATAAAGGAATGATTACGTTTAATTAATTAATATCATTTTATCATTAATTATAAATAATGCATTTTGGTGGTAGTCCGTTTGATGCTTTTTTTGGTGGAATGGGAGGTGGAATGGGAGAACAACCCCAATCTCCTGCAAATACAACTGAATATTACGAAACACTTGATGTTGACAAAAATGCATCTGATGCTGATATTAAAAAAGCGTATCGTAAGGCGGCAATGAAAAACCATCCGGATCGAGGAGGCGATGAATCTTTATTTAAAAAAATAAATGAAGCATATGAAGTACTCTCTGATTCGAAAAAAAGAGAAGTATACGATTCGGGTGGTAAAGATGCCGTTGAACATCAAAATAGTCAGGGTGATCAAGCAGACATGATGTCTAGTATGTTTGGAGGATTTGGTCGGAAACCTACTCGGTCGAAATCCAAAGATGCAGTACATACCTTGGCTGTTTCATTAGAAGAATGTTATAATGGAAAAACACGTAAATTAGCAATCACTCGTAATGAATTATGCAAAGAATGTAATGGGCTCGGAGGAGAAAAAGGGTGTGAAACAAAATGTAATGATTGTAATGGTCGTGGTATGATTATGAAAATGAGACAAATTGGCCCTGGCATGATTCAACAAATACAAACAAATTGTGATACATGTAACGGTAAAGGTCGTATGATTAATCCAAAATTAAGATGTAAGCAATGTAATGGTGCTAAAATTGTGAAAGCTCGCAAAATTTTAGAAGTTGTGATTGATAAAGGTGTAACATCTGGTCATAAACTTCGTTTCAGAGGAGAGTCAGATCAATTACCAGATCCATCTTCTGAAGCCGGAGATGTTATATTTGTATTAAAGGTAAATAATCATAATACCTTTACACGTAAAGGTCAACACTTATTTATAAAAAAGAAGATCACCTTATCAGACGCTCTGTGTGGTACAACATTTAATGTAAAACATCTAGATGATCGGGTAATATCTGTTTCTTCAAAACCCGGCCAAATTTTAAATTATGGATCTTGTAAAGAAGTTGAGGGAGAAGGTATGCCATTAACTTCGAATCCATTTTTAAAAGGAAAACTGGTCATTCAATTTCAAGTTGAATTTCCAAAACAGTTATCTATTGAACAACGTCAATCATTGCAATCAATTCTGTCTCCTTCAAATAAAAATACAGAATTGCCAATACATGTAGATGAACATTATGTTATGGACGATTTTGATGAAAATGCAGCATCCAAAGAATATCAATCAAACCAGTCGGCCTATGAGAGTGATGACGATAATGAACCGGCTGGACAACAGAATGTTCAATGTGCTCAAGGTTAAATATATTTCTAAAAAAAAAACGATCCTTAATTAATTATATGTTTTTATAACAATTAACATTATATACTTTATACTTTAAATATGAAATTATCAAAAACAAAATATAAATATAGATCTACTCCTTTTAAAACATTAAAAATGTCGGGAGGGGGGAATTCGGCTGAATTAATGCTTCCATTTCACCAATTGGCATTTCAACGTAAAGATAATTTGTCTAAGTCTTCAACCGCTCGAGACATTTTAAAACGTATAACACAAGATTATATTAATTGTACAGAGTTATCTTCTGATTATAAAAAAAAGCATAGAGAATTTTTAGAAATGTATATGACACTTAATAAATTACTTTTATTATGGCAACAGAATAATAATAAAAAGGATGATTCAACAGATTATTTATTAAAATTAATTCAACAATCAAATATTCTTCCCGCAGAAGAGATTCAAGCATATCGAAATTCACAAAATAGAGTTATGAATGATTTTTACGATATTAATCAAAAAATTGATAAAGAATTTTTTACACCTGATAATGCGATTTTTAAAGAATTAACATCGGAAGAACGAAAAACTGTATTACAAGATAAATCGGCACGTCATGCTCTTTTGAAAGATAGACTTGATGCACTCGGTGTATTTGAATATGAACAACGACATGATCATCGTATGACACAATCACAATGGAATAATTATATTTCATCGTTTTCTTCTGAATATTTTGGTTCTTTAGGGCCAAATATTCGGGAATTTCAAACCGATATGTTTATTAGTCGTCGTTTTCAAGATATTTTTAGACAGTTAGGAGACGACACGAATGATTTTACAATTGGAATGAGCTCTCCACTTTATTACAAATCTGCAAATGGAAATACGCAAAAAGGAATTGAAAGAATATATTCTTTTTTTGATACAATTGCTCGAAACAAACAAAATAATATTAATTGGTATTTAAATCATATAACAAATACAACGGAATCTTCGGAACAACCCTCCGAAGATAATTTTGAGAAATTAGTAGAGACGTATCTAAAATTATCGGCAATGGTTGACACGAATAATATCAAAAAAACAAATTCAAATTATGAATGGATGGTATCTATCAAACAATTATTTATATCATTAGATCGTTTATATCATACATCAACCAATGTTAATGCGCATAAAAAAAAAAACGAACATACGAAAGGGGGTAAAACAGATACAAATACAAAAAAAGATACAGAAGATAATGATACAGATTCCACTTCAAACTCCGATGATTCTAGATCGGATGATTCGGATTCGGATTCGGATATAGCGTCCGATTTAGACGAAGAAACCGAATTTCCAATTTCACAGCGTATAAATCCAATCTATATTGAAGCGAAGGTAAACAACATTTCACCGGAATTAGCATATTATTGTAGATTAATTTATGAAAAAAAAACAACAGAAGATTCTCATACAAGAATTTATCATAAAGAAATCGGTCGATTTCCAAAATTAATTAATAATTCTATATTACAATTTGTAGTTTCAGAACATATTTATCCTAAAAATAACAACGTTATTGTCGAAATTCCAAAAATGAATATTATGCCGACTGAAGAGAATATTGATTCGAGTGTACAAGGAACCTATCATTTATTATTATCACGTGCTCATTCACGCTTAGATATGTTATATGAATTAATATGGAAAGCATGCTTAGATACAAATATATTTTACCCAGTCGTTCCATCTTTATTACATGTTACCGGTATTGTATTGCAAGAATTATCGAATACAGATATACTATTCTGGTATAAAGATATGGAAATGCATATGAAAGCATTTCCATTAAGTAAGCATACAACAATTGATGAACAAAATAAAGAATTATATGATAAATGGTTACAGTGTTTGACACATGGTACTCGAATAATGCCGTGTACGTATGATATTAAAAAAAATGTTAAATCATTAAAAGATGATAATTTATTACAAAATAAAAAAATGTCCACATTAGAAGAGTCTGGTATTAATACGCCTTCAGATATTGTCACGAATACATTACAACAAACATATTATAATTATACAGATGATGAGCAGGAAGATCAATCCCCAAACACATTCACTCAAAACATAACATCTGAAGCTGAGCAAGAATTGTATATTCTTGCTTTGTTTTTTGCAGCTGTAGAATTGGCATCTGATGATGATAAAAAATTGAATATGAATATTCATTCCGAAAAGTGGGTTAGTGATATTTTACACGAGTCATCATTATCAGATATTCGAGAATTGCTTTATACATGGAATAAAGGGGGTGATAGTCGTAAAAAATTAAGTTCTTCTTGGAATAAAACCGATCCAAAATTTCGATTACTTGTTGAACAGGAAAATGTAACGTGTAACATTAGTGTATTACAAACATATTTTTCATCACAACTTATTTTGCTTTACTATAATTTAGGAAAAACACGTACATCATGCTTTACAAATGATGCATTATGTGATATAAATGTAAGCGATACATGGAATTCGATTATAAATGAGTTAAATATGAACAGACAAATTATGAAAATAATATTACCAAATATAGATGATGTAGATACTCCACCAAAAAAAGTAACATTTTGTTGGCGTACATGGCAAAATGTATTTTTGATACCTCAACTTCATCCTTGGTTAAAAGAAACACATGCTACAATGATTGGATGTAATGTACGATCTACATTGTATTTTGACGAAACATTACGTATTAAAATTATAAAATCAAAAAACCAAATTCCAGATGATGCCATTTTTATTCGAGGATCAGATGATGACAATAATGATGATAAGAACACGAATACTATTAAATATGTTGAAACTGAAAATAAGGAGCCTGATAGTGGAAGTGGTAGTAGTTATAGTGGAAGTGGCAGTTATAGTGGAAGTGGCAGTTATAGTGGAAGTGGCAGTTATAGTGGAAGTGACAGTTATAGTGGAAGTGGCGGAGGGGATGGTAAAAATGATGACGATGACGATGCTGATGATTATTCTTATTCCGGCTCATATTCGGACTCAGCATCTGGCTCAGCATCTGGCTCATATTCGGACTCAGCATCTGGCTCATATTCGGACTCAGCATCTGGCTCATATTCGGGCTCAGCATCTGGCTCATATTCGGGCTCAGCATCTGGCTCAGCATCTGGCTCACATTCGGGCTCAGCATCTGGCTCACATTCGGACTCAGCAGAAGCAGACGTGGAAGATACTGCATCTACATTAGATGTTGTCCGAATACTTGATATTTTGGATGTTGCATTTGAATATAAACAAACTCATTTTTTACGCATTTTATTGTGGAATTTAGGTATTTGGGATCTTCAACTCGATAATAAATTAAATTGGTTAAACAGTGTTGAAAAGCATTTAGATAAATGTATTGATGATCCGAGTCATCCATTTTATGAACCAATGTCAATTGAGGATATTGTACATGGATATCCAAGTCCCTTGATTTTAGGAAAAATATTTGTACTGTGTGCAATATATGCAACAAGTACAGATGAAGGTAAATTATTAAATGAGAAAACGGATGGTGGATTAGATGATTCACGTTTAATCGAATTCAAAACGAAGTTATATAAGTGTATTCAATGTATACGTCATCCATATTATTTGGCAACATTTTTACGTTTTGAAAAAACATTTCTCGAAAAACCATTTTTTATTTTATTATATAAAATAAAAAATATCATCGATACAGCTCTTTGTAATGATAAAATGTGGTTATATATACTTGAGCACGCAACAGCAATTGAGAGTACATATAGTAGTTTTAATCAACATTATCTTGCAGTTAAAGAATGTAATACAATCGTTACAGATATGACGGAGTCTCAAAAACAAAAAGTAAATGATTTATTAAAGGATAATGGTGTCGACCAGTTTTCAAAACGCGATACACCAACCCGTATTTTGAGTGGAGGAGGTAAAAAAAGAATAGTTTCAACTCGCAAAAAACGTTCCTTTCTCTAATTGAAGACGATTTCTCATTGAAGTTAATGACTCATTTTTAGAAACCGTTTTTGATATTTTAGATTTATCTAATTCTATAATTTGATTTTCTTCATTATCTTTTAAGATGTCTTCCTCCGTTTCTTCTTTTTTTTTAATAAAACAAACATGTACTTTCTTTTCAGACGCATCAACGTCACCTTCACCTTCACCTTTATTTTCATTTTCAATATCAATCGTCAAATTATCAATATGACTAATAAAACTGCCATTCCATTTAATGTCCACGGATTTTGTTTTTTCAATAAGTTGTATATGAATACTTTTTCTTTCTTCGGGTGTATAATCAGTGTATTCACAGTCTACAAAATCAGACAAAGCTCTCTGTTGTTCGTGTTGTGTCATATTATGCCATGATATACACAAACCTTTTCGTACAGACTCTTTTTTTTTAGGAAATTCTATATCATTTGTTTTGGTTTGGTTGTTACAAATATTATTATTATTTTCAAATAGTGTTTGATTTTTATTTTGAATCTCTTTTCTTATACGTATTAATACGTCTATAAACGATGTATCAGATGATTGTTGGTGTTGCATTTTATTAATAGTTCTGAGTGTAAGATATATTAATATATTTATTTTTCTTTTTTAATTTTGGAATTTTTGGGAGATACGACGGGAGAAACCGTTGGAGGTGTACTATCTAACAATCCAACATCTGTGTAGTGGGGTGTATGATTTGTATTTGACCGGGTTTCTTGATTTAATCCGTCGAGGCGATGGTCGGCTGTTGTCGTTACTGGCACGACACTAATAATATGTCTAAAAATAAGCCAATACGCTAACACGCCTATTAAAAGAAATAATAACGTTTGTAAAAAGAGTGGGCTCCAAAATGGATTTTCAATTGGATTTGCAAAATAAAACATTAATTGAGTAACAACCTGGATAATTCCCATACGAAATAAATCATTTATCATTGGAAAATAATCTCCAGAAATACTGAGTGGAAATTGAAACATTGTCATTTTTCTATTATAATGAAATGGTGTATATCCCTTTTGTGTGTAGCATGGGTTTTTTTTTATGAAATTCTGTCCGCTTTTATTCTTTAATTTGAAAAAAATTTTTTATTAGATAATACAATTTGCAATGGTCGGTACAGCTTCGTATGTTAATGTACGCGGATCAAGACGAACTGCTCGACGCTCTAATCGTTTCCAAAAAATAACACGATCTGCTTCCGACATTTGTCTCCATAAATCTTCATCTTCGTCGTCGCTTAATGCCGATAATTCTTTTACATTTAAATTCTGTAAACGGATTGTACGACAATCGTCTTGTATTATTATAGCATGAATATTTCTACCTTGAAATTTAATACACTGTACACTATAAATTAGAATATGAGACGAGGAGTCACATTCGCACCCACGTACCAACCCACATTCTGAAAGTAAGTTCTGTACTTGTAAATTATGTATATGAACATATTGGCAATTTCCAATATATAATGCTCGGGTGTCACAACCGGCAAATGCATAGGTTGTACGAATATCGGGACTACCTCGTGTTAAAGAAACAAATGTTGCCGTTTGATTCGGCACAATTTCGGTTGGGTGGATTGGTGTCGTAATATTATTTATATCTTTTAAGGTAACGTTTTCAATACAAACTCGATTGGTATCTTCGACGCGAATACCAAAGCATCCTTTACTCACGTGTGCCATAACATCTCCATTATATCCAAATGAAGTCGTACCTGTCGCTAATAATTCAGTAACGGTTGTATCTCCGAGTAAAAGCGATCGCACAACTGATTCAAATTCTTCGGGTGGGTCAACTTTTTGGCCGAGGGTTGCTCTGGCGACGTCGTGTAATGCCGGGGGAGAGGTGAGTGTACGCATATTAATGACTGCACCTGTAAAATCTCGCACAATTTTTGTTTCGCGTTGTAAAATAATATATTCAGATGAATTGATTTGTATTTGTTCGATACAAACAGCATGTAATGCAACTTCATACGACCGACGCTCGCCTGCATACGAGTGTGATGCAGCAGACATACTCATTCGTAATGGACAACGAGATTTTGGGCAATTACCACCGTTTAAAGCGCATGATTCGCTTAATCTATCTACCGCCACTCCCGTTGAACTGATTAGAATGCCATACATCGCACTACCATCTGGTAAGCCGGCTGGGGTTACGTACCGTTCTAACGCCGGATTGGTTAGTATTGCTGTTTTCAATGCTGTATGGATGAGTTTTAAATGTTTTCCAACAGTAGTTGTATGTACGGTTTGATCTGCTAAAAGAAATGGTGCTCGAAGAGTATCGACTAAATCCTTCAGACCGGTTGCGATAGGAGACTCATTCCCCGATGCATCGTTATATTGAATTGCATTTTCGTTATTAAATTCTCTACTGTGTAGAATTAAAGAGAATGTATCGGCCGCAATTGGAACGCATGCAATTCCACCTATTTTTACTCGGTCAATAAACGCATTATGGATGCCATTCAATTGTATACCCGCGACTTCAAAATCCTGGATAACAAGGTTCTGAAGCATCACATTCGTATTATTATTTCCGTGAATGCCGGCATGTGAAGATAACCCAATCACACCATTCAAAATAAGACAGTCTTTTGCCGGTTGGATATCCCCGCCTTCGTAATTCTCAGAAATATTGACTGCGCCAGGGCCTTGACCACGAATAAACGAACTATCGGCTAATTCAATTACACTAAAAAAACGTTGCTCAAAATAATGTTGAAATGATTGACGAATTGTCTTTCCTTGTAAATCTAAAATTACTCCGGGACATTCAATTGTGATTGCCGCAAAAAAGCCCATTGTAAACATCGGATTTGTTGTGTAGTCACTATCCGTTGTAAGGTAATGTGGATCGGGTTGAAAAATAACATCTTCGGCAAGAACGTATAACCCCGGTGAACGAATTCTTACTGTTCCTTTTGAAAAATCAGCCGCTCTTAATAAAATGAGTTGTCTTGCTGCATAATATTGGCGATAAAGTGCATACATATTATGTTGTAATCTATGGACATGAGAAGGTGGCATATAAATTATTTATTTTTGTTGTTTTGTTATATATAAAATATTATATATAATTATATAAATTTTATAAATTTTAAATTTAAATGTTGGCTATTCAAACCCTGCTCGGCCTTAATCCTACTGATACTAAATTACAGCCCGATACCCACGCCCCCCACAGTTGGGAACACACGGAAGAGATGGATAATCTAAATAGTAACACAGACAAAAACTCTTATCTTATAAATTCTTTAAAAACAATAGACGATGAGATTGCACTTGCAAATACATTCTCTGGACTTACTCCCGAAATTCCAGGGGAGGGTTCAGATCAACCGGCTAAGATTGATTTGTTACATTATTTTACATTTGGAAATACACATATATATTATGCTACAAATACAGTTCTACCAGAAAGTTGGCACACGAAGTCGGCCGGGAAGAAGACCGATTCAGATTTTAAAACTTCCGGTGGGCCGGCTGAAATATTAGCTATATATCAGGTGGTTCCATCGAGCATTCCCAATCCTACGTCTTATCCCATCGAAATCCGATTATATTGTCGACAAAAGGAGAAGAAAAAATCTTGGATCCCGAGCCTAGACAAAAAGTGGATCTTTTTATATACATTTGAGGCAAAAAAGGACATCACGATTGATGATGAGTCACCTAAACATAATTATAAATCTATCCGTGATATCATAACTGAGTCAGAGACGACAGAAAAAAAGATCAGTCTTAAAGAATACGATGTGATATATTATAAAAATGAGACTCCAATGTTAGATTGGATACCAATACCGGATGGGCGTACATCTTTATTCGGT
>Ga0209631_10004705_pt1 | contig 14950 bp, 9 predicted proteins | sample COG_08_FD_184752 | JGI IMG/M metagenome (GOLD analysis project Ga0209631, IMG submission 184752) | Pelagic Microbial community sample from North Sea - COGITO 998_met_08 (SPAdes) (version 2) | ecosystem: Environmental > Aquatic > Marine > Neritic zone/Coastal water | place: Helgoland, sampling... | reverse complement strand
TCCCGCCCCGGTCGTATCCACTGGCTGGGTTTCTTCTATCACCGGCACAACAATCGGCGCTGCCCGAATTTCATCAGCGCCAGGAACCACCATGACCGAGCGCCCCCCATTTTTAATCACCAACTCACCTGGGGTGGCTTGTCTCCAATAAGCCTGGGATTGCTCCGGGGAATCAAGGCCCAACAAGAGACGGTCGTCTTCTAAACTCGTCAACAAGTATCTCGAAATCTGAGCAAAGGCCTGGACCCATCGACGCGCATGGGCAGCGTCCTCCCACAATGGCCGGCGATAATTCGGATCAAAGGCAACGACGGTACCCCGCGTTGATAACGCAAAAAACAGTTGTTCCCGCGCGGACTCGGGCAATATGGCGAGGCTGACCCCAGAGAGATAGACCAGATCTGGATCAAGAAGTTGGAGTAACTCTTTTGCCGACCCCGGGTCATCAAATAATGTTCTGGCCGCTGACTGCTCCCGCTCATAGGTAAAGCTTCGCTCGCCGCGCCTGTCGTTATGGATTGTATAGCGGCCCACGGTCCGATCGGGTCGTTCCAAAATATTGTCGACACGCAGACCCTCTCGACGCATTGCCTGCACCATCTGCGCTGAGGGAAGGTCCTGCCCCACCGCAGTTAAGAAATGAACCTCATGCGCTCTGGATTCCCGCGCCATGTAGACCGCGGTATTGAAGGTGTCTCCAGCGAACCGATCTAAGCCATCATTGCCCCGGCCGGCGATGGCCTCGATCATGCACTCGCCAATACAAACCACTCGATTCACGACGCATCGCCTCTTTGCTGATCGCGTAATAGCTGGCTCAATGCTTGAGACCCGCCATGAGCATCGATACTTTCTAAACTCGCGGCGACCTGTCCGATCAAGCGCCTTGAGTGCGACGTGACCCCAAGGAACATCCCCGAATCCTGGATCAAAGCAGCTGCCTGTGCCCGTCGCGATTGATCTACGAGCAAGCGCTGCAGCTGATCACGGCGTGGGTCTTGAACCACAGACGGTCCTTCCAGGTAGATCATCCAGGAGGCTAAGCCGAACGCCATGAGCGGCACTGGGCTTTGGGTCTCTAAGCGCGACGCAAGGACAGGAAGCCAACGCTGCTGGATCTTTTCGGAACCGTCCATCGCAATTTGCTGGCACCGATGATGCAAGAAAGGATTTTTAAAACGCGCCAGCAGGGTCATGACGTACCCTGGGAGATCAACCGACGGCGGCGCCACCACCCCAGGCAGGATTTCATCGACCATGAGTCGAGATACATAGTCAGCGACAATCGGGTCCGCCAGGCAGTCGGCAACAGAGTCATAACCAAGCATCAATCCAACATAAGCGATGGCAGAATGTGCGCCATTCAGTAACCGCAACTTCATCGCCTCAAAAGGTGCGACGTCGGCACATAGGGTGACGCCAACCGACCCCCAATCCGGGCGGCCCGAAACAAACCGATCTTCGAGTACCCACTGGCAAAAGGGTTCTGTTACCACGACGGACTGGTCCCTAACTCCCAGTATTTTCTGCGCCAACGCTCGATCCGCCAGATTCTGCGCAGGCACGATCCTATCGACCATCGAACTTGGAAAGCTCGCCTGGTCCCGAACGACTGACTTAATCTCTGGAAAAGCGACACCAATGTAGTCCAAGACGACTTGTCTCAAAACCCGACCATTGCCAGCAAGATTATCCAGTGACATCACCGTAAAAAGCGCGATACCCCGCTCTAGTCTCAGCTTCAGTCCCAATGCAATCCAACCCACGGCGGTCCTCGGTTGGTAGGGTTGCTCAAGGTCTGCGGCAATATCGGGATGGGCCACATTCAATCGACCCTCAGAGGTCAAGTAGTAGCCCTTTTCCGTGATGGTTAGTGAGATAATGCGCACTTTAGGGCTAAGCAAGTAACCTTGGAGTTGGTTGGGGCCGTCTTCGGAGTCCAGCACGATCACGCCCTTCAGCGCGCCAACCACTTTGGCGCTGACCGATACCTCGGACTGATGGATTAAAGTGTACAAACCGTCTTGCTCGGCCAAAGCCGCCGCGCCATCTGATCGAAGGCTGACGCCTATAAGCCCCCAAGGCCCGGGATTCGAACCGAGCAGCTCATCCAGATAATCCAGCAGGTGTCCTCTTGAAAATTGCCCCAACCCAAGGTGCAGGATCCCGCAATCATCCGTAGTCAGACGATACTGCGGAATTTTAACCCGCTCATTCAGGTGCTCTAGATGATCGCGATTGAGCCTGTTCAACGCGTTCGGACGCCGGGTCGAGAATGAGACTGTTGTAATAAACACGCCATTACGTTGAAGACGATGCCAAACCATAAGCATCTCGAGCCAGATCGACCGCCAACAATCGAGCCAGCTCAACGCCGTCGTCTTCGCTCAGGCGGTGCTCAGCGATCAGTTCCGCCAAATGCCGACAATCGATGCGCCGCGCGACATCATGCCGGGCAGGAATCGAAAGAAACGCGCGCGTGTCATCATTGAAACCACAGGTATTATAAAACCCGGCAGTTTCAAGCACCGAGCGCTTGTGTCTCAACATGCCTTCAACACTGTCAAAAAACCACCAGGGGGGACCGAGACGCAAACAAGGGTAGTGGCCCGCTAAAGGTCCCAGGTCTCGGCTATAGCTCGACTCATCGAGGGTGAACAAAATGACGGTCAAGCCCGCCTCGTGGCCTAGCCGGTCCAGCATGGGCCTCAGACCGGTGACAAAGTTCACGGGCGCAGGTAGGTCCGCACCGCGATCTCGGCCAAATTGAGTCATGATCGATTGATGATGGTTTCGCACAACACCCGCATGGATCTGCATCACCAACCCATCATCCAGGCTCATTTGTGCCATTTCAGTCAAGACTTGTCCGCGGAACTGATCCGACTGCTCTCTAGAGAGCTTCCCCTGCAGCGCACCCTCGAGGAGCTGCTGGCACTTTGTAACAGAGAAGTTCTCGGTTCGCGCCGAAGGATGACCATGATCCGTCGCAACAGCGCCTCGGGCTTTGAAGTATTGCCGGCGCAGTCGGTGCGCAGCCAGATAACCAGCCCAGGTCGAGGTATCCTCACCGGTGAGCTCACCCAGCATCAGAACACCCTCGCTAAAATCCTCGTTTTCAGGATCCACCACCGCATCAGGACGATAGGTGGTTGCCACCCTCCCAGACCACCCCGAAGCCTGTATTAAATCGTGCTCAGCAAGTGGATCCAGAGCTGCCTCGGTTGTTGCTAGAAATTCGATATTAAACCGCTCAAACAGCGCCCGCGGGGCGAATTCGGGTCGTGCCAGTTGGTCGTCAATGGTGTCATAGATCTCCATCGCTGAGCCCGACCCAAGCACTCGATCAATTCCAAACACAGAGTGAAACGTGTGATCGAGCCAAATTCTTGAGGGCGTACCCAAAAAAAGATGATAGTGATCAGCAAAGACCTGCCAGATCTTCCTCGGATTCAATTCCGAGGGCCCACCATCCAGGCGAGGTAATCCCAGCGACTCAAGAGAGACACCCTGGCTAAATAGCATTCGAAACAAGTAATGGTCAGGCGTGACCAGTAGACTTGCCGGGTCTGAGAAAGCCTCATCCCTCGCGAACCAGGCCGGATCGGTGTGACCATGGGGGCTCACAATCGGTTGGTTTTCGACGGTTTGGTACAAACGCCTTGCGATGGCTCTCTGATCGGCCTCAGCACTGAACAATCGATCGGGGTGTAGGGATAACGGTTTCATCCCACCTATTCTACGGCGTCTTCGGAAGTCTGGGTAACCCAAGTGAAAATGCGCTACCCTTCCAAAAAAAGGATTAATGAGATGCTGCAAACCTGGCGGTGGTTCGGACCCAGTGACCCTGTGCCTTTAGATCACATTCGACAAGCCGGGGCGACAGGGATCGTCACATCGCTACACCACGTTCCAACCGGTGAGGCCTGGACAGAGTTCGACATTGCTCAGCGCAAGCGAGAGATAGAATGTGACAACGATCACAAAGCGCCTCTGCACTGGGCCGTTGTCGAGAGCGTCAATGTACATGACGACATTAAGATCGCAGCACCCGGTCATGAGCGTTATATCGAGCATTATTGCGCGACGCTCCAGGCCCTTGGCCGCCAAGGCATCCATACCGTGTGCTACAACTTTATGCCGCTGATCGATTGGACCCGAACCGATCTCTCAATGGAACTCCCGAGTGGCGCTCGAGCCCTTGGCTTTGATGCTGACAAATTTGCGGCCTTCGACCTGTATATTCTCGGGCGTAACAATGCCGCTGATGACTACACCCTGGCAGAACTTGATCGGGCGCAAAAAACTTATGAGCGCCTGTCTGAAGACGATAAAACCCAACTCACCCAGACCCTACTCGCAGGCCTGCCCGGCGGCACCACCGGCGCACATTCTATTGCCTCATTTAAGGCTTCTCTCGCCCGCTATCAGGCGGTTAGTGATGAAACCCTTCGTGCCAATCTCATTGCATTTTTGCGACAAGTCGTCCCTGCCGCTGAGGAAGCCGGTGTTCGTCTTGCGATTCATCCCGACGACCCGCCAAGACCGATGCTCGGCTTACCACGAGTCCTCTGCACCAGTGACGATGTGCGCAAATTGTTCAGCGCGGTCGATCACCCGGCCAACGGTTTAACGCTATGCGCCGGCACCTTCGGCGTTCGAGCCGACAACGATCTACCCGCTATGGCTAAAGAATTTGCCGATAGAATTTACTTTTCTCACTTGCGTGGTACCCGCAGAGAAAACAATCCATTGTCTTTTCACGAAGCCGATCACCTCAATAGTGATATTGATATGTTGGACCTCATCGCAAACCTGATCAAAGCAGAACGCGAACGAAAACCGTCGAACTGGTCGGAGATACCCATTCGACCCGATCACGGTCATCAGATGCTCGACGATCTGACCAAAGCGGCGGTCAACCCAGGGTACACGGCGATCGGAAGACTCAAAGGATTAGCAGAAATACGAGGTGCGATCGCAGCAATCGAGCGGTTCGTTGACTGACTGAACCCAATGATCCGAACGAGCCATGCAGCACTCACTGATCAGTAGTTATAAAAGAACCCCATGAGGCCTAAATGAGCAATATCCAAAACCCCTACGCTCGAGAAACCATCTCACTCAACGGAGACTGGCATTACATCATTGACCCCTATGAAACGGGTTTCCTCACCATGTTTGGTGCGGAAAACACACGGGGCTACCATCTCAATCAAACCCCCTCGGATCACTGGGCCAGTGAATACAATTTTCCCGACAGCCCGACCCTCAAAGTCCCTGGGGACTGGAACACCCAAGTGCCTGAGCTCAAATGGTATGAAGGAACGCTTTGGTATTACCGCCCACTCCCGAAAATAGAGACCACCCATAAACGCACCTTCATTCGCTTCGGCGCAGCAAACTATGCCGCTGTCGTCTGGGTCAATGGTGAGGAGGTTGTTCGGCATACCGGAGGGTTCACGCCCTTTGAGGGAGAAATAACTGACCTGTTGAAACCCGATGGTAACTTTCTGGTGGTCAAGGTCGATGACCAACGATTAAAAAATGGCGTACCCGCCCTGAACACCGATTGGTGGAATTACGGCGGTATCACTCGAGATGTGCTGTTGGTGCAAACACCAACGACGTTCGTTCGCGACTACGTCTGCCAACTGGACCCAGAAAACAATGACTTGATCTCTGGGCACGTTACCGTCGATGGAGCAGTGCCGGGGCAAACCGCCACGCTCTCAATTAAGGAACTGGCTATCGAAGCCGTCATCACATTAGGCGTCGGTGAATCCAAATTCTCAATGCAGGCCTCACCCGATCGCTGGACACCCGACTCGCCTCGCCGCTACACCGTCGAGTTTCGAGTGGAGGCTGACACCATCAGTGACCAAATTGGATTCAGATCCATCGAGACCGACGGAGAAAATATTCTGCTCAACGGGGAGTCGATTTTTTTAAAAGGCATTTCGTCTCATGAAGAGGCCTTAACCGAGGCGAGGCGCGCAAACAGCGAGGCGGATGCGAGGGCGATCTTCACCGAGGCCAAGGCCCTGGGTTGTAACTTTGTTCGTCTCGCGCACTACACCCACAACGATTTCATGACCCGAGTCGCTGATGAACTCGGCATCCTACTATGGTGTGAAGTCCCGGTGTACTGGGGTATCAATTGGGAAAGCGCTGATGTCTTGAACAATGCGCGCAATCAACTGACAGAAATGATTGAACGCGATCGCAACTGCGCCAGTGTCATTTTATGGTCTGTCGCAAACGAGACGCCGGTTTCAGAGGCGAGGACGGCCTTTCTGTCCGAGCTGGTTCGAACCGCCAAGGACTTAGATCCGTCACGACTCGTGACAGCAGCGATGTTTATGCGACCCGAAAAGATCGAAGAAAACGGAGAAACCATCCGCACCTATACCCTCGATGACCCGCTCGCTGAGCAGCTCGATGTGATGGGATGCAACCAATACTTAGGCTGGTATTACACCAAGCTTGAAGATATCCAAGGTTCGCGCTGGTATTCCGCGATGAACAAACCCCTCATTATGAGCGAATTTGGGGCCGGCGCACCGAAGGGGCGACGGGGGGCACCCACCGAGCGCTGGACTGAAGACTATCAGCGCAGTGTCTACGAAGAGCAGCTGGCCATGATGCAGGGCATTCGATTTGTTCGCGGACTCTCGCCCTGGATCATTAAAGATTTTCGCACGCCTAAAAGGCCGCTGCCCGGCATCCAGGATTACTTCAACAGAAAGGGCCTTGTCTCAGAGAAAGGTGAGCGCAAGTTGGCGTGGGAGACCCTTGCGGACCACTACAAGAAGGATTTGCTCAGCGAGCAGCACTCTACACCTTGATCATCTATTCGCCTACTTGCTAATAGAGAGAGGCGACTTCGATTCGCTTGAGCTGACTAATCACGACAGAGTGATGCTCAGCCTTTTCAGTGTCGATTGTGGGGCCAGCGGCTTTACTCACAAAGAAAGATTCGGTTAAAAAAGCCTTTTCGCGGGAAACATATTGATATCTGAATCGATAGGAGCCTTCCTGTAAACCGTCGAGCAAGAGTTCAGACCCAGGCCCAACATGAAACGTTCTCTTTCGAACGAATCGATCAAAGGTTGCCATTTCCAAGATTGAAAACAGCGGATAATCGGCGTCATTATTGTGGACTACCAATCGATTGAGTCCAGCTGTCTTGACTTGTCGATACCCGCTGACCAGCCCCGAAGGTTTAGGCAAAGGCTGACCGTTTGGCGCGAACAATTCGTTCTCGCCACTTATTGTTCTCACCAGTTTCTCCAATAAGGGTTTTTCTGGATAGAAATTTACAGCTGGCGTCGAGAGAAAGTAGTTTGATTCTGAAAGGCTGAGAGATCGAGCAAGGTCTACAACTTGCCTATCCGGCCGACCATGGAAAACGTCGCCAGTCTCAGTGAAATCTAAAGGTATAAAATGAAAGGAACCTTCTTCAAGGTTATGAAAGCGTATCTCATAGTAAAGGTCGTCCAGGCCGTTGATCACAAACGATTCATACTTTGCGATATTAAAGAACCTAATAATATTGCTGGAGTTCTTGTTGGGACCAACCAACCGAGCGCTAATGTCAAATTCGTTATTTCGATTTGAGACGAGTAAAGATCGGTGTCCATTCATCGATTGCTGACGATGACCTTTAAGATAGCCCGTAGGCTCCGTTCCAGCACTTAATCCTTCACTGAAGGAATCACTGGGAGCATGAAAGGGAATCTGTTGTTGAAGGGCCGCTTTTACGAGCGACCTAACATACGCTGCTGACGGATCGTCCAGAGAAAATATGGAAATAAAAACTAAACAAACAAAACTGACTAACGTCCCTGCAAAAGACCAAATCGAAGGCCGACGACGCCGAGACTTTAACGGTTGATCAAACGGCGAATTCCTATTTGTATCTCCTTTGGGTTCGAGATTGCTGGGCGAGCTTTGTCTATCCAGCCATAGGTCATAAGCTTTTCTTTTTCCTTCGTCGGAAAGTGTTTGGTACGCATAATTAATCGCCACCATTTTGGAATGCGAGTCTTCATCATTCGGATTCACGTCTGGATGATATTTTTGAGAGAGTGATTTAAATGCTGCTCGGATCAGAAAATCAGGAGCCGTTCGAGCAATACTCAAGGTTTCGTAATGTGTCTGCTTTGGATCCATGGCGAAACGCTATAATAAGCGTTCAAATTTTTCAATCAGAGAAATACTCAGTATAGATGGGACCTTTGAACTCCCTGCTTGCGGAGACAAACTTAGGGTCTCGTCTCATTGAGTTCGCTGCATCTTTTTTTAATTTAAAGCGAACCAAATGGCAATTAAAAGTCGAATTCAGCTTACAGAACTAAGAAGACTGCCTTCTATAGAAGCTTACCCTACCGAGTATTCATTCTTCATAAAACCTTCAATAAATGTCGTGTTGACTCGTTGCGAGAAGACTCTTAAAGGCCTCAGAAGCGCCAACAATCCCCTACCGACTCTGCCTGAACGCCAAGGTAAAGCCGATTAAACTTACAACGCTCCGATTTACCTTGACAGAATGAAATGCAACTCTCTATTATCCCGCCGATGATCCAAAAATTGCGCCAGAACCTTCTCCTTATGGCAGTCGCCCTGCTGCTCACCAGCATTAATGTTGGTGCGTCGCATGTGCATACCGATGGTATCGATACCGACTGCACGGTCTGCGTTCTCGGCTCAGACCCCTGTGGCGATCTCAGCCCAGCGGTTTCGACATCACCCCAACCCAAGAGCAACCTGGCCCTGCCAGCTGGCCCAGGTCCTTTGACCGATCTGACCCTGTTTGCTCCTCAAGCCCGAGCCCCTCCTATTTCCTAAACCATTTCGTGCTTTTAAGCCCGAACAGAGACACTGAGGGTGGACTCCAACCCCTTACTGATCGCTCTTCACGGGCTATAGAATTGTTTCAGCGGCAAAGCACTCCCCTCATTTAGGCTGTCAGAGCACACCTTGGCAGAACCTAAAAGACAGGCTGACCGCTTTATTGGGAAAGTTATCGTGAACAGAATCAACCATTGGTCCCTTTTGACCCTATCCATTGCACTCATCGCTCAACCCGCTATGTTGCGGGCTGAATCCGCTCCCAGCTCTAATCCAGCGCTAGAAGAAATCGTCGTTCAAGCGTCGCTGCTCCATCAAAATGCCGACAGCAACGCGACGCCCCTACATGTTGTCGACCAGGGATCTCTGTCTCAGCTTCCGGTGTTAAGTTTGGGAGACTCTCTTGACACGCTGCTGGGCGTTACGACCGCCGATTATGGCTCAGGCGTCGGCCAACCCGTGATCCGCGGCCTCAGTGGCAGCCGAGTTCGCGTCTTACAAAATGGCATGGTTGCTCGAGACGTCTCTAATTTGGGAGGCGATCATCTCAATGAAGTTGATACCCGTCATGCGCAGCAAATCGAGGTGATTAGAGGCCCGGCCTCCTTACTTTTCTCGAATGGCTCGATTGGTGGCATCGTCAATATTGTTGACCGATCAATTGCACGCAAAGACTTTGAGGCACTTGAGTTCCAAATCTCTGGAGAAACACAATCGGTCAATGATGGCGATGGGGGATCCCTTGCTTTCAGCAATCATATTGCCGGGCTGAACGTCAGCTACGCGGGCAGTTACAGCAACCTCAATGACTACAAAGTCCCCACGGGAGCGGTCACCCACGAGGAAGATCATGAGGGAGACCACCACGAGGAAGAAGACCACAGCGATGACGACCATGAAGAGGAAGCCCTAAAGCGCTTAATGAATTCTGACACCCTGCGCGAGAGTCACACACTTGGGCTCTCCAAAACGGGTGACTGGGGCTATATGGGCGCTTCTTATGCCCATCAAGAAAGCCTATACGGCATCCCCGTCCATGCTGATGAGCATGGTGATGAGCATGGTGATGAGCATGATGATGAGCATGATGATGAAGATCATGACGACGATCACGATGACCATGCAATGCACGGCGAAGGTGAGCGGATTTTTTCGACAACCGAGTCCAAGGTATGGACCGTCGAGGGTCGCTATGATTTGACTGATCGTATCCTTAATAGCCTTGGATATCATTTTAGAGACTCTGACTATACGTTGACCGAGCAGCATGCAGAAGAGGAGGACGGTGACGATCATGAAGGAGAAGATCACCACGGAGAAGAAGGACCGACCGTTTTCTCAAATCAATCCAAGGAGATGGGTCTCAAACTCAACTTCGACAGTCAAAAAGCTTCTCATCGGATTGTTTTGAACGTCGCTGAAGAGAAAATCAGCATTATTGGCGAGGAAGCCTTCATCAATCCGAACAAATCTAAAGAGATGACAGCCGGGTATTACTTCAGTCGTGAGTGGCCCGGGCTGTTTCACCTTGATTTCGGAGCTCGGTTTGACAATATCAGTCGAAGTGGGTCTGTGGCGCATCATGATGACGATCATCACGACGAGGATGGCGATCACGATGGGGACCATGATGACGATCACGATGAAGCGCATGACGATGACCACGATGAAGATGGTGATCACGACGACGATGAGAAGGTTCTTGAACACTTTGATCTTGATTTTGAAACAACAAGTTTTGCGGGCACAATCAGCAAGTCTTTCGGAGACAACCTAGAGCTCTCGGTGGGTTTTGCAAAAGTCGAGCGAAGCCCGTCGACCGTCGAATTGTTCATTAACGGTCCACATCTTGCGGCCCAGCGATTCGAAGTCGGCAGCACTGCGCTAAAGCCCGAAGATTCTCGCAACGCAGAGCTTAGTTTCGCCTACGATTCCGGATCGGTGTTCTGGGACTTCACGGTTTTCAATAATCAAATCGCAGACTACATCTACCTTCGTGATGAGACCGATGCAGAGCATGAGGGGGATGGTGATCACGATCACGGGTCACTGACACTCGGAAACTATGTGCAAACGGATGCAACGTTTAAGGGGTATGAAGCTCAAATAGGAACGGTCATCGCATTTGATTCCGGACAAATTCGCTTAAAACTTGGTCGGGATCAGACACGTGCAACACTTGATCGGGGGGGCTACGCGCCGCGTATCCCTGCCGCCCGGGATCTCTTTGAGGTGTATGGGGACTTTGCTCGCTTTAACGCCGTGATCAGTTATCAAAGAATTCACGAGCAAAATAGGACCTCCGAGAGCGAGCTGCCTACCCGGGGTTACAACATGCTGAACCTAAGCGTCAGCGCGCCACTGACCCTAGGGCCTATGACCTTAGATACAACAATTTTTGCGCGAAATGTTTTAGATGACATTGCGAGACGTCATACCTCCTTTGTTAAAGAAGAGGCGCCTCTTCCGGGCAGGAATGTCGGGATAAAACTTAGCCTAGCGCTCTAGCTCAAGGAGCGTCCGGCGCTGCCTAGCGGCATTCGGTGGATAGGAAGCATTGCACTTCCCTAAGCATCCACCAATGAACCGGCGCGGCGCCCAATTCCCCCCCCTGGGCTGACTCAGTTGCAAAGCTGAGTCAGCCCTTTTTTTACTCAACGAGCATCCCTACCTTAGTAAGGGCCGCTTAACCCCCCTGATCCTAAGCTTCTCTCAATCGAGCCACAATGCTCTGTGCAAGGCCCAAAAAGATCAATCCAAATCCCCCAATATTACCCACCGAATTGGCCAATCGAAGGCCTTCCAAGTCGAGAGTAGGCAGCGAAACGAGCAAACCGCCCAACCCGAGCAAACCTGCAGACCAAACACTTAAGGGTCCAATTTTTGGTAAAAAGCGCTGCGCTGCCCACGCAATGGCCAAGATCCCTACAACAGCCTCGAGGACTGAGAGTCCAATCTGTTCCCAGGGGCCGAAGCCGATCAAGCTTGGATTGACAACAAACAAGAAGGGTATCCAATAGATCGCAATCCCCATTCGCATTGCCTCAAAGCCGGTCGCCACTGGATTTGCCCCCGCGACGGATGCAGCGGCAAAAGCGCCCAAAGCAACAGGGGGTGTAATGAATGAGAGCATCCCCCAGTAAAGAATGAATAAATGTACGCCTAGGGGCATTAAGCCGCCTTCGATCAATGCCGGCGCTAAAACAATGGCCAAAAAAACGTAGGCGGCGGTTACGGTCAAACCAATACCCAACACGAAACTGGTCACTGCCCCCATCACAATTAATATCCAAGTTTGATCACCTGCCACAAACAGCAGTTCGTTCACCAAAGTACCAGACAGCCCAGTTACCGACAGCGCGCCAACAATGAGGCCCACGGCGGCCAAGATTGCGAGCAATTCAATCAACAACTGACCCACTCCGGAGAGCCACTGTTTAAGATCAGCAACTGACATCCTTTGCTGAGGCAGGAGCTGATTAATCACGAGTAAGGCAGCTGTGGCGACCCAAGGTGCCAAGGTCTCTTGTTGCATCACCAGTAGCAGCACAATGAGTAGCACGAACGCGCCCACATAAAACCAGCCCTCCCCAAGCACCTGCTGCAAAGGAGGAATCTCCGAATCAGGCAATCCTTCAATACCATGCTTCGACGCGTGGGCATCAATTTGCAGATAGAGTGCCGCAAAATAGAGCAGAGACGGTATGAGCGCTGCTAACGCCACCTGGTAGTAAGGCATCTCGAGGAAGGTGGCCATGATAAAGGCCGTTGACCCCATAATCGGCGGCAGTAATACACCGCCTGTTGAGGCGCATGCCTCGACCGCCGCAGCAGCCTGATTAGACAGGCCTTGGCGGCGCATCGCTGGGATGGTCAGTTGCCCCGTGGTCATCACGTTGGTAATGACGCTGCCGCTCATCGACCCCATCAATCCACTTGAAACAATCGCTACTTTAGCCGCACCACCGCGAGTCCGACCCAAAAATGCGAAAGCCAAACGAATAAAAAAGGCACCGCCACCGGTATGCTGCAGAGTCGATCCAAAGACGACAAAGCCAATGACCAGCGTCGCAAAAGCCCGAAAGGGCAAACCAACAATGCTTTCGATGCTCATGGCGTGATAATTCGCGGTTTCGCGTATCCCAATGGCCATGCCAGAGATCATCTCCGGCATTTGATCCGCAATTAAGGGGTAGAACGAAAAAATCCCAGAAATTAGAAACAAAGACCATCCGGCAACACGGCGCACTGCTTCGAGCACCAATGCCCAAAGTGCGAGGCTCGCGAGCACGGCATGGTTGGGGGCCACGAATTCCCAGCCCTCATTGAGGATCGCCTCTCCATGATAAAGCAACCACATCGGCGCCAGCAGCGCCGAGAGACCGAGCGCACCGTCCAGCAATCGAGAGCGACTCGGGCGGATTAAAAACGCACCCGGCAGCAGCAGAGCGATCAACAAAAAGTAGTACTGGGTCTCTAGACGAATCCAAGCGCCGAGCAGCGGCGCACCCCACAATCTCAATTGATCGATCACCACAAAACAGCTCAGCAAGGCAATCAGAGCAATCAGCCCATCTCTGGCGCCGGTAAAAGATGTTCCCTGGGTCATGGCGCGCGCCAGATGGGATCAAAGCCCGCTGCATCAAGATAGTTGGCACGCTGGCTCAGCCAGGCTTTAGACCAGCGCTCCTCCTCTTCGACGAGCTCGGCGCGTTCCGCCATTAAATCGTTCCAAGCCTGCGCCAACACCCGCTGACGCTCCAGCAAGCGCTGCTGATGCTCCTGCGCCGCTTCAGTCCAAACTCCCAGAGTTTTAAAATAGCGAATGGCCCCTGGGTGATAAGGCACCAGCCACTTAAATTTCTGGCGGGACATTTGCCAACCCATTGAGCCAGGGTCAGCATTTTTAAACTGTTCAAATCCCTGGTCAATGGCGGCGGTCACGGCGTAAACCATGGCCTCGTCTCGGCGGTCTAGGGTCGTTAAGATCGGGTAAGGATAGGTTCCGCCTTCATGAGGCTGGGTTTCTGAAATACCTGCGCCGCGCACCGCCATGTTCGGCATCATATAAGGCGCAACCCCGTGAACCCGCTGCCAACAGGCCGCATCAAAGTGATCCATTGTTAGCCAGCGAATACCCCCCGGGGAGGCTTCAAGACGCCGGGTCGGACCCGACACCGTCGTCGCATAGGCAGTATCAATTTGCCCCGCAATCATTGCATTCCACATCGCGACATAGCCAGGGAACTCAACCCGGATCACATCCTTCCAACCCACATTGCCGCAGGCCATGATCGCCTCGGTAGACACATTGAGCGCTGGTGCACCCAGCACATAGGGCACGCGCTTTCCAACCAATCCCCGAATTTCCTTGATTCCAGAATTTGCCGCAACGGCAATACCTTGATTGGACAAGCCCAGTGACATCATCACGATTCGCAGGGGCTGCGGCCCCCAACGCTTGCCGGAAAATTGAAACGTCCCCTCTTGGGCAAAGTAAGTGGAAACGCCGTTGGCAGAGAACTGCACCCGATTCACCATCAGCGGTAGCAGTCTAGAAACATCGTTTTTCCCGGGTATCACTCGCAAGGTTACGCGATGTTGATCCTTGAACATTTTGGCGATACCCACCGCCTGGTTGTAACCTGTTGTCCCTAGGTTGTAAGCACTCCAGGCCATCACTCTCGGTAATTTGGGCGGTTCTACCGCCACTGAACTCACGCTAACCATCAACGCAAACGACAAGATTATTTGTTTTAGCATGCGCTAATGCCCTACTTCTAACGTTTCAATCCCGGTGGCCGCAGAGTCTGGCACTCACTCGGTGGCTCTGTCCAGCACACGCTTCGCACCCACTATTTCCTTCAGTGCATTTTATTGAACACGCTGAATGAGGCACCTTAATTTTAGCCGTTTTTGTCAAAGCGCTATCCTCGAGATCTTTTCTTCAAAGCGATTTGTTAAAGGTTCTGGACGACAGGATCTTTAACAAAAATCCGACCCAGGGTACGGCTTTCGACTCCGCCTTGGGTTCTGATAAACTTGTGACCTGCATCGATCCTAACCCATCATCAAGGAGCAAACCGTGGCCAAAGGC
>Ga0209631_10004704_pt1 | contig 14955 bp, 12 predicted proteins | sample COG_08_FD_184752 | JGI IMG/M metagenome (GOLD analysis project Ga0209631, IMG submission 184752) | Pelagic Microbial community sample from North Sea - COGITO 998_met_08 (SPAdes) (version 2) | ecosystem: Environmental > Aquatic > Marine > Neritic zone/Coastal water | place: Helgoland, sampling... | reverse complement strand
GTTTTCATGACGGCTCTTTCTACCATTCTTGGTGCAATTCTCTTCCTGAGATTTGGTTATGCTGTGGGTCAAACCGGCTTATTAGGTGCTTTGCTGATCATTCTTATCGGACATGCTGTAACCATTCCAACAGCTATGGCGGTAGCTGAAATAGCCACTAACCAAAAAGTGGAAGGTGGAGGCGCCTATTATATGATCTCCCGAAGTTTCGGTCTCAATATTGGCGCTGCCATTGGAATTGCGCTATTCCTTTCTCAAGCGATTAGTGTTGCCTTCTACGTTATTGCCTTTGCCGTTTCCTTTGATCCTATTGCCAAAATCATTTTCGATGAATACGGAATCATGCTCAATCGGCGCTTAGTCGGAATGGTGTTTATGCTCTTTCTCACAGCGCTAATGCTAACGAAAGGCGCAAATGTAGGGGTGAAGGCCTTGTATTTAGTGGTAGTCATTCTTGCTTGCTCCTTAATCATGTTCTTCATGGGAGGCACTTATTCGCCATCCGATATGAATCCTTTCGCTACTGTTGAAAATCCTGATGGCTTTTTCTATGTGTTCACGATCATATTCCCAGCCTTTACTGGAATAGCGGCAGGCTTGGGTTTATCGGGTGATCTAAAAGACCCTAAAAAATCAATTCCCAAGGGAACTATCTGGGCTACAGCCGGTGGGATCATAGTCTATGTTTTGGTCTCCTTCAAGCTGTTTTATTCTGCTAGTCTAGCTGACTTAGCCAATACCGACCATTTGATCATGGAGAAAATAGCCATCTGGCCTCCAATCATTCCCATAGGTTTGGCTGCAGCAGCTATTTCTTCGGCTTTAGGCTCAGTAATTATCGCACCTCGAACCCTTCAAGCTTTGGGAGTTGATGGTATTTTTGGGAAAAGTCTGAACAAGCTTTTATCTAAAGGAAGAGCAAGTGATAATGAGCCGGTCAATGCGAGTATCATCACCTGTATCATTGGATTCTTTTTTATTGCCATTGGTGATATTGATTTTGTAGCACAAATCATTTCAATGTTCTTCATGGTAACCTATGGAGCCATTTGTTTGATTTCATTCTTAGAGCATTTAGCGGCTGACCCTGCGTATCGCCCCACCTTTAAATCGCGATGGTATGTCTCGCTATTTGGTGCACTCTTGTGCTTCTACTTGATGTTCAAAATGAACTTCACTTATGCCATCTTGTCCATTGGGATTATGGGTGCTATCTATCTCTGGGTAACTCGAATTTCAAACAGTAAAGGGGTTGTGGACCTGTTTAAGGGGGTTATTTTTCAATTGAGTCGTGAGCTTCATCTTTATCTCCAAAGGAAAGATCGAGAAGCAAAAGAGGAGCGATGGAGGCCATTCATTATTTGTATTTCACAAGAGACTTTCAAGAGAAGTTCAGCCCTCGATATGGTGCGTTGGTTGGCCTTTCGTTATGGTTTTGGAACTTACTTACACTACATCGAAGGATTCTTAAATGCAGATACCTATAAGCTGTCTCAAGAAGTCAAAAGAAAGCTTGTGGTCTTAATGGAAGGCAGCAAGAGTAAGGTTTACCTTGATACGATCATTTCTCCATCTTATACCTCGGCCATCGCTCAGTCTATTCAACTTCCCGGAGTTTCAGGGAAAGGAAATAACATGATCTTGTTCGAATTCGAAAAAGGCAAAAAAGAGGAAGTAGATCTATTAGCTCAAAATTATCAACTACTCCTCAGTACCGATTTTGATGTGTGTATTCTCAGAAGCTCGATGAAAGGTTTTGGTAATCAACGCAACATTCATGTGTGGATTTCTTCAAGGGATTATGAAAATTCATCACTAATGATCTTGCTAGCCTACATTCTAATAGGCCACCCTGAATGGCAGAAAGGTGAGATTAAGATTTTTTCTATTTACCAAAAAGGGGAGAAGAGTTCACAAATGGAGCGTTTGCTAGGAATGATAGGAGATGGAAGGCTTCCGATTTCTCGCAAAAACGTGGAGCTTATTAGCCAGGAAGGTCACGAAAACATCGATTCCGTCATTGAAGAAAAGTCGCATTCAGCAGACCTCACCATCATGGGATTCAGTGGTTTGACTTTGGCCGATAATTCAGCCGATATTCTCAACGATTACAACAACTTAGGAAATGTACTTTTCGTGAGTGCTCAGAGCACCAAAGTGATAAGCTAAGCCGTTCCAGACAAACTCATGCTTAGGAGGCTGCCTTTGCCTTCAAGACTCTTAACCTCTAGGCTACCACCATTCAATTCGATGAAGTCCTTCGAAAGGACCAGCCCAAGTCCAGCACCACGTTCTCCGTCAGTACCGTAGTTAATCGCCTTGTTCAAGTCAAAGAGTTTTTGAATTTGTTGCTCGCTCATGCCAACTCCGTTGTCTTCTACCTGAAGCAAAAAGCCGTTTTGATCACGATTTAAGGAGATCTTTACGACGCCCTTATCGCGCGGTGTGAACTTGATTGCATTGTTGAGCAAATTGAGTGTTGAGAGAAGAATAAGTTGACGGTCAATTTCACAAACGCAATCATTCTCTAAATCAGATTCAAGACTGATGTTTTTCTTGATTGCAATGGGCTCTACCAAACGCATTGCTTCTTCAACTAATGCTTTTAAGTCGACCTTAGTTTTTTCAATTGTCAATCCTTCGTTTTGGTTTCGAGCCCAAAAAAGAGTGTTGTCGATAAGATTTGAAGTATGATGGAGGCTTTCCCTTACTTTTTGTAGGTATTCGTTGTACTGCTCTCGCGGTAAGTCGTTGTCGTCGGCAAAATCTAAGAGCTGCTGAAGGGAGACAATTGGGGCTCTCAAATCATGACTCAACACATTGATTAAGCGTTGTTTAACCTGATTAGATCGATTGAGCTCTAACCTTTGATCTTCTTGAAAATTTCTGTAAAGTGTGGTTCCTAGGAAGACCAAAAAAGAGGCAAAAACCAAATTAGGAAAATAGAGTACTTCTTCAATCCCGGTGAGTTTTATGCTTTCAAACTCGAAAACCAAATAGTACTTACTCAGAATGAACAGCAGGAAAATAAAAATGAACATAGCATAGGCCAGCACTTTTCTTGCATTCAGAAGGTAGGCGGCGAATATGGCCCCAGGAATCATGTATAATTCAATGCCGATGTTTCCGAACTACAAGACAAAAGCAAACATCAAAGTGGGCATTAAGCCAGCGAAAACAATCAAACTGGCAATTCGGAATTCGAATTTATTTAAGATGATAACGCTTAAGCACAGCGCTGCTGTGAAGCTGGCGTATAAAACATACATCCATTCGAATTGAGGAATGCTCAGAATTACAAGCATAAGAACTACCAAAAAGCCAGCAAGGCTAATGGAGTTGGTCAGAATGAGGTCGTTTTTGGTTTTCGGCTCTAGTTTAGCTGTTACTCCTGCGTGAGTAATTATATGCCACAAGCTCATAGGCCAAAGGTTTAGTTTTTCTTTTTATTGACAAGGTATGCTTCGTGTAATTTTCTAACAAGTCCGTCAGCAAGCCCCATTTTAGGTACATGGATTTTCTCAATATTGGCCCACTTAGTTACATTGAGAAATATGTTGGAGGCATGAAGTACAACATCGGCTCTGTCGATATTCATATTAAGTTTAATCAGGCGCTCTTCATAATCCATGCTCTCAATAAGTGCAGCGGAAGCTGCTAATTCTTCTCTTAAGAGCGGCTTCCAGTTGGATTTCATATTCATTTTGTAGATCCTGTTGATATTACCACCAGAACCAATTGCTTGAAGTTTGTCGCGTCCTTCATGTTTTAGCAACCAATTGCGCATTTCGTCCCATTCTTCTTGTTCTACCAATCCGTTTAGGAGTCGAATCGTCCCAATGTCAAAAGACTTAGAATCTTCCACTTTCCCGGCAACAAATAGCGTCATTTCAGTAGAGCCACCTCCCACATCAATGTACAGATAGTTGTTTTTGTCGTCGAGGATGTTTTCAATATGGGTACCGTAGATTAAGTCTGCTTCCTCTTTGCCATCAATCACCTCAATGCGAATCCCCGATTCTGAGGCAACACGTTCAACAACCGATTCACCGTTCTTAGCATCGCGCATCGCAGAAGTAGCACAGGCACGGAATGCATCTACTTCATGAGCTATGATTAAAGACTTAAATGCCTTGAGACTTTCGATCAAGCGTTCTTCATTCCTCTCCTGTATTTCGCCTTTTACAAACACATCTTGACCCAATCTGATAGGAACACGAACCAGTGATGCCTTTTTGAAATGGGTTCCTTTTGAATGCTCAATGGCATGCATGATGAGCAATCGAATTGCGTTAGATCCAATGTCTACCGTGGCGTATTTCTTAATCCTCAAGATTGTGGGTATTTATTCTTGTAATATTCGTGCAATTCGAATTGTGAGCGAAAATCTTTTTCATTGTTCCTTCGATAGCGATTGGTTTGTTTGGCGTCTAAAATTCGAGCCTTCACATTATCCTTCCATTGGAAATTCCAGATGTCGTTTATCTCTTCTCTTAACTCCTTGCTGTATATAGGGCAGGTGAGTTCGATTCGACGATCGAGGTTTCTCACCATCAAATCAGCTGAAGAGATATAGTATTCTGGGTCATTGTTATTGCAGAACATATAAATCCGGGCATGTTCGAGGAATTTGTCGAGTATGCTTATTACCTCAATATTGTCGCTCATTCCTTTAACTCCAGGAATTAAGCTGCACATACCTCTAACAATAATTTCAATTTTTACTCCTGAGTTACTGGCTTCATAGAGCTTTTGAATAATCCTAGGGTCAACGATGCTATTCAGCTTCAGCTTCATCCAAGCGGGTTTACCAGCTTCAGCATTTCGAATCTCACGGTTGATTGATCTTATAAACTTGATTCTGGTTTGATTAGGAGAGAGTACAATATGGCTGTTCCTATTGGTAGTAAAGCGACCCTGTAACATCCCGAAAATCTTCAATGCTTCTTTTGTAATCCGTTGATCAGAGGTGTAGAGGGATAAATCACAATAGAGTTTGGCGGTGGATTCATTAAAGTTCCCAGTGCCAAAGCAACCGTAATAAACCATCTTGCTTTTCTCCTTACGACCAATCACAGCAACTTTTGAGTGTATTTTCAGTCCTTCGAATCCAAACAAAACTTTGATGCCTTCTTCTTGCAGAATATTAGACCAATAGATGTTGTTCTCCTCATCGAATCGAGCTTGTAGCTCTAAAACAGCGGTAACTTGTTTCCCGTTTTTTGCCGCATTAACAAGAGCGTTTACCACCTTAGACTTATCAGCAAGCCTGTACATGGTCACATAAATCTCTTTAACCTTTGGATCGATGGCTGCTTCTCGAAGGAAATCGATGAAATGGTGGAATGTCATGTAAGGGTAGTGCAAAAGCATGTCCTTTTCTCTGATTCCGTCAAAAACGTTTTCGTAAGGTTTTAGCTCAGGGTGAATAACCGGACTTTCTTTTTTGAAAAGCAAATCCTCTCTACCTACGCTAGGGAACTTCATGTAATCCCTAAAATTGTGATAGCGACCACCCGGTATTAAGTTGTCTTCATCGTCGAGGGCTAGTTTCTTTTTAAGGTATTGAAAGAGCCTTCGAGGCATATGCTCGTCATAAATAAAACGAACAGGAGATCCCTTTTTACGCTTCTTGAGACTCTGTTTCATCTTCGATAAGAAACCTTCTGAAATATCGTTGTCGAGATCTAATTCAGCGTCCCGAGTGATCTTTAAGGTGTGTGCCTCTATTTGATCAAAGTCGAAAATGGCAAAAATCTTATCTAAACAGAACCTAATCACATCATCAAGGATCATGATGTAATCCTTATCGTCAATCTTAGGGAGAACAAGAAAACGACCTAGTTCTTTTGAAGGAATCTCGATGAGTGCATATTGACTTTTCCTACTGCCATCCGATTTAGAAAGGACAACGGCGAAGTATGAAACCCTGTCCTTCAGCTCAGGGAATTCATCAACGTTTCTCAGCATGATTGGAACTAGAGTAGGGTAAACCTTCTCTTTGAACCAGTTGTAAACAAAGTCTTTGTGTTTGTTGGTTACCTGTCTTTCATTAACGAGTACGATGCCTTCTTTTTTAAGCAGGCGGATAATCTTATTGTAGCTTTTGCTAAAACGTTCTTCTTGTTTTAGGGTGATGTTTTGGATTTGAACTAAAAGTTCGTTCAGGTTTACTTGATTGTACTCGGTGTAATTTTGACCAAGATCAATCATTCGCTTGATTCCAGCGACCCTTACTCTGAAAAATTCATCGCGGTTGCTGGAGAATATCCCCAAGAATTTTAGCCTTTCTAATAAAGGGTTACTCTCGTCCTCAGACTCTTGGAGTACACGTTCATTGAAGGATAACCAACTGATCTCGCGATTGACGGTAGGAAAGTTCTTCGACATTCAACAAAAATATAAGAGAATGCCTAGGAAATACTAATACAAATCAGGTTTAATACTGATCCAAGAAAGCCTTGCAACTTGTGCGAACATGCTCCTTCATTTCAGCTGTTAAACCGTGGTGACAAGCAAGCAAAATTCCGCCCTTCATAACTTGGTCAGACAAAGGATATCCAGCGGGATTTGCTCTGTGCTCAATGTTCTTGAAACCCGGTTGACGCAGGATGTTTCCTGTAAACACAGTACGTGTTTGGATTTTTCTTTTCTCCAAGAAAATTTGCATTTCTTTTCTGGTGAAAGGTGCTTCATCTTTAATGGTCAAAGCACATGCTAACCATCCAGTTCTAGAGTTCGGTAGTTGATTCGGAGTAATAAACCAATCTGGATAATCTGAAAAGAAATCAGAAAGTTCAGCTAAGTTTTTTTCTCTTTCCGAAATGTTATAATCGAGTTTCCCCAACTGAACAAGGCCAAATGCAGCTCCCATTTCTGAAGGCTCCAAATTGTATCCCAATTCATCGAATACGAATTTCGCATCGTAATCGTAACCATCAACTTGAATGTTGAAACGGTTTTCAATTTTTTCGCTTTCCACAAATAGCGAAGAGCTTCTTCCCCAAGACCTAAGCAACTTTGCGTGTTCTGCAAGGGCATCGTCATTAACGCATAACATCCCACCGTTTCCAGCACAATTGATTACGTGAGACCCATAGAAAGAAGTAATGCTGATGTCAGAGAAACGTCCGCTGCTTCCTTCGCCAATCGTTGCTCCTAAAGTGTCAGCAGAATCTTCAAGAATGAATAGGTCGTATTTGTTTGCAATGGCTCTGAGCTTTTCCCAATCAGGAAGATTTCCAATAAGGTTTGGAATCACCAAAGCTTTGGTTTTGTCACTGATCATCTCTTCAACCTTGTCGGCATCGATACAGTAAGTTCCCGGTTCAACATCTACAAAAACAGGAATCAGTCCAGCTTTAACCAGGGGAGCAACGGTAGTTGCAAAAGTGAGGGCTGGGGTGATAACTTCAGAACCTTTAGGAAGGTTCATAATTTCAGTTGCAATGTAGAGTGCAGAAGAACCTGAGTTAACCATGATTCCATGCTTCTTATCATATAGACTCGAAACGCGCTCTTCCATTTCTCTCACGTGCTTACCCATTTGGGTACTTGTTTTTAGCACGTTTACAACTGCATCAATCTCTTCTTGACCATGAACGGTCATTCCGTAAGGAACTGTTATGTTTTCTGTTGCCATAATTGCTTTAAAAGGTGGACAAATTTAACAGTAATACAAGCCAGTAGTTTAAACGTTCAGCTAAATCTTATCAGCAATGATTGAACTGAGGTAATCATCAACGTTACTGAACTCAAAATCAGGGTATTCTGTTAGTAAGCGTTTAGAAATTAATCCTCCCAACAAAGGACGATCTGCAGCTTGGTTTAAGTCTTTAGTGGTGGAAGTACTCAAGCTATACTTCGCATCGGGAAAGTATTTTAAAACTCTCAGCGCCAACTGAACTCTATTGACATAGTCTGTAGAGGCTATGTGATAGACTCCAGTTTTATTGTCATTGATAAGCAATTCCATAGCACGAGCTACGTCGATGGCATTCACTGGTGTAGCATATTGATCCAATGGCAGCTTGAGTGAGATGTCTTCTCCTTCCAATGCTTGTTGAACGATACGAGCGATAAAATTCTTGTTCCGAATTTCGTCTCCATATACATTGGTAACCCTCAGGCTTAAGTTATTTGGACTATCATTTAAAATGGCTTCTTCAGCCGCTAGTTTATGTTCTCCGTAGATACTTAATGGATTGGTCTTGGCATCTTCAGTATAGGGACCTTCTTTGCCGTCGAATACATAATCAGTGCCGATGTAAACGAGTTTCGCTCCTAGAGAATTAGCAAGCTTAATGAGCTGTAGGCTAGATTCTACCGTCTTTTCATAGCTTTCTTTTGGGTGCTCTTCACAATAATCTACCCAGGAGAGTGCGCCGCAATGGACGATTACATCAGGTTGGAAAGATTGTAGGTCGAGGTTGTTTGGGTCATCGAGATTCAACGTATTGAAAAAGCTCGTGTTTTCTGTTGGAAAGCTGAAATGCGATCCGAGCACTTGATGGCCGCAAGCCTTAAAATGATTTAAGCAATTGCTTCCTATTAAACCCGAAGCACCTGAGATAAATACTTTCTTTCCCAACGAAATAATTTTCAACAAATATGCTCAATATGAAGCACCTAGGCCAAGAATTTGTATTATTGCAGAGTTCGAGGCCCTCTCGAACGCGAATTACGCGAAATTTCAGATTCATTTCTATAGAACATTTCCGCTAATCGAATTTCAAATAACAAAAGATTCAATTTGTATGTACGATATACAAGAGCTTAATAATAAGCTTGTTGGAGAACTAAAGGACATCGCTAAAGATTTAGATGTACCAAAGTTTGACAAACTAAAAAAACAAGACCTGATTTATCAAATCCTTGATCTTCAGGCAATGAAAAAGCACGACGAAACTTCTGAATCAGATCCAGATAGATCAGCTAAGAAAAGAAGACCAAGTAATCGTGACAATAAGCCTTCGAATGAGAAAAAACCGGATGCTCCAAAGCCAGAGGCTAAGGAAAAGAAGGATGCAGCTCAAGAAGGAGATAGAGATAACAAGAAGCCTGTAAAGAAGGAACACAAGGATCATAAAGATCGTGGACCTCGACCAGAGCGAAGAGAACGTGATGATCGTCCTGATCGCGGTAACAAATCAGACAGACCTGAAAGAAGAGAGCGTCCACAAGCACCTAAGGTTGAAGAGCCAAAGTTTAGTTTCGAAGGAATTGTTTCTGCTGAAGGAGTTCTTGAAACGATGCAGGATGGATACGGCTTTTTAAGATCTTCTGATTTTAATTACCTAAACTCACCCGATGATATCTATGTGAGTCAGTCTCAAATCAAATTATTTGGTTTAAAAACTGGTGATACAGTTAAAGGAACAATTCGCCCACCGAAAGAAGGGGAGAAGTATTTCCCACTTATCAAGGTAGAGCATATTAATGGTCGCGAACCACAAGAGGTTAGAGATCGTGTTCCTTTTGATTACCTAACTCCACTTTTCCCACAAGAGAAGTTGAACCTAACAGGTCATCCAAAAGAGTCAATGAGTACTCGAGTGATCGATATGTTCACTCCAATCGGAAAAGGTCAAAGGGGATTGATTGTGGCACAGCCAAAAACTGGTAAAACACAACTCCTTAAAGAAGTTGCTAATGCCATCGCTAGTAATCACCCTGAGTGTTACTTAATGATTCTTCTAATCGACGAGCGTCCTGAGGAAGTTACAGACATGAAGCGTAGTGTTAATGCAGAAGTAGTGTCATCTACTTTCGATGAGCCAGCTGATAAGCATGTTAAAATCGCGAACATCGTTCTCAACAAAGCGAAGAGAATGGTTGAGTGTGGACATGATGTGGTGATTCTACTCGATTCGATTACAAGACTAGCAAGAGCTTACAATACCGTAGCTCCAGCTTCTGGAAAAGTTCTTACGGGTGGTGTTGATGCACAAGCACTTCACAAACCAAAGAAATTCTTTGGAGCGGCAAGAAACATTGAAAACGGAGGCTCACTGACCATAATCGCAACAGCACTTACGGAAACAGGATCTAAGATGGATGAGGTGATCTTTGAAGAATTCAAAGGAACTGGTAACATGGAACTTCAGTTGGATAGAAAAATCTCTAACAGAAGAGTCTACCCAGCGATTGACCTTGTGGCTTCAAGTACACGTCGAGATGACTTATTAATCAATAAGGACTTCCTACAACGTATTTGGATTCTTAGAAAGCACTTGTCAGACATGACTCCAATTGAAGCAATGGAATTCTTAAAGGATAAACTACAGTTTAGCCAAACAAACGAAGAGTTCTTGGTCTCAATGAACGGTTAATTTTTTAAACTTAAGCCCCGATTATTCGGGGCTTTTTTTTGACATATGGCTAAGTCATTAAATATTGCACTAAACTTTGCGCTCATCGCAATAGTGGTAAAGTTTGCCTTATTCATTCTTGAGCTATCTCTCGAGTATGGTGTTTACGGATACTTTTTGTTCATCCTCTTTGCACTATTCTTCGGTTTGCGAAAGCACTTTGACATCAATAAGTATCAAGGATTTGGAAACACCTTCAAAGAAGGGATGAGGATAAGCTCGGTTTATAGTTTGGTAATCACGGTATTTACCTACATCTATTACAAGTTTATTGATACTGGCTTTTTACCAGGAAAGCTAAGGGAGCGACTGATAGCAGCTAAAGAAGCTGGATATTCAGAAGAACAAATTGAACAAATAAGAGAAGGAGGGGAGTTTATCTTTTCCCTCGCGATTCACACTTCTTTTACCCTTTTCGGTTTTATGATTTTGGGCCTAGTTTATAGTGTGATTTGGGCTTTTCTATTCTGGAAATTGCCACAATCACGCGGGTCAAACGCTTAAGGATTCGGCCAATTCTTCAAAACTCTGTCCGTTAAAATTCCCCGAACTCATCAAGAGTAAATTACAATCAGCCCATGATTTAGCTCTAAAATGATTCATTAGTTCATCTGAATCGGTAAATACTTTCAAGTTTTTTTGTCCAAAAGCATCATGTACTTCTTCCTTAGAAAGTGCTTCTAGTTTTTTGTGAATGAGGGTTTTAGGATTAAAGTAAACGATGGCTTCATCGGCAGCTAACATCGCATCCTTGTATTGAGGCAGGAACTTCTTATTCAGGCTGCTGAAAGTATGCAACTCCATACAAGCAACTAATTTGCGATCAGGATATTGATCTTTTACTGCCTTCGTTGTGGCCTTTAGTTTAGAAGGAGAATGCGCAAAATCTTTGTAGGCCAAAAAATTAGACTCTTCTCTTATGAGTTCTAGTCGTTTTGCCGCACCGCTGAAGCTTCCCATGGCTTCATAAAATTCTTGAGATTCGATCCCAAGCTCTTTTAATACCAAACGAGCGGCCTCCATATTTTGGAGATTGTGTTCACCAAAAATCTTCAGTGGATATCCTTCCACTTGGTAGTTAGAATCTTTGATCTCGTATTTTGGGGTATTGTACGGGAAGAGCGCGGTATGACTGCGCTTTACATTCGCCAATTTCTGAAGCTCATCATCATCTGAATAATAAAACAGCTTGCTGCCAGTATTCATGCTCTCAATAAAAATATCGAACTGCTCAACATAGTTCTCAAAACTTGGAAAGACGTTGATATGGTCCCAAGCGATGCCGGTCAGAATTGCAATATCCGCTTTGTACCAATGAAACTTTGGCCTTAAGTCGATTGGGCTTGAGAGGTATTCATCGCCTTCTAAGATGATCAAATCGTGTTCGTCGTTCAAGCTCACCATAGTTTCGTAGCCTTCAAGCTGAGCACCTACGAGGTAATCGAACTTGCGATCTAAAACCTTGAGTACATGGAGGATCATAGAGGTTATGCTGGTCTTTCCGTGGGATCCACCAATTACTATTCGTTTTTTGTTTTGTGATTGCTGAAAGATGTATTCAGGGTAAGAGTATATTTTCAAACCTAATTCGGTCGCACGAAGCAATTCAGGATTGTCTTTTCTGGCATGCATACCCAGGATAATAGCCTCAATGTCTTCTGTAATTATCTGTGGATTCCAATTGTCCTGCTCAGGCAAAAGCCCATATTTAGCTAGTCTGCTTCGCGAAGGCTCAAATATCTGGTCGTCGCTTCCGGTAATTTGATATCCTTTTTTGTGAAGGGCGATGGCAAGGTTATGCATGGCACTTCCTCCAATGGCGATGAAATGTACTCTCATTGACACATAGTTTTCTCGAACATAGGCAACTAAGCTTACCTTTATGCCCAGCTGCCAAAAGCCTTTTAAACAGCAGTCTGTTTACATGAATCAAGAACTCAATTTATACAAGATCTTCCTGAAGTCCTTTTCATTTGTGGCTTTGATCTATTTCTTTTTCTTTTTAGATCTGCTCACCAAGACGGAGTTCAGTAGTTATGGCTTGATTCCTAGAGATTTATCAGGCGCCTTTGGGATAATATCCAGTCCATTCATTCATGGAAGTTGGGAGCATATCATCAATAATTCAATTCCTCTTTTGGTATTGGGTATGTCCATACATTACTTCTACAAGGAGGTCGCCTGGAAGATCTACCTCTGGAGTATTTTAATTACCGGCATCTGGGTTTGGGCCTTTGCAAGGCCTGTAATTCATATTGGAGCTAGTGGCGTGCTATATAGTTTCGCCAGCTTCGTTTTTATAGGTGGAATAATCCGAAAGAATTACCGACTCTTTGCGCTTTCGATGCTTGTTGTGTTTTGGTATGGGGGAATGGTTTGGGGAATACTCCCAATCAAACATGGAATCTCATGGGAATCTCACCTAATGGGGGCTTTAACGGGGGTGCTCTTGGCGATTAACTACCGTAAGATTGGCTGGTCACCCGTCAAGTACGATTGGGAGGAGGAAGAGGAGGATACCGATTTTCACGGAATCAATCTTTCTCCAGATGATGTGATTTATGAAGAAGTTGAAGCGCGAGAGAACTCAGAAATAGAGATTCGCGATCGTTGGACTAGCAGTTATTAGGCTACTAGCTAATTCGATTATGCGAACTCTTTGCTAATCTGCTCAATCCATTTTTGAACTCGCTCTTCAGTGAGTTCAGGCTGATTGTCTTCATCGAGGCATAAACCAAGAAATACTCCAGGTTCTGTTTCTGCTTTGGACTCATCATGCTCATAACCTTCAGTAGGCCATGTGCCAATGATTTTGGCACCGTTTTCTTCTGCAGTTTTACCAATTACCCCAACACCATCACAGAAATAGGTGCTGTATCCGTATTGGTCGCCAAGTCCATAGAGCGCAACGGTTTTACCCGCCATGTCTACTTCCTTAAAGTCGTTATAATAGTCGTCCCATGCTGATTGAAGTTGACCATCATGCCATGTAGATAAACCGAGGATCAGATGCTTGTAGTTGGCGAATTCAGATCCATCGATGTCGTAAACATCAAACAGATCAACATTATCTTCTCCCATGATATCTCGAATCATGTTTGCTACTCCTTCAGTAACACCAGTGTCAGAACCGTAAAACAGACCTATCTTTTCCATTGTTAGAACTTTGGGCAAACCTAAAAAAGCATTAGGTATGCAAATGCATTATTTATATTGTTTTTGAAACACGCTTTTCAACAGAAAGTTCGAGCATAAAAAAAGCCCCGAAAAATCGGGGCTCAAATAATTTCGAACAACTATACTCGCTTTTCTCTGATTCTTGCCGCTTTTCCTCTTCTTTCTCTCAGATAGAAGATTCTAGCACGACGTACAACACCAACTTTGTTCACGTCAATTTTTTCAACAAAAGGAGACGCGTCTGGGAAAATTCTTTCAACACCAATTCCTCCTGATATTTTTCTTACGGTAAAAGTGGCAGAGTTGCCTGTTCCTTTACGTTGAATAACAACGCCTTGAAATTGCTGGACTCTCTCTTTGTTTCCCTCTTTAATCTTGTAGTGAACTGTAACTGTATCACCTGCTTTGAAATCAGGAAGATCAATACCTGATTTTACTAGCTCTTCTACTTCTCTAATTGCGTGGTCCATGACTCTCTTAAATTGGGCTGCAAACTTACAATATTTTATTTATAAATGCTGCAAGTTTTTAGCATGCATTTTTCCTATTTCAAATATCTGAAATCGGTATGCGCTTTCATGTTTAACAAGGTGTTATAAATAAGGTGAATCACGTTTTCTACGTCTTTTCTATGAACTGATTCAACCGTCGTATGCATATACCTCATCGGTAAGGAAATCAGTGCTGAAGGCACTCCTCCAAGTGAATAAGCGAATGCGTCGGTATCGGTTCCCGTAGCTCGTGATGCTGCTTGGCGCTGAAATGGCGTTTTCCCTTTTTCAGCTGCTTCTAAAATTACTTTCAAGAGGTTTTGTTGAATCATCGGACCATAAGAAAGCACGGGTCCTTGTCCCATCGATAAATCACCGCTTAAATGTTTCTTATACATCGGCGACTGGGTGTCGTGACAAACGTCAGTAACAATAGCCACATCCGGTTTAATAGTTTCAGTGATCATTTGCGCTCCTCTGAGACCAATTTCTTCCTGAACTGAATTGGTAATGTAAAGTCCAAATGGTAATTCTTTTTTGTTCTCGTGAAGCATACGAGCAACCTCAGCAATCATGAAACCACCGATTCTATTGTCGAGTGCTCTACCAACAAAGAGCTTTTCATTCAATATCATGAATTCATCGGGGTAGGTGATCACACATCCAACATGAACTCCTAAGTCTTCAACTTCTTTTTTGCTGCTGCATCCAACATCGATGAATAGATTACTTAGGCTCGGAGTTTCTTCGTTGGCACGATTTCTTACGTGAATCGCAGGCCAGCCAAATACTCCTTTTACCAAACCTTTATCCGTGTGGATATTCACTCTTTTCGAAGGAGCTATTTGGTGATCGGAGCCACCATTTCGGCTCACATAAATAAAACCTTCCTTAGAAATGTAGTTCACAAACCATGA
>Ga0209631_10004700_pt1 | contig 14962 bp, 11 predicted proteins | sample COG_08_FD_184752 | JGI IMG/M metagenome (GOLD analysis project Ga0209631, IMG submission 184752) | Pelagic Microbial community sample from North Sea - COGITO 998_met_08 (SPAdes) (version 2) | ecosystem: Environmental > Aquatic > Marine > Neritic zone/Coastal water | place: Helgoland, sampling... | reverse complement strand
ACCATTGCCATAAGTGATGATAGCCAAAGGGCCATTGTCTGTAACGCCTACTTCGCCCAATGAAATGCATTCATCCATTGCGGGGTAAGTATGCATCCAACCGCCGTCTTTTTCATCGTGCAAATCACGCATTGGATACAGCGCGATGGGTTCTATAAACACCACAACACGCTGTTCTTCGCGCGCGAGTCGCAAGCATTCGCGCAGCATTTTAACAGCGTCAGCACCGTGGGACGGGCAAGCAACGATCACACCAGGGATGTCGCGCAAGACTGCAAGCGAATTATCGTTATGGAAATGCCCACCAAACCCTTTTTGGTAACCCAGTCCCGCTATGCGCAGCACCATCGGGTTTGTGAATTGTCCATTGGAAAAAAAAGAGAGCGTTGCGGCTTCGCCGCGAATTTGATCTTCGGCGTTGTGAAAATAAGCCAGGAACTGGATCTCAGGAAGCGGAATAAACCCGTTATGGGCCAGACCGATTGCCAACCCGAGTATGGATTGCTCATCTAGCAATGTGTCGATTACCCGATCCTGACCGAAACGATCACAAAGCTTTTGTGTCACACCATAAACACCTCCTTTACGGCCCACGTCTTCGCCCATCATTATAATTTCAGGATGTTCAAGCATAAGATCGGTCAATGCCCAGTTTATCAACCTCGACATATTTTGAGGTTTTTCCATTTGTTGTATGTCGCTGCCGAATGCAGTCTCTCGTGCCTCTTCAGATGGACCGTTGGTGAGTTTACATTCTCTTTTGGGTGGCACAATAGAGGCCATAACCTCCTGCGATGTAGACAGACGTTGTTGTTGGATGACCTCCTCAGCGACTCGAGCGCATTGCTCTTCAGTCTCAAGATATATTGAGAGAACCTGGTCAGCCGTTAGAACGCCGCTTTCGGTAAGCAAGCGCGCCGAATGCAGCAGCGGATCGTTTTGCTCCCATTCCTCAAATATACTTTTCGCCAGATAAGTTTGTTGCAGGTCTGCGCCTGCATGACCGTAAAGGCGAACCAGCGAAAGATGTAAAAATGCAGGTTTCTTTCTTTTGCGAACATATTCTGCAGCTGCCTGTGCTACGCAAAAAGTGTCAAATAAATCAAGGCCGTTTGCTTTGAAGTATTTCAGACCTGGTTTATTGGCAAAGCTTGCGCCGATCCAACCTTGAGGTGTGCGCGTGGAAATGCCGATATCGTTGTCTTCGCAAACAAACAATAGAGGTAATGGGACAGATTGATAGGAAGTCCAGCAAGCTGTGTTTATTGCCCCTTGGGCTGTGGAATGGTTCGCCGACGCATCACCAAATGAGCACATGACAATGCTATCATCCTTCAAAGCTTTGTGTTCAGGTGGATGTCTTTTGGCCAATGAAATGGAATATGCAGCACCGACCGCTTTGGGAAGGTGACTGGCAATTGTAGACGTTTGGGGCGGGATGTTCATAGCCTTGGATCCAAGTACCTTATGACGACCGCCAGACATAGGATCCGATTTTGCGGTGGAGAAGCTGAGCAGCATATCCCAAGCAGGCGTTGTTCCAGGCACCATTGCAGAACGCCGCGTTTGAAACGCCCCATCCCGATAATGTAGAAACGCCATATCATCGGGCCGTAATGCAGCTGCAATCGCCGCCATGCCTTCGTGTCCGGATGAACCAATGGTATAAAACCCTTGTCCAGCGCTTTGCATTTTGCGCGAGCGTCGATCAAGATTTCGGCTCAGGCATTGAGCCCGAAAAATCGCAACGGCCTCAAAGCTAGACAAAGGGCCGCATGGCGCATCACCACTGGGAAATTCGCCTGCACTCACTCTGGCAAGAAAAGCCTCGTGAACGATATCTGCGCGATCCATAAATTATTCCCCTAGGTACTCAAAAAAAAGCCTGCAAGCCAGTTTGTGCGCGGCCCAAGATAAGGGCATGCACATCATGGGTTCCTTCGTAGGTGTTAACCGTTTCCAGATTAACCATATGGCGGATCACCTGAAACTCCTCAGAAATTCCATTGCCTCCGTGCATGTCACGAGCATGGCGAGCAATTTCTAAGGCTTTGCCGCAGTTATTACGCTTCATCATACTGATCATTTCTGGCGCAGCCTTTGCCTCGTCCATCAGACGGCCAATGCGCAAGCTTCCCTGCAAACCAAGTGTGATTTCAGTTTGCATATTAGCCAATTTCAATTGGAAAAGTTGTGTTTGAGCAAGCGGCTTATTGAACTGTTTACGATCCAAACCATACTGACGCGATGCATGCCAGCAGAATTCAGCGGCGCCCAGAACACCCCATGAAATACCGTAACGCGCCCGGTTCAAACACCCAAACGGCCCCTTAAGACCTTCGACATTCGGAAGCAGTGCATCTTCGCTCACTTCCAAGTTATCCATAACGATTTCGCCGGTGATTGAGGTACGCAATGACATTTTACCGCCAATTTTAGGCGCCGAAAGACCTTTCATACCTTTATCCAGAATGAAGCCGCGAATTTTATCGCCATGGGCGTTAGATTTTGCCCAAACCACAAATATATCTGCGACTGGGCTGTTTGAAATCCACATTTTAGAACCGTTAAGGACATACCCGCCCTGCACTTTTTCTGCGCGGGTTTTCATGTCACCAGGATCACTACCGGCATCTGGTTCAGTAAGCCCAAAACAACCGATGAATTCGCCACTGGCCAGTTTGGGTAAATATTTCTGACGCTGTTCTTCGGAGCCATAGGCATATATCGGATACATCACCAATGAGGATTGCACGGACATCATCGAACGGTACCCAGAATCAACACGCTCAATTTCGCGCGCAACCAGCCCGTAAGTGACATAAGATGCGCCTAAACCGCCGTATTCCTCAGGAACGGTAACGCCAAGCAAACCCATTTCTCCCATTTCACGAAAAATTTTTGTTTCCATGGTTTCGTTGGCGTAGGCTTCAATAACACGAGGCTGTAGTTTTTCTTGAGCAAAGGTACGGGCTGCATCCCGCATCATCCGTTCTTCCTCATTGAGTTGCTGCTCCAAAAATAATGGGTCATCCCAGTTAAAACGGGACAAGCCTGGGACGTCTTTGAGTTTTAAAGACATATGAATATCCTTTATGAAAGTTCGGCCACGGCGTTAGCAATACGCGCACAACCTTCTTTTAGATCCGCCATCGCATAGGCGTATGACAATCGAAAATGGCCGGACAAACCGAAAGCGCGCCCGGGCACAAGCGCAACGCCGGCACTGGCTAAGATGAATTCACAAAATTCGGCGTCAGTGGTTAGCTCGGTTCCATCTGGCGTTTTGAGACCAAAGGTTTTCACACATGAGGGAAAAACATAAAACGCACCGCCCGGGGTGAGGCAATCAAGGCGCCGTGTTTTGTTCAATGCATCCACCACATAGTCTCGACGTTCTTTGAAAGACGCTAGGCGTTCGCTTAGAACATCTTGTGGCCCTGTAAGGGCAGCAATTGCGGCGGCCTGCGAAATTGAGCATGCTCCAGAGGTGGATTGGCCCTGCACGCCCACCATTGTATCGATAAGTTCACGCGGGCCAATGCCCCAGCCCAAACGCCAACCAGTCATGGCATAGGCTTTGGACACACCATTTACAATGAGCATGCGGGCCAAAAGGTCAGGCGCAATTTCACGGAATGATGTGAAAGTATCATATGAGATATGTTGATAAATTTCATCTGCCAATATCCAAACATGCGGGTTTGCACGCAAAACATCAGCGAGAGCAGACAATTCTTTTGGAGAATATAACGCGCCAGACGGATTGCCAGGCGAATTCAGCAATAACCATTTTGTTTTTGATGTAATTGCGGCAGACAGTTGTGCTGGGGATAGTTTGAAATTTGTTTCGCCAGTGCATGCGACTGGCACTAAATTAGCCTGACAAAACGCTACTATGTCGGCGTATGATGTCCAATAAGGCGCAGGAACAATAACTTCGTCTCCTTGATTAAGCGTGGCCAGGAAAGCATTCGATAGCACCTGTTTCGCTCCTGTACAGACGATCACTTCGGTTTTGTCCGATTTTCCGCTTAGCTCGGAAGCCGTGTGTTCTATAATGGCTTTCCTTAAAGAAGGTATGCCCTGCGTTGGTGGGTAAGTTGTTTGCCCTGCCAGCATAGCAGAATGCGCGGCTTCGATGATATTCATTGGTGTTGGAAAATCTGGTTCGCCGGTGCCAAAACTAAGAATATCCTCACCTTTAGCTTTGCGGGCTTGCACTGATTCTGAAATCTGAACGATTTCGGATAGTTTAACAGCTGTAGCGCGTTCAGATCGAGCAAACACAGGTGTTTTTATTTTTATGTTCATTACGATTCGCAATTATTTTTATTGATGTGAAACAGATATCTTTATTAATAATGGATATCACGAGTAAATTTTACGAAATTTTGGAATTAAATCATGTCAAAACGGAATGATTCTTCAATCCCGAGGAGGTTCCTACCTCCGCTTGCGTGGCTCGCCTCGTTCGAAGCAGTTGCAAGGCGCGGATCGGTCACAACTGCGGCCCATGAACTGAACCTTACGCAAGGCGCGGTCAGTCGCCATGTGCAAAAGCTGGAACAGCAAATCGGTGTGCAGTTGTTTGAACGGGATAAGCAGCGCCTGCATTTAACAGGGTCGGGTAAGTCTTATGCAGAAGAGGTGCGCCAAGGCATCAGCCAAATAACTAACGCTGGCGTCAAATTGCATACTAACCCAAATGGGGGCGCGTTGAATTTGGCGGTGCTACCAGCATTCGGAACCCATTGGTTAGCGCCGCGTTTAGCAGATTTCATTGGCCAGTGTCCTGGCGTGACAGTCAATCTGTCAACACGAACCCGTCCTTTTGACTTTTCGAACGAGAATTTTCACGCGGCCATACATTTTGGATTGAACGACTGGCCGGACGTGAACAGCTTGTGTTTGATGGAAGAAGAAGTTGTTGCCATTGCAGCACCCCTAATCGTGAATCCAAGCGCCGCAAACGATATGGACGAGATTCTGAAAATGCCACTGTTGCACCTGCAAACACGGCCGGCCGCGTGGAGCCGTTGGTTTGCACAACAAGATTTGGACGTGAAAAATATTACCGGCATTCAGTTTGACCAGTTTGCCACGATGATACAAGCAGTGGTTTCTGGCCTTGGCGCAGCGATTGTGCCCAAATATCTTGTCGAGAACGAGCTTAAGCAAGGGAGACTGGTTGGGCTGGGCGGTTCTGCGACATCTGTAATTGGGTCGTATTTTCTTGTTTGGCCAGAACGCAGCGCACATCATCCCCCAGTTATAGCTTTCCAAAAGTGGATGAAATCCACGGTAGGGGAAAACGCAATAATTTAGCCATCGGAGGTTGCCAGCTTTTTCTTAGATGCCTGTTGATTGGGACGCCAAGGTGCACGGCTACTGTGATCATTGGCAGAAATCAGTTTTTGGGTCAGCGTCATATACAAAGCGTATTCTTCATCTGTCAGAGGATCTATCAGCCGCTTTTGTGCTTTCACCATTCCAGGTTTCACTTTTTCGACAAGCTGGCGTCCCGCAAGGGTTATTTTGGCCAGCTTTGTGCGTTTGTCTGTCGGATTATCGGGCCGCTCCAGTAACTCGCGTTTGGCCAGACGTCTGATAACATCCGCAGCGGTGTTTCTGTCCACGCCAATCATTGAGGCAATGGTAACCTGATCGCGTACAGTGCCATCTACAAGGACCGTAAGCACACCAAATTGGACAGGTGTTAGATCATGCTTGCCGCACTCCTCTAGAAAAAGGGCCACGTGGATTTGGTGCAACCGCCGAATAAGGTGTCCCGGTCGATCTGTAAGGTTTTGAAAAATCGAATCATCAACTGACATAGAGGCTCTAATTTGGATTACTGCTCAATAAGTATTATATACCAAAGCAAAGTGATTTAAACCAGCGCTTGAAAATGTAAGGTACAGCGGGCCGCACACAGGAAGAGCCACAAGGTGTGTGGATGACGGATAAAAAATGTCTTTTGTTTGACACTGCAAATTTCCGTAGTACACTACCTAATATCGTGTATTAGAACTTTGGAGAAAACCGTATGGGTTGGACAGTTGGTGTGGATGTCGGGGGGACATTTACCGATTTTTATGCAGCGAACGACCAAGCCGGAGTGTTTCACGTTCACAAAACGTCGTCCACGCCTTCGAACCCAGCTGAAGCTATTCTAAATGGTCTTGATGTAATGTGCACCAAGTTCGATATCCCAGCGGATGAAATCGAACGGGTGTCCCATGGAACAACAGTTGGCACCAATGCGCTGATCCAGCGCACTGGCAGCCGTGTGGCCTTGGTAACAACCAAAGGGTTTCGCGATCTGTTGGAAGTTGGTCGCCAAACGCGCCCTCATATGTATGACTTGCAACGGGATCACCCCGCTCCGCTAGTGGATCGGGAATACCGCATTGAACTGAATGAACGTATCGGCGCAAAGGGTGAAATCGTTCGCGCTCCGAGTGCCGAGGATATCGATGCGGCTGTTGATGAAGTGATTTCTGTGGCTGCAGGCGCCTGCGCCATTGGTTTTGTGTTTTCGTTCAGAAATGACAGTCACGAACAAGCGTTTGCAAAGGCGTTGCGCAAACGTGCACCAGAGATTGCGGTTTCGGTGTCCTCCGAAGTACAGCCAGAATTTCGCGAATATGAACGACTATCCACAACAGTTCTCAACGCCTATTTGCAGCCTGTTATGCGGCACTATCTGGAAACCTTGGAGGCGGGGATCGCAGAACGTGCGCCCAATGCCAGCCTTGGGATTAACCAATCAAGTGGTGGATTGATGTCGGTTCAGCGGTCAAGGGAATTCCCAGTGCGGACCGCCCTGTCTGGTCCTGCTGCAGGTGCAGTAGGCGCGGCCCATGCGGCACGTCAAACAGGACGCCGCAATATCATTACGCTCGATATGGGTGGCACCAGTGCCGATGTGGCATTGATCCGTGACTACAGCGTTGATCTGGCGTTCGATCGTGATGTAGCTGGCTTTCCTATTCGGATGCCGTGCGTTGATGTGGAAACTGTTGGTGCGGGTGGTGGCTCGATTGCGTGGTTTGATCGTGATGGTCTGTTGAAGGCCGGTCCAAAATCCGCAGGGGCGTATCCCGGACCTGCGTGTTACGGCAATGGCGGTGACGAACCGACAACAACGGATGCGAACCTATTGCTAGGTCGTTTGTCTTCACGCGGTTTGCTGGATGGTGAAATGGAGCTTGATCCAGAGTTGTCCCGTGCAGTTTTTAAGCCGATTGCGGATCAGTTGGGTTTTACCCCCGAAAAAACCGCACAGGGGATGCTGGGTATCGTAATTGCCAATATGGTGCGAACGATCCGTACCATTTCTGTTGAGCGTGGACATGATCCGCGTGACTTTGTGCTGATGCCATTTGGTGGCGCTGGGCCGCTGCACGCCCGTGATGTGGCTGTAAGCCTCGGCATGAAAGAAATGGTTGTGCCCGCCGCACCCGGTATCGTTTGTGCTCAGGGTCTGCTGGTGTCAGATTTGAAAGAAGATTTTGTTGTCAGCCGCCGTATTGCATTGGATGACACTGGAGTCGGTGTTTTGGCGCAAACATTGGCAGACTTGCACACCAAAGCCGTGGATTGGTTTGCCAAAGAGAAAGCCCCTGAAACTGGTCGTAGTGTTCAATTGATTGTGGATGCGCGGTATGTGGGTCAAAACTTTGAACTTGCAGTGCCCGTGGCCGCAGGTGCGCAGTTATCTGTAAACGATGTACCAAATGCCCAAACGGTGACCAAAGCATTCTGTGATGCGCATGATCAAGCTTATGGCTACGCCAGCGAAACTGATCCCGTTGAAATCGTGAATGTTCGCTTGTCGGCACGTGCGAAGTTACACACATTCGAGGACAAACCAGCCGTAGATAGTGAAATAGATGAACCACAGGTGCGCGACACTCGTTTGGTTTATTATGATACCGATACTCCTGTTGAATCGCGTATTTACGACAGTGCGGAAATGCGCCCGGGCCAACGGGTCACTGGCCCAGCGGTTCTGGAGCAAATGGATACGACCACACCAGTTTACCCTGGTGATGTTGCCGAAATGACGCCCGATAGGCATTTGATTATCACCATCAAGCCGGAGGACGTCGCATGAGCGAGCACACAGTAGAACTCGATCCGATCCGTCTGGAAATTATCGCCAATGGTCTGCGCTCAATTGCGGATGAATGCTTTGTGGCGTTGATGCGGTCTTCGTATTCGACCAACATCAAGGAGCGCAAAGACCATTCCATTGCGATTGTGGACAAAGCCGGCCGTTTGGTTGTTCAGGCGGAACTGACCCTGCCCATTCACATCGCCTCGATGGGGGGATTGATGAAATGTGTGTTGGAAAAATTTGGCGACGACATCAATGAAGGCGATATCTTTGTGGCCAACGATCCACACACGGCGGGCGGCACACACCTGCCTGATATTAACTACGCAATGCCGATCTTTATTGACGGCGAGATCGTAGCTTTTGTGTGCAACATCGCCCACCACGCCGATATCGGTGGTATGGTTCCGGGTTCTATGGCGGGTGGCATGTCGGAGATTTATCAGGAAGGGCTGCGTATTCCCGTTGTCCGCCTGTTTAACAAAGGTATTCTGCAACAAGATATCATGGATATCATGTTGTTGAACGTTCGAGTTCCCGAAGAACGCCAAGGCGATCACAACGCACAAATTGCGTCGTGTAGATTAGGCGAACGGCGGTTCAAAGAAGTTGTTGGAGTTCATGGATTGTCAAGCGTTCTGACAGCGTTTGATGAGATTATCGGCCGTACAAACCAGCGGATGAAAGACACTATCGCGCAGATACCTGATGGAGTTTATGAATTCAAAGACTACATGGATTCAGATGGTCTCTCGACCTACGATATTCCGATTTGCCTGAAACTGACGGTTAAAGGCGAACGTATCCATCTGGATTTTGCGGGCACCAGCCCACAGGTCAGAGGTAACATCAACACGACATTAAATGCAGTTCAGGCCAGTGTGAGTTATGCGTTGATCGGGGCATTAGACAGCGAAATGCCATCCAACCAAGGTGTGTTGGACGCGGTTGATATTTCATGTGAATCTGGCACGATTTTGAACTGTGTCTTTCCAGCCCCCGTAGCGGCGCGTGCGCATGCCTGCCAACGGGTGATTGATATTGTTCTGGGCGCCTTGTCCAAAGCGATCCCAGACAAGGTGATTGCAGCGGCGAACGGAGCCAATACAACGGCTGTTTTTTCAGGCGTCGATCCTCGCACTGGTAAACCGTATCTGTACTTTGAAACCATCGGAGGTGGTATGGGTGCACGGGCGACCAAAGACGGCAAAGATGGCGTTCAGGTTGGCATAACCAACACATCAAACCTGCCAGTGGAATCCATTGAACAAGAATACCCGCTGCGGGTCGAAGAATACGGCTTTGTCGAAAACTCTGGCGGCGCGGGTAAATTTCGTGGGGGCATGGGATTGCGCCGCGTGTTAACACCTGTGGACCATGAATGTGTGTTCAACGGCGCGGGCGAACGGTTCCGGTATCAACCTTGGGGGTTGTTTGGCGGCGAAGCAGGTGCGTCTGGCCAATTCCAGATCGAAGACGCTGAAGGCATACGCCGTTTGGACGACAAACCGAATGAGGTTGAAGTCAAACTGGGCACGCGCATAACAGTGGAAACACCGGGCGCGGGTGGCTATGGCAAACCTGCTGAGCGGAATGCAGAAGCTGTAAAACGAGACCAAGAGAGCGGAAAATATTCGCCAGAATTCATAAAAGAAAACTATGCAACAACCAACTTCGGGGAGCAATAACATGCGTGTCTACTCTATGGTACGGCCCAAGAAACTGTCGGAAATGCCAGAAGCAATGGCACGGGCAGAACGGCTTGGCTATGACGGGACAACTTTGCTGGAACTGACTGTTCCGCCAACCTTGTCTGCTGCGGCTGGAGCGATGCTAACCAAAGATATCAAGATGATGTCTGGCGTTTTTGTTGCCTTTCCCCGTAGCCCGATGGCAACCGCCTATGATGCGTGGTCGTTGAATGAATTGTCGGGTGGGCGTTTCCAGCTTGGCCTTGGCAGCCAGATCAAGGCCCACATAACGCGCCGCTTTGGTATAGAATATTTGCCGGTGATCCGTCGGATGAAAGACTACATCAACGCTTTGAACGCAATTTGGGATTGTTGGCAGGATGGAACTAAACTGGATTACGATGGCGTGTATTACAAACACAACCTCATGATACCGTATTACAACCCTGGCCCATTAACGACCGGCAAGCCGGAAATCCATTTGGCCGCGATCAACAAATTAATGTGTCGGTTGTGTGGTGAGGTTGCAAACGGCCATTTACCCGGTGATCCGATCACATGGAAATGGCACGAGGAAGTCATGTTGCCCAACCTTGAGATAGGTTTGGAACGTTCTGGTCGCACGCTCAAAGACCTCGATCTGGGTGGCTATGGCTTCATCGGCTGTGCGACAAATACCGAGGGGCTGGATCGCGTTGCCAATGGTTTGAAAGAGCGGGTTGCTTTATATGCGTCGACGCCAGAATATGCAGAAATGTTGTCAATGTTTGGTTGGTCGGTGAGCCAAGAAGATTTCGCCAATCTGTCCCGTCAAGGTAAATGGGCCGAAATGGGAAATCTGGTAACTGATAATATGCTTGAAGCCTATTCGGTGATTACAACACCGGAAGACCTGCCTTCTGCTTTGGCCAAAAGGTATGGTGGAAAAGTTGATCGCATCCCAATTGATGAAACATGGTTTGATGGTTTGACTGATGATCAAGTCGAAACACTGGTAACTGAAATTAAGAAAATACCCAGCCATGCTGACGGTTGAACCCTTTCTTCAAAACGCCGATACCAGAGACTTTGCAGCTGAAGAATGGGATCGACTGTGCGCCCGTGATCCGTCAGCTTTGGCGGTTGCCGAAATTGACCGTGAAATCACTGTTGGTGAGCTGATCAAACAGGCTCGTGTGCGGGCGGGACAGTTTATTGCACAAGGCGCGGAGCCAGGATCTCGGGTGATTGTTGCGCGCCCGAACGTGATCGAATTTGTGGTGGATTATCTCGCGGTTCGTCTTTGTGGTGCTGTATTGGTCAACCTTCCTTGGGCCGCAGGGACCAGCATCACGGAATTGGCAGAAATTCTGGACGCCAAAGTGGTTGTGCTGACCGAACATCTTGTTGGCGACAATCCTTTGTTTGATCAACTGGGAGATCGTCGTTTTCGTGAAGATGAAACCACCGACATCGGACCAGAACGCCCTGTTGCACGGAGCGGCGAAGAATTGGCTTGGTTGGCCTGCACGTCTGGCACCACAGGTACGCCCAAGGCGGCGATGCATACGGGCGCCACGTGGCAGCGCCAAACCGAAGTATTTGCCCAACATTTTAGGCTTACCAAAGACGACCCGATTTTGGTGTCTGCGCCTGTCGGTCACGCAGTTGCATTGTTGTTCGGTGTGCGGTTCTCCTTGTTGCTGGATTCACCGATGATTTTGGTGTCTCGTTGGAAAACCGACACGGCGGTGGATTTGATTGAGCGGTATAATTGTACCTTCACAGTTGCGCCGACGCCGTTCCTGATTGATATAGTTTCCTTTGCTGAAAAAAATGGCAACGAACGAGTGAAATCGCTGAATTTCTTCCCATCTGCTGGTGCGCCTGTGCCACGCACATTGGTGCGTCGTGGCTTGAATGCTTTGCCCGGGTGTCAGGTTTGGTCCTATTTTGGAACGTCGGAAGCGGGCGCGGTAACGGCCTGCCCATTGGACGCTGATTTGGAGAATCGTCTAGAGACAGATGGAATAGCGATGCCCGGCACAACAACCCGTGTCGTTGATAATGAGCTGCAAGTGCACTGCCCTGAACAAATGATGACAGGGTATTGGAGCGGCGATCCGAATGGGCGGCTGCATGATGATGGCTGGTATCAAACTGGCGATGCTTGCGAACAGCGTGAAGATGGCTATATCAAGATGGTAGGACGTGCGCAGGATATCATTCTGCGTGGCGGAGAAAACATCTCACCGTTAGAGATCGAAAACACGTTGCTGAGCCATACTAGCGTCGAAGATGTTGCCATTATTGGCTATCCTGATGAGCGTCTGGGCTCTCGATTGGCGGCGGTAGTTGTTCAAGCGGGTGATGTGACGCTGGACGGTTTGCGTGATCATTGCAAAGGTGTTGGGCTGGATAAGGCAAAGTGGCCGGAATTCATGACATGCATCGACAAAATTCCACTGTCCGCAATTGGCAAAGTCCAACGCGGCGTTTTGGAAGATTACGTTTGGGGTGAAGTCAAGAAAACCGCACAGAAAGGTGTTTCCTAATATGGGAATGCGTAACAACAATCTGACGATTGATGATATACAGGAACGGATCAACCGCTCCAAATACCATCAATTGTTCCAACCCAAAGTGCTGGAACTGGACAACGAAATTGCAAGGCTAAAGCTGCGGGTATCGATGTGTGATGAGTTTGAACGCCAGCCAGAAACAAATCAGTGGCATGGTGGCGTAATGGGGTCCTTGGTGGATATCACTGGATGCTATGCGTTGATGCTGGTCGCTGGTGGCCCGATGCTTACGCTGAATTTCAGCACGGATTTCCTGCGCCTTGCAGTGTCAGACCATCTGTATGCCATTGCAACCGTGCGGCGCATTGGGAGCACAGTTGGATTTGTAGATGTTGAAATCGAAGATGATGTAGGGGTGACAGTTGTTACGGGTCGTGCCTGTTATGCCATCCGCGCAGACAAAACAGAGGTATAAGCCTGAGAGGTGAAGACATGACTGAATATTCCGAAAGTATGAACATTGCTATCATCGGTGGTACCGGTGCATTGGGCGCTGGGTTGGCACTCCGTTGGGCGCGAGCTGGCCACAACGTAGCCATCGGGTCGCGCGATGGCGGGCGTGCCACTGATAGAGCCGCCGAGTTGTCCGCGCAAGCAGGTGCGAAAATTGCAGGACATGACAATGCAACGGCTGCAGCCGGTGGCGATCTAGTCGTTATGGCAGTGCCTTACGCCAGCCACGCGGCGACGTTGAACAGCATCAAACCGCATCTAGAAGGTAAAATTTACGTTGATGTTACCGTTCCATTGATGCCCCCAAAAGTGCGCACAGTTCAATTGCCAGAGAGCGGTTCGGTCGCCAAGAATGTGCAAAAGGAACTGGGCGAAACTGTTCGTGTTGTTTCTGCGTTTCAGAACGTCGCAGCGGCCCATTTGAATGATCTGGATCACAGTATTGATTGCGACGTATTTGTTTGTGGTAACGACAAGCCTGCGCGCGGAACGGTTATCAAGCTGGCCCAAGACGCGGATATGAAAGCGTGGCACGCAGGACGGATTGATAATTCTGCCGTAGCTGAAGCATTGACCTCTGTTTTGATCTTCATCAATGGGGCCTACAAAATCGACGGTGCGGGCATCAAAATCATTGGCGAACCACAACTTAAAGACGACTAAGTCAACGAAGGAATTCGCGTGCCAAACCAGATTACACTTACGGCGCTACAGGATCTCCCGCTTGTAAAATCGGGGGATGATCTTTGCAGTTTGATAACAGACGGTTTGACACGTTTGCCACTGGCGCTGTGTGATGGCGACATCATTGTTGTGGCGCAGAAAATAATTTCCAAAGCCGAAGGGCGTACAGTAAATTTGAACACTGTCTCTCCCAGCGCGCGGGCGATGGAATTGGCGGGTGAAACGCAAAAAGATGCCCGTGTTGTTGAGTTGATCCTAAGCGAAAGCAAATCTATCGTTCGCAAGAAAACAGGCGTGATGATTGTTGAACACAATCGCGGCTGGATCATGGCAAACGCGGGAATTGATACGTCGAATGTTCGGTCCGACAGTGGTGAAGAAAACGTTCTATTACTACCACTGGATCCAGAACAGAGTGCAACAAAGTTGCGCGATGCGTTGATGCAGCGGCACGGTTGCGATGTCGCTGTGGTTATTTCTGACAGTTTCGGACGGCCCTGGCGGTTAGGCACAACGGGTGTCGCAATTGGCGCCTCTGGACTACCGAGCCTGTGGGACAGACGCGGCGAAGTTGATTTGTTTGGACGCAAACTGATTGTCACACAACAAGCCATCGCAGACGAAGTCGCTACGGCCGCATCATTATTGCAGGGGCAAACCGCCGAAGGGCGACCTGTGGTGCATATGCGGGGGCTGGAATTTGGAGGTCATGCCTCGGCGCATCATCGCCCTGCCTCTGATCTGATCCGTGACATCGCCGAGGATATGTTCAGATGAGTGGTGCAGTTGTAACCTTGTCTGGTGGCGTCGGCGGTGCCAAACTGGTGCTGGGTATGTCCTATGTTGTTGCGGGCAGAGAACTGGTCGTTGTTTGCAATACTGGCGATGATTTCACGCATCTTGGTCTGCGAGTATGCCCCGATATCGATTCCGTTCTATATGCGCTGTCTGGCCTGTCTGATCAGACGCGGGGGTGGGGAAGAAAAGACGAATCCTGGACCTTTATGTCCGCGATGAAGGATTTGCAGGGACCGGAGTGGTTCAATCTAGGTGACGGGGATTTGGCCACGCATGTTTTGCGCACAGATATGTTGGCACAGAATAAAACGATGGCGGAAGTGACCGGTAATTTGGCGCTGCGGATGGGTATCGAGGCGGATATTCTGCCGATGAGCGATGATCCCGTTGCGACTATTGTTCATACAGACGCAGGTGATCTGGCATTTCAGCATTATTTTGTGCGCGAGCAATGCGGACCGCGTGTCACTGGGTTCTCTTTTGATGGAACCGAAAATGCGGAACCGCAGTCGCAGATTGTGGGCGCGCTGCAATCTGACCCAGAAGCTATTATCATCGCGCCGTCGAACCCTTACGTCAGTGTTGATCCCATTTTGCAGCTGAAAGGAATGAAGACGGCGCTGAAAAATGCAGGTGCTCCCATTGTGGCC
>Ga0209631_10004697_pt1 | contig 14963 bp, 7 predicted proteins | sample COG_08_FD_184752 | JGI IMG/M metagenome (GOLD analysis project Ga0209631, IMG submission 184752) | Pelagic Microbial community sample from North Sea - COGITO 998_met_08 (SPAdes) (version 2) | ecosystem: Environmental > Aquatic > Marine > Neritic zone/Coastal water | place: Helgoland, sampling... | reverse complement strand
CCTACATCAGAAGAAATAACAGGATTAGAAGCAAAAGATGCATTATATGTAGGAGTTGATGTTGTTTCAGCACCTGGAGCAACAACGTCAGGTACTAATCCATCTCTAATTTTTTGAGTAACAGGACCTACTGGCAATTCAGAAAAGAACTCATTTCCTTTATCTACCAAGCTTTTACGTTCTTCTTTATTTTCAGGCTCAGGTGTTGGCTCAGGTCTTTGTTCAAATCTAGTATTAGGTGCTTCATTTGCTTGAATTTTTTGAACAACTTCTTCTACAGTAGTGCCTTTAGGCGCAGCTTCAATCTCTGCTTTAATAACTTCTTTAACTGCTTTCTCTTGAATTTCTTTTATAACTGATGCAGCACTTCTACCTGGTGCAAAGTCAAATGATATTTGTCTCCTCATTTGTTAAACATTCCTCCTATTCGTTCTCCTAAAGCCGATACCTTGTCTCTGAATGTATCTCCTAATCCTACACCAGGACTTCCAAAAGTAGCAGCAGTTTGTGTTTCTTGATTAGTTGCTCCCACAGATGCTGAACTTGTAACTGCGTTATTGTAATTAGGATCTCCTAGACCCATAACTCCACCAACGGCGCTACTGTACTGTCCTATGTATTGCTCTTCACTAAATTGTGGTGGTTTCTGTTGATATATTCTGTTATACCTTCTTGTATCTTTTATAAAAGGCATAGCAAAATCTTCTATAGAAACTTGAGTATTTGGATTCATAATTTTGTAATCTGTATACGATCTCTTTATTTGGTCTGTTAATCCAGGGTCATTAATTAAAAGCACAGAACTAACTTTGTCATTTATTCTCTGAGCTATCGCATTTTGTTCTGGTATTCTTGCATCTTTAAAAACTGGTAATCTATAAGTCCAAGATTTAGTTTCGTTGTTACTTGTGTAAGAAGCTGCAGCTTGAGAAACTTGATCTACCATTTCAGGTAAAGCAAGTCCGCTTTCTAATCCTCTTGTTACGGCTCTATTCATTATGTCAATAACAAAAGGATTTGCTAAATGACCTAAAGCTAGTGATTCAGCAACTGTTCTACTAAAACCTTGATTAATAGCAGAGTTTAAATATTTATCATAAACTGCTATTTTAACAGTATCAGCAACAGTTGGAGATCCACCTAATGCAGATATTCTAAATGGATTATAAAAACCTGTTTGTGCAGTAACTTTACCAAATGTTTCATCTACTAACTCCGAAGCAGCACCTACACTACCAAAATTATCTAAATATTCACTATAAGATAAATCGTTATCACCTTCTAAACCATTATTAAAAGTTATACTCCATTGTTTAAATCCTTCAGTATCTTCAGCACCTGGCAGCCATTTATCAGTTTCATAATCATAAAAATCTTTACCATAGAATTGTTTAATTTGTTTCCATTGTTCTTCTGGTGAAGTTGGCTCTCCTGTAAACATGTTTGAGTTAGCTGGGTCATATTGACTTAAATCATTAGGATTGCCAATTTGACCACCAGTTCCACCACCACCTGTGTCAGTTTGTTGTGCTAAACCAAATAGTTCATTTTCACTTTTATTAAGATAAATGTTGCTTGGAGGTATATGCAAATCCATATACTGGTTATAAGATCCATTAGTATAAGCAGACCAATCTTCAAATATATTCCTACCTTTAGCAGATTTCCTGTCCATTAATACTTTTGCATAAGAAAATTGAAAATCTAAATCTGCAATAATATCTACAAATTTTTTGTATTCTTCGTCTGTCATATCTATAACATCTACTGCACGAACACCTGCATCTTGAAATTGAGAAAAGTTTGCATGAATATCTTTGTGATGAGCATGCCAATTAATTTGGAACAAACCATAAGAAGTTTCGTTTCCTGCAGCTTTTACATATTTATTAAATCCAGCAGATTCATGTTGTAACACAGAAAACAAAACAGGAAGAAAATCTTCTCCACTTACTTTAGTTTTAAAATATTGATTTAAATGTTTATAAGCGTACCCAGCAATAGCATCAGCATCTATTATTGTTTCAGGATATGCTTCATATGGGTTTATTCTTGTATTACTCATTTTCAACCTCTATCTTATCAGTAAATTTCCTTAAATCCCATTTAATGTTGTCTTTGTCTGTTGAGTAATCGCCAGATATAGAAGGCTCCTCACTATTTATATTATAGTAGTTATCAGCTGGACTAAAGTGGTCTGAAAAAAATACGTATTCTCCTGTACCATCTGCTAAATCTCCATCTAATCCATTTTCTACATACAACCAACCTAAAGCTCTACCATAAGGATCTTTTCTATTATCGTTACCAAATCTAGTATCAGTAACATAATACAATCTACCTTCATAGGTATCTACAAGTTGTTGTAAGAATGCTTTTTGAGTAATAGCTATTTCACTTTCTTCTGGATATTCTGTTGGATCTAGTCCCATTTCATAAGCCATAATTCCTATAACACGAACTGCATCTACATCCATATTTGAATACATTGTATTTATTGTGTCACCGTCAGGAACATTACTGCCGTTTGCATTTATCTTTATAGCTCTAAATGGTCTCTTAGAAGTAATTGTTTGAAACTCTGCTATTTGGTCTTGGTCACTCAAAGTGACATTAAAGGTTGCGTTGCTCACAGTACCTTCAGCTGGGACAGGTTGCTTCCAATCTAGAGACAAAGCTTTAAAATTTGGCTTAACATAAAAATTCCACCATTGTTCTCCGCTTAATACGTTTGATCCGTCAAAGGAATAAATGTCTCCCATAATGTGGTTAAATATTGTAAATGTTTCAAAAACATCATCTACGATATCTTGCAAATCATCATTGTTAGCTATCTGACCATCGTTGCTTTCCCACTCTTCTTTAAGTGCAAACATTTTACTTTCGAATCTTTCTAAAAATTTTAATTGTTCAGGACCATCAGAGTCTTCATTAAAAAACATTTTGGATTTAGTTAAACCTGACAACAACGCCATACCTTTATTAAATTGTTGGTCAGCAGGGTCTTGAGAAGAAAACACATATGCAGGATTTAATTTTCCAGCTTTTTGTGCAGCATATAAACGTGGTATTAAATCATAAGATCTATAACTTCCATTTACAATTTCTAAATCAGAGTTTTGTGTTACTTCCTCTATTAAAGCAACGATGTCAGGACCTAACTCATCAAGAGAATATTTTATTTTAAGTTTTTCATTTATCTCTTCTATATTTTTTACATCATCTGAAACAAGCTCTATACCAAAACTTTCTCTTAACTCAGCATTAACTAAAATTTCGCTTAAAGAAAATTTACCTTCTGCAACAGCTTCTGCTTCTTCAAGTTCATTTACATTCACAATTTCGGCAAGACGGTCATAAATTACATTTACTGCGTTAACATTAAAACCAGCATTCTCGTGAATTATGTGTTTTACTTTTTCATCAGGTAATCTAACTGAGATTAAACCTTCTGCTAAATAATCTTTATATTGACTTGAGTTGTCTTGGCTACCAGTTCTAAAAACATCTCCTGATTGGTACAGTTTGCCTTCTCTATCTACTAGCAATCTCTCACCTAATTCAGTAACAATGTAACTAGGAATTGTTAAAGAAATTACTTCTGGATGTTGTCTTTGTAATAAAAGTTGTTTAGCTCTACCTTCAGTAGTATTTCCTAAATCAAACCACCAGGATCTAATATCATTTAACACTTGAATTTTGTTGTCTTCGTTATAAGGATTTGCTCTGTATTCTGTTAATGAAGCAGGTCTCACAACATCTTCAAACACACCAGCATCTTGACCAAAAGAAATCCAGTTATCTGCTACATCTACATATCTTGATGAAAAAGCAACATTTACAGGTACACCCATTCTTATTACTGTTTGACCAGATATAGATGCTCCAGCATTGTTTCTTGTTGCCTTAGCCGTAGTGTTAACATAATTAGTAAAATCTCCAATAGTGTCCCAATTAGTTTCCATATTTAAAATTACATTTGTATTGTCATATAAATAATTATTTTCTGTTCTAGCATATTTTAAAGATGTCGGAACATCTTCTATTGATTGAGGAGTTTCTCCCATACCTATAGCTTCTGCTACGAATTTTGTTGCTCTTAAAGAAGAATCTATAACGCCGCCTCCCATAAGAAATCTTCTTACAGTAGTTCCTGTGTTATATTTCCATTGTTCTTCAGGCGGGAAAAAAGATTGAGAAGGGAAAAGATCTTCTATAGTATCTTGTAACTCCATACCTTTGTCATCGTCAAGAGTATTCATCATAGCCCCAATTAACATAACAGGTAAGATTCCGCCGATTGGATTTATAACAAACATAGCGTTGTTTCCATTAGGTAGGAATGTTAAAGGAGAGAAATCAACATTAATGTTTTCTTCACCAAATCCAAAATTGTGTAATGGGTTGCTAACAGTTCCTTGAAGTTCAGCATTTGCTATTCTTGACATATAAGAATATCTTCTTAGATTTGGCACAAAATTTAATGTGTCATTTATTTTAGATTTAACAAAATTACTTGCAGTTTTTTCATCTGTATAAGCCCACCAATTTCCTCTTAATTGTGAACGCCTACCTAAGTCTTTAAGATATCTTCCCCAGAAATCAGCCCAAGGACCACCGAATGGTGCAATAGATCTAAAATCTTTTCCTAATGGTGTACTTAAATGAAACTTTAACATCATATCGTCTACTTCTTTTGTAGCATAATCTGCTGCTAAAGCTTCAATGTAATCATCAGTCACATAACCAGCTTTAAATAAATTTTCGTCAAAGTAAGACATACCCCAAATATCTGATTGATATCTTGGGTCTATTGCTTGAGCGTGCACAGATAAATCTTTCTTTATTTCTCGACTGTTAATAATTTTTTTTCCTTGAGATTCAAACAAAGCTATTAATTGTTCTTTTCTTGTTGCATGAGCTTTGTTAGCAATTAAGTTAGCTCTGTTCCAAGCTGGGTTACCAAACATCTGCTCCATTACACCTGTTTCTCTACCAGTAATTTTTCCAAGTCCTCTTTCACCTAAGAAACCGTTTTGTTTCTTAACTCCAGGAACTCTTATGTATCCAATAACGCTCTTATCTGGTAAAGCTTTTAGATTTGTCCCTGTTCCTCGTTCTTTTGCAGCTTTAAGAAACGCATTCCAAACGCTATCTACTTTGTTTGCAGGCACACCTAATGTGTACCATGCTTTCATTGACTCATAATATTTCCAACCTTCTTCAGCATTGACTAAATAATGTTGATAAGGAACAGGAGGTAGATTAAGTCCTAAATGTGTAGCCATACCTTCACCTTGTTTATAACCAAACATTTTTAAACCTTTTATATAATCTGCATCTGAAGTTCCAAACCACTTTACCCAATCTTCGTCAGTTCCCTTTTTAATAAGATCATCTAATTGAGCTTTTGTTAAATCTTTACCGACTTTTAATTGTTTAATTTTTTCTAATACTTGAGCGTATTGTTGAAATCCATAATCATTTAACAAAGAATCAATGTGTTGAGTAGCGTACTGAAAGAAACCAGCGTCTGTATTTTTTAATAATTCTACAGGTGCGTTGTTATCAAATCCCATTTTATAACGTTGCGCAACTTCTATAGGAAGTTGTTGTTGTGTTTCTAAAGCATCGTTAACCCATTTATTTATTTCTTTTGCTAATTTTGGATTTTCCATAGCTGCTTCAACTCCACCAAGTTTTCTAATTTCTCTTAAATTTTGCCTAACACCTCTATTAAAAACATAATCTTTTCCAGTACCTTTCCAACCATAAATAGATTTATAAAAAAACACTTCGTCAAAAGCAGCGACAAAAGCAGTAGATGGTCTTGCAACTTTATCTAGAATCCAAGCTCTGTTAAAATTTTCTATATTTTCATACCAACGTTTAGAATTAATTTTTCTCATTAACGCAGTTATGTTTCCTCCCTCAACGGCTTGATTCATCACAAAGAAATCTAAAGGACTTATAGGTAGTTCTCCTTCAACAACTTGATTAGTAGCTCTCCTAGTATTTCTAACGTCTCCTATAAATTGTTCTATAAGTTCTTCTGTTGTTTCTGTAGTTGTATTTTTAAATTTATCATTTTTCTTAAGTTCAGCTATTAAACGAGAATCGTATTTTCTACCAGATGCTAAGAAAGCGTCTTCTGCTTCGTTAAGCATAAATTTAGTTCCTTGAGCTCTATCAATATATTTTGATTGTCCCCTAAGAACTGCTGATGCTGCACCGACTTCATCTTTGTACTGCATCATAACTTTAAGAGTTACCCAATTTATGTTTATATCAGTAACTTCTCCAGCTTTGTTTTTTATAATTTTTATTGGGTTTTCTATGTAGAAGACATCTTTACCTTTAGCTTCGGCTTGCGCTATACGTTTTCCTTCTGCGTTGTTTTCTAACTTCTGTCCTTTAAATTTTATTTTTGATGCTTGATCATATAAGTTATCTCCAACTTTAGACAAAGTAAACCAACCGCCTTGTAAATTATCAAATTTATGCCATCCTAATTTGTACACAAGCGTGTCTAAAGCTTTCTGCATAACTTGTTGTTGTTGTGACCTAATAGAAGTATTTAACAATTCATCGTAAGCTCTCATTTGTTTGTCTAATTTGTTTAAAAGTTTTCTATGTTCTTTTTTAACTAATAAATCAATTTTTTTATAATTTACACCTTTTCCAGCTTGTTCAGCTATTTCGTTAAGTTTAGAATTAAAATCATCTAAAAATTTAGTAAAATTTTTTGATGCATCTATAGATTCTTTTGATCCTGGTACTAAACCTGCTAATTCGTTAGCCTCATCCATAAATCTTTGCATTTGCGCTCTACCTTGAGGATTACCCATAAAACTTTCATCATTAAACAATTGCTCTATATCAAATGTATCGTATTCTACAATCTCTCCTTGCTTCTGACCTTTACGAGGTCTCACAATACCAGCTGACTTGTTTTTTTGTAATTTAGAAATATATGCTTGTTGATCTAGAATAATATTTTCTGCAGCACCTTCAGTTTTTAAAGTTTGTAATTTCTTCTTAGCTTTTTTTAAAATTTTATCGACTGTACCATATTCAATTGCAGGTTTGCTAACACCTTGTCTGACATCAGCTATTTCATCTAAATCTAAATTTCTAATAGATTGACCAGACACAGTAGTGTCATCTCCTAAATGCTTTACAACATTTCTTGAATTTTTTCCTAAAGCTCCCATTTCAAAAAAGTTTATTAAATCAGATTGATTAATTATTTGTAACCTAAGTGCAGCTAAAGCGCTTCCATTGAAGTTAGTTCCACTATTTAAAGTAGCTTCAAACAATTCTTCTAATGAATCATCTAATGTTTGCAGTAAATTATTAATCTCTCCTTCAGGCAACTTAGTACCATGAACCATGCTTTCAATAGCTTCCATAACACTTCTTCTTGCATTAGGACCAGCAAGATTAACTTTGGTTGAAATATTTTTAGTTGTTAATAATTTGTCAAAAGCTCTTAAAGATTTTCCATCACCATTAATAGCTTTTCCTATTATCTTTACATTTCTCTGTGCTTTAAATCTATTCCAATAAGTCTTATGAAATATGTAAGGATTATCTCCTTGCAATAAAGTATCTGTATAAACTTTATAAAATCTTTCGCTTGTAACTTCAGAAGTTCCTCTAGCAAGATCGTCTTTAACAATGTTTTTTAATCTACCTTGATTAGCGTCTGAAAAGTTTTTAAGCAATTCTTTTTTTTGTAAATATGTTCCTTCTTTTAAAATTTTATAAAGGTCATCAGCAAAGGCTTTACCTAACCCTTTATTCATAAATCCTTTTATATATTTTGCATGAGCAAATTGTTTTATTGCTCCGCCTCTGATACCAGTTGCTGGTGTAAACAACCATATTGTCGGGTCAAATGCAAACGATGTTCCAATATCTATCATAGAGCCTGAAAAAGTTCCATTCATACCAATAGCTTCTGAAGGTTTATAATCCATTTTTTTAATACTTTCTTTAAGACCAAACTCATTAGACATTTGTCTTCCATCTTCTGTTGCGAGTAAAAAAGCTCCTGTAGATATACTTCCTACAAAATATTTAGAGTAAGCACCCAAAGCGTTAACTACTAACTCTCCAACAGTATCTTCGCCAGAAGCAATTTTTTTAATTTGTTCTGCAGTTGCTTGATGAATAGCTTCTACAAAATCATTGTTAGCATCCATCAACTGAGGATTGTTTGCTTCTATCATGACAGTTACTATTGCTTTAGCTTTAGCTTCATCTCCTCCCACAAAAGGCATATCTAAAATTTCTTGGGCAAATATTGGATCGTTTTGACTTAAAGATTCCCAAGTCTGGTCTTGAGTAACTGTTTGAAAATTTTTAATAGATTGATCTCTTTGTTTTTGAACATCTGAAATTAAATTTTCTTCATATCCTGAATTTCTTTTATTTGTATCATCTTGTCCAACAAGAGCAGTTAAAGCATAACTTATAAATTTTCCTGTCACTACAGCTAAAGTTAAAGGATTTGTTGCAGTCAGCTCTTCTGGTACTTCTGTATCTTTAATTTTTGCAGGAAAAAAAGTTGTATTTCCTAAAAATATTCCAGACTTATAAGCATTACTTGTTCCATCTTTTATTTTATTCCATAACTTACCCATCATGCCTTCTTGAACATTGTTAGGTATTTTATCATTCACAACTATCGCATCTGCTTGTTCTTGCGTTTCGAACAACGACAAAGTTTCTCCTAATTTTTCTTGAGTAACTTCATCTAAAGATTCTTGATATTCTTTTTCAAGATCAAGTGGTTTTGTAACAGGAGAAGTTCCAGCCATTCCAGGAGTTCCTGCTGAAAGAGCTGCTCCAAATTTACTAGCAAGTTCTCTCCAATTAGTTCTTCTTTTAGCAGTATCTTCTATATCGGTATTAACATTTTGAGCAGTTTCGTAATAGTCATATACTCTTGGAAGATGTTCTATCATTTCTGGACTAAGGTCACTTAATTCTTTTTGTTGTTCAGGAGTCAAAGTCAAAACCCAATTGTGAGGAACTTCTCCCACAGTATGTAAAATAGCTTTTTCCATGCCTTGTACATTTCCTGTAGAAGGAGGATAATAATTTGTTAAATCTTTTTTAGATGGTAAATGATAACTTAAAGCACCATCATATTCTTGGTCTTCTAATGAATATTTAGATTCTTCTTTTAATCTATCTTCTAATGGTTTATCACTCATCGTCGCCCTGCAACTGAGAAATAACTGCTCCTCTAATTACTTGGGCTGCGGCAGCTTTAACTGCTGGAATTTTTGAATTTGCAAACAAGTCCATAGCGTTATCTACTGCAGTTGCTCGTTGTTGTTCTAATTCTGTCATAGGAGGAGCTTGAACTCCCATACCTTGACCAAATGGTAAACCATCACTAGCTAATCCACCTTGATTAGGAGAGTTAGCTACAAAGTCTCCAATGCCACCTAAACTTAAACTTCCAGGAGCTTGCGGAGACATTCTTTGAGCTCCAGCACCAGGTAATGGATTATCTCCTTGTACTCCTAAAGACATACCAGCATTAGATGCCATATTTTCTATTTCTTGTTTACCACCAGAAGGTAAACCACCTAAGTCAGTAATCTGTGACGGTCCTTCAGCCATATTAACCTCCTATACCTAATGCTCCTAAAGAAGGTAAACTAGCAGCTTCAGGTGGTAATTGTCCACCTTGCGGTAAACCACCTTGCGGCGGACCACCAGGAGCTGCACCTTGCGGTAAAGCTTGTTCTTCAGGTTGCAAATCTTCTAACAATTTATTTACTACTTCATTTAAATCTACATTTTCTTTGCCCATGTTTTGCAACAGTTGAGCTGCAATCTGTACATTACCTTGAGCAGCTTGTTGGTAAATACCTTCCATCAGAGAATCTGTTACTCTCTGTCTCACAATTCTTACCTCTTCCCTAGAAGGGTCTTCTAAGAAATCCATTTCATCTCTTGCAGTCTCTCTAGATATTAGATTTTGATTAAGATTCATAGCAAGTCGCATCTCTCTGTTAGATGGATCTGTTCCAGCACCAATACCGTACCTGACATTGTTGTCATAATGACCTGCAATATCTCTTGACGGTATAAAAATTTCTGGTTTCTTTCTGTCAGCTGCATCTCCGTGAATAGTCTTTTCTCCATCACAGTAATGCTCATCAAAAGCTAACAATATTTGCGTAGCTTTTTCTAAGAACGATTCAAACTGTTTATGCGCTAAAGCAAGTCGTGCATCAATTTGTCCCATAGATGCTTCAATACCACGAGCAGAAACAATACTTGCACCTGGATCACCACTAAGTTGACCAGGAAAAGATGCTTGAGAACGTGCTTCAGAAGCAAGTCGTCCAATTAAATCTTTTGCATCAAAGTGACTACGAGATTGCATTCTCTCCATACGAGCTTCAGGACTTCTTCCGTGTATTATTGCACCAGGACCGAAGTCATCTGGATTCATAACATCATACTCGAACACAGGTGGATAGACTTCTTCTTCAGAACTTGTGATTGTAAGAGTCATTAACCTGTGCATTGTTCGTAGTATGTGTCTAGTCTGATCGAATATTCCTCTGCATTGTCCGTCAAAAGATGGAACTGATACTTCAACAACAGGTACTTTACCAAGCTTATTCTCTTCTTCTGTAAGAATAATGCCTGTTCTTTTTTGCATACCTTCTCTTGATGCATCAGCAATCATGTGTACGTATTTGTCAGGGAAAAACCAAAACCATTCCTCTACTTCTGTAATCTTAGGATCTAAGACTCCTCTAGCAGCAGGATATTGTTTAAGAATAACGTCTGTAGATACCTTTTTAGCTACCAATAATTCAATGATATTTCCCTTAGTATCTTTAATTGGATAGCAATATCTAGGGTCTAATCTTTGTAGATAAGGATCTCTTTTAGCAGGTTCTTCGGAAAAATCAGCCCAAACACCACAATATGCTGCTCCAGCTCCTGCGTAATCGCCCCACCATTGAGCCATTAGCTCATTAATGTTAGAACTTGACCATAGTTCTTGTGTTCTACGTTCTCTTTTCCTTGCAGCTCTTTCTCCGCCTTTTAAATCTTTATTAACAGGTACAGGGATTCTAACTGATGGAATAACGGCACCACCAATAGCAGACCAATGGTGTATACCCATTTCTATAATATTTGCAACAGAAGGAGCTTCAGCAGTTGCAGTTAAGTTAGCCCAAAGCATGTGCCACTCTCCATTAACAACAGTTGTTATTTCTTTTACTCGTTCTTTCCACTCAGCATGTGTTTCAATTAGTTGATTTCTCCTGTCCCAATATTGTTGTGACGGAGATAAGTTTCTACCTGCTGAACTTGCATTTTCTAAAGGTGTACCAAAATTTAAATTGCTCATTTATTCCTTGTAAACATTCTATCTCTTATAATAGGCGGAATATTTCGTCTTGACACGACTTTTGTTAAATCTACACTAAAAAATGTAGAATTCTTGCATTCTCCGTTTGCAATCCACAAAGCGATCAAAGCGTCCTGTTGTTTCGCCCAAGGAAATACTAGCATATCATCCATCAATGGTTCAAGCTTTGTTTTATCTTGTACGGTAGCTGAAGGGAAAGCTATTAAGCCGCTATAAAATAATGATTGCATAGCACCTACGCCATACTCTTCATCCCATTTAGATCCTCGTTTTTTACCAGCACCAGTTGTTTTATGTTCAATCATTCTGGTACCTGCCCATTCAGCACGTTGTTTCACAGTATCATCTCCTAAGATAGTCGGAGCAAAGTTTGTTTCTATAACTGTATAAGCAACTCTATGGTCTTTGTACTTCTCCCAGAACTCATACATTAATTTATTTCTGACACCGGTAGCACCTAATCTAAATCCTACAAAAATGTCAACAACAGTCCTCACGCCTGTTTGAGGATTGTACGCAAGCAAAATTGATGCAGCTCTACCAGTCGTTGCTGGATCAATACCAAGTATTAAAATTTCGTCAGGATACACTTGACCAATACTTCTAGAAGCACCTAACTCTAAAGCGTTGTCTATAAGTTCTTGTTTAAAAATACCTTCTTCGTTTTGTACATCTTCTTGTTGGTACACAAGTTTCCACCTGAGCGGATCTCTAGAGGATATCTCATCTCGTATATCTCTTAGTCCAGGTATAAAAACTTCTGTATCAATTGTTTCGTCATGTTCCCACTTGCCATCTAAAGACCAATACTCACTCCAATTAGGTTTTTCTTGGTCAGTATGTTCATCTAAAATTGCAGGTATAGAAACATGTTTAAATATTCTATGTTCTTTCCAGGACTCTTTCCATTGTCCATAATTATCTAGTGGGTGAATTCTTGTACCGTTAACTAGGGTCTGTCCTCTCTGCGCCCTAGACCTTGCCTCCTGTGTAAACCATTCGTCAATTCTTCTCCGCCTAACATCAGTCTGTTGATTCTCTAAAGTCAAAGCATCATCAAGAATAAGTAAGTCAAGTCGTGATCCATATATCTGTTTACCAACAGACAAAGCTTGTACGGTCGGATCTCTTTCTCCAGACTCTCTTTGTCGTATGGTTATCTGGTCTTTAGACCAGCCAAAACCGTCAGCTTTTTGTGATTTAAATCCGTTAAAATCTTCTATTAGATTTCTTTCGCAATCTTTATAAAGATGCGGGTCAACTAAATATCTTTTAATTCTACCTAACAAGTCTTGTGCCTTTTCCCCAGACTTCGTAACCAGGGCAATTCGAATGTCTGGGTTTTGGCACATTTTGTATACTGGATACCACAAAGCTGATAACGTAGATTTGCCTGACTCAGGATGTCCTAAAACTAAAACAAGTCTTCCTGTAGGATCAGCGAGATTCTTTTCTATCTCAAATTGATGCGGAGCAAACTCAACATTAAAATATAATTTGCAAAATTCAGAAAAGGACATATTCGATAAATCAGGGTAGGAATCTTTAACCGCATCACCAGATCTAATTTGTCGTGCTTCAGCAGCCCAGTCCTTATGTCGCTGCGAGTTTTCTTCCCACCATTTTCTTGTAACACCGATACGCTTACAAGCTTCCGTGTAGGTGAGTCCGTACCTAATACATTCCAGGAAAGACTCCATAGCCCATGCTTTCCAAAGACTTGTACCCTTTTTTGCTGGCGGTGGAGGTAAATATACTTCTGCATCTTTATCGAATTGAAAAACTTCATTGTTAGCTCCAAATATTTGTGCTTTAACTTTTGCCCTATCAGACAACAAATCAGCATCAGACCTTTTAGGTCTACCTGCTTTAATTTCTTCGGTCATAAAATTACTATAACACTAAGTTTTAGCTTTACGCCAGGTATTAGACAGTATATCTCGACAAGACCTACACATTCCATCTTGAATGTTTGTAGGTAAGCCAAACACATTAATCTGTTTTACACCACAACTTCGGCACCTCATTCGTCCTCCTCTAACAGAGACTCCTGTACCTGTTCAACTCTAGGGACAGGTCTAGAAGTTTCACTCTCTATTATATCCCAACCTTCCTTAGTTACACTATATTGTTTAGATCTTCCCTCACCCGTTTGCTCTACAAGCTCTTCTCTGATAAGCTGAGCCTTTGGACGTTCAAAGCGACCTCCGTCCATATTTGCAGCTTCTCTCCAAGCTTTATTAAAGAACTTCTCTCCTCTGTGTGTTGTAATGTCTCCTAAAGCTTTTAGTAAGGAGTAATCTCTTGCTTTCACACCTTCTTGGTACGCAGTCAAACCTGCAGAGCCACTCTCTGGGTCAGCAGTCAACATAAGGGACCATGGCTTAAATGGTTCAGCATCTTTTTGCTTAGTGCATTCCATTTCAATAAAGCCAGAGTCTTGTCCACGTGCAGTTAAGTGAATCGTTGTATCTGCTGATGCTCGTATAACAGAAGATCCTCTCATGCTCTCTCCAGATTTTGTGTCATGGTGTACTGCTAGTATGGCTGCGTTAAAGTTTTGCCTTAGTGTATCTATCATAGCTACCACTTGCCCCATATCTTGTTGTAGGTTTTCATTAGCACCAACGGTACATCTCTGCAACGTATCAATAACAATAAGTCCTGGGTCCACAGATTCAACTAGGTCAAGAAAATCTAGTTGCTCAGTTGTAGGAAGTTTTCCTGGTGGAGCAAATAAGGGTACTGCGCTCGTGTAATAGAAGACAGGTGGAAATATGGAGGCATTTCTCCTATTCTTCCAAGCGGTTACACGAGCACCTAAGTACCCAACTCCTTCGGCTAGGACATATAAAACTGTGGTCTTTTGTGTCTTCTTACCAAACCATGTCCAACCGTTAGCTATGGTATTAGCCCAGTCTAATGCTAAAAATGTTTTTCCGACACCTGCATCAGAGTGCAACACCGTAAAGCCCTCTTCCATAATAAAATCCTCAATAAGCCATTCAGGTGGTTTGAGCTTGGTAACGTCTTCGCCTTTAAGGACTTTTAACTTTCGATAGTTATCTGCCCCTCGATGATGCTTTAATAAAAGCTTTAGTCTCTCTGGTACAATCATATTCCTCCATATTCGTATTGTTATACTACAACACCTGTAATTTTAGTCCAACAGGTTTGGACTAAAAGTTAGTCCAAAGGCACCTGGACTAACTTACACAAATGTTTACTAGGGTTTCTTGTTTAGTCCAATAGCTATAAGGGTTTTTAAGAATGCCAAAGTTAGTCCACTTATGTCCACCCTTTAGGGTGGACTAAGGGACTAATGGGACTCTGTTTAGGGGACTTAGTAAAGGATATATGATCAATATATATATTAATCAGTCTATATATAGGTTTTTGAGAGTTTTTAAGGGTTTTCGCAAAATTAATGTGGGGACTTTCCTTAGGTTAGGGAAGGGGCTTCTTATGTTTGTCGTTTGTCTTGTTCTCTCGATTCTGTCCTAAGAAGGCCCCTTCCATTGTAAACAATGTCGGTCGTGCCTCCCTC
>Ga0209631_10004693_pt1 | contig 14970 bp, 12 predicted proteins | sample COG_08_FD_184752 | JGI IMG/M metagenome (GOLD analysis project Ga0209631, IMG submission 184752) | Pelagic Microbial community sample from North Sea - COGITO 998_met_08 (SPAdes) (version 2) | ecosystem: Environmental > Aquatic > Marine > Neritic zone/Coastal water | place: Helgoland, sampling... | reverse complement strand
AGGTGTTATACCAGAGATTATCAAACAGGTTAGCGTAGAGCTTGCTCTGAGACACACTGTAGATGATCTATTCTTCACAGAGAACCCTTCAGAGCGACGTATCATCGAAGAAGAAGTAGATGGACACAGAGTAGAGTTTGATAACAGTGGCGGAGGTAGTGCGGGATCATTTGCAATTATAGAGTATAAGCTTAGGCCTTACCTTAGTTCATCAGTTAATATTGGAAGAATCATAAGAGGTTAATATGGCATTATTATTAGATATAAGAATGGTCACAGTTACCTTATGGAAGAAAGCCGGTATTAATGGTGAAGGTAATGACAGCTACTCAGCACCTATACAGATCAGATGCAGATATCAAGAGACTAGCGAGCTATTCATAAACTCATCAGGTGAGCAGGAGATGGCCAGCACTATCATAAACACAGAAGAAGCAGTACTAAAGGTAGGTGATTGGGTATTATTGGGTGAACATGTTGATGCAGTACCTCCTACAGCAGCTAGAGAGCTTAAGAAGGTTGTCCTGCGTAGGTTTGCTACCCAGACTGCTAATGTCTATAAAGGGGTACTGTAGTGGTTAGGAAGAGTGACGACATAGCAAGAAACTTTAAGCGACTACAGACTAAGGTAAGAAGACAAGTAGAATCAGCTATAAATAAGTGGGAAGAAGGTGTTAAGACTGACTCACAAGAGCTTACACCTAAAGACACCGGGGGTTTAAGGGACTCATACCTAGCAGAAGTAACCAATGATTCTAAGACAGAATACACTCTCACAATCAAATATGGTAATGGTCTAATAGGTGAAGATGGTGAGAACTACGCAGCCATTGTCCATGAATGGCCTTCCTCATATAACTTCACCACAGAAGGTACAGGCCCTAGGTTCCTAGAGATAGCCTTAAACCAGAACAAAGAAAGGTTACTAAGCATGGTAGCTAAAGCTAGTAAACTATAGGATGTAAAAACATGGCTAAGATATTAAAGAACACAACAGGAGCACCAGTAATCATTACTGATGTTAATAGAACAATACCAGCTAATGCCTCATATACTATAACAGGTTCACAAGCCCCTCTATTTGCTGATTCAGTAGACACATTAATACTACTACGTAACGGTACTTTAGTCGGTAACAACGGGACTGAAGATCTAGAATTTGGAGATGCCTCTAGATTTATTACAGGTGATGTAGTCTCAACAAGTGAGGAGCTTCCTGAAGGCATATTAGAAGTAGATGCGATTAAGATAATATCCCAGGCTAATGTAACGGATTTACTAACGCCTCAGCAAGGTAAGACATATTACATAGATGGTATAGTAGATATTGGTACTTCAAGTATCTCAGTACCTCCCACAGGCATCACTCTACATGGACTAGGTTTCGATATAAGTAAGATTATATCTAGTGAAGATAGCACTACTCTATTCACAGGTACTACAGCTGGTAACTTCTTTGTGGCAGGAGATGGTCTAACATTCTCAGCATCAGGTATAGGTGCCCAGGTATTCGATTTAGTTAATAGTAGCGGATTCTCAGCATTAGAGCTTAACTTTGTTAACTTTGAGAGCTGTACCTCACTAGGTACACTGGATGCTTATAGACAAATGCTAGGTAGAAATGTAGGTTACTTTAGTGTTCAAGAAGGTATTACATACGCAGGTAACTGGGTAGGGGGCATTAGAATGGAAGCTACCATAGCTAGAAACTCTAGTAACCTATTCATAGCGGGGCCTGGACTAGTATTCAATGGCCGTGTAGGTATGAACCTCAACGTAGACCTACCAGCAGGGACATCATTTGTAACTGACTTTTCACCTACTAACTTTGCTAAAGATTTATCACTACAGCTTAATAATGGCTTCTACACTAGAGCAGGGGTACGTAATAGTTCAGATCCTAACCTATTCCCTAATATATCTTCATTTGATAACGCTAGTCTATGGACAGGTAACAGCGGTTTGAAGAGAACAATCATCAATGGCTCTTGGACTATGACAGGTCAGGCAGCTACAGTAATAACAACTCAAGATGTATTTGTTAAGGTTGCAGGGGTAACTACAATAGGTCAGGAGGATCATACAGAGCAACCAGAGTCTAATAGAATACTTAATCCATTAAATGATGAGATTGACTATGACTTCATTGCAGCTCTTGCTATAGAACTAACAGCAGGATCAGGGGATGTTGTTAGAGTCAAGATTAGAGTATGGGATGATTCAGAGAGTGTATTTGTAGATTATGCAGAGTCCTTTGGTGTTGTACCTAACCTAGTAGGTGGGTTCGATGTATTAAATATAAACGTATCGGACATCGTTACCTTAGATACGAATGATTATGTAGAACTAGCTGTAGCTAATGGTAGTGATACTACAAACATTGTAGTTAACAATGGCAGCTATGCACGCATCAGGAGATTATAATGAGTATACCTAGTAAGGACATATCAGAGATACTACAGACAGATGGGGTAGGTGTTATTGGTACATCTATCTTCTATGGTAAGATGCCTGATAACGTAGAACCTGTTATAGCCGTCTACGATGCCGGTGGCAGCTTCTCAAACCCTAAGTGGAAGCGAGATGAGCTAACCATCCAAGTCCTTGTCAGAGGCCCTCAGAATGCCTATGAGACAGGTTACGATATAGCTTACAATGTTAAGAACTCGCTTTTAGGACATGACCCTGTTACAATTAATGGTAGTTTATATAGCTTATTCACTATATTAGGCGACATCAACGGCTTAGGCTATGACGATAGTAATAGAGCTAGGTTCAGTATGCGGTTTAAGGTCGTTAGAGAGAACTTTGACGAAGATGGTAGACTGGAATTTTAACATGTTAATAATGGATGGTAATCCAAAGGAGATTATAAATGTCTAAACTAATTAGGTTATCTACGGATAACACCACATTCACAAGCTTACCTAGTAATGCAGGTGATCTTTCCTCAGATGGTGAGGTAGTTGACGATAGTATTTTAGGTAATACTTTTGAGTCAGGTTTTACCTCTATTCTTAACTGGACACTATCAGCAGATGGTATCTATAAAGGTGTGCCAGGCTACCAGACTTGTATCTTAAAGCAGGGTACTTCTACATTTGCCACTACTGAAGACCTTAGCCTAGTGTCAGGTCAAGAGTACCGTGTCAACGATTTGACTAAAGATATCTGGGATGCTGATAACCCAGTAATTATATATGAGGACGCAGTAGATGTTACAGATCAGGTTGCAGAGTTTAACTACCTATTCGGTACTATTGTATTCAAGGCAGGTTATACAGTTGTAGGGACTTTGTTTGCTGATTTCAACTACTTCCCTACAGCAGTATTAGGCCGATTCACTAGCTTCACTCTAAATCAGAGTGTTAATGTTGTAGATGACAGTGACTTCCAGAGCCTTAAAGCTAATGATGGTTATAGACTGAACATCAACGGTCTTAGAACAGTTACATTAGATGCTGATGGCATATTTGATGCAGCTTCTGATTTCCAACAACAGCTAGAGGCTAGAGATGACTTCATCTTAGAGATCCAGGCTGATAATGATGGTAACTCTAAAGCGCGCGGCTACTTCCGTATTGGCAGTGTTAATCAATCAGGCTCGGTAGGCGAGAATGAAGTTGAATCAGTATCATTTATGCTTAGTGTACCTAGTTCTGACTACAAGCCTTTTGATTGGAGCCACAACGGTAGTTCTACACTTAACAATGCTATTATTATTGCTCTAGATGCATTCAATGACGAGACTACAGTGTTCATGGAGTATCTACCAAATGGTATTGGTGGAGCAGGAGGCAAGACAGGGGAGGCTATCGTATCTGATATATCATTAGAGTCAAGTATAGACGATATGCCTCGCCTGACCATCAACTTAACTGGCGACGGAGCATTGAATTCAATCTAACATTAATTAAAACAATAGAGGTTTTCCTCAACCCTCTCTTAGGAGGGGGCTTTTTATTTTAGGGGTATTATTATGACTACAAGAGACACATTACGATCAGCAGCACTAAAGAGTACTACTCTAAAGAGAGTTAAATTCACCTATGCAGGCAACGAGTATGAAATATTACAACCTACAGTAGGTCAGTTTACTAAGATAGTTAAGAAATCAGATACTAACATTGATACTTCAATATGGGCTATGATTCTACTAACGGTAGTACCAGGCACTAATGAAACAATCTTTGATGACACAGACTATGCAACCTTCATGGGACAGAGCCTAGATGGAATGATGAGCGCCGCTAAGGAAGCTATCACGGAGGTAATGCTAAAGGATGATGAGGGAAAGGATTCAAACACTTCAAGCTAGATGGTGAACGTATCCTCAAACACAAGATTGCCAAGGAGCTATCTAAGTTCGTTTGGGAGGTAGATGAATATATGACTGTCGATGAATACATGGGATGGTCATATTACTTCAAGCTAGAAGTGGAAGCTAATAAACCAAAGAAGCAGCCTAATAAAGGTAGGTAATAACATTTAACATTACTTATATCCTTATAATGCTATAATAATGGTTTTGAGGTATAAGTAATGAGAAATGGTGTGTATAAAAACAAGAAATATAATAAATGGGTGGCTAATTGCCCTGCAAGATTTAATAACGGTAAAAAGTATTTAGGTTGGTTCGACACAGAACAAGAAGCCGTAGACAGAAGGAAACAATGGGAGATAGATAATAACTACGTCTCTAATCTTAAAAACTTAACACTAGATAACATCCATGATTACCTTTATTTATGTACCGATACCTATGACATCAAATATAAGGTAAACTGTAAGCGTTATAATATAGGCGATGTAGCCACTAACACTAGAAAAGATGGTTATAAGGTTTTAAGTGTGGGCAAAATACCTTTATTAGCGCATAGGTTAGTTTGGTTTTTTGTGTATGGGGAATTGCCTACAGATACTATTGATCACAAGGATGGTAATCCTAGTAACTGCCACATAGATAATTTAAGAGATGTACCACATAAAATAAACATGAAGAACCTAAAGAAGAGAACAGATAATACATCAGGAATAACAGGAGTGTATTGGAGAGAAGATAGGCAATGTTGGGTAGCTAAGATACATTTAAAATCAGGACAGTGTAAACGTAAACATTTTAAGATTAAACAAGACGCTATAGACTGGCGCAATAGAATGAGTGAACTACATGGGTATCATGAGAACCATGGTAGGTAAATAAAACCTAAGTAAGGAGTAGTTGTTATGGCAGTTGATCTCGGCCAGGTATTTTTTAAAATAAATGCAAAATTCATTAACGTGGATCAAGCATTAAATAAAATAGAGAAGGTAGATAGAAATTCAAAGCAAGCTAGTAAATCACTACTAACTATGGGGAATGCATTCAGAGCTGCTGGCGCTGCTGCGGCTGTGTTTGCTGGTGTAAGGCTCTCTAAAGAGTTTGTTGCAATTGCTGATGCTGGTGCATTGGTGCGTAACAGGCTTATGGCAGCTACAGACTCTACAGAAGAGTTTGAAAGAGCTTATAGAGGTTTACTACAAATATCGCAGAAGACTGGCACAGTATTTAAAGCTAACGTACAGTTATTCCAACGTCTTGCTATATCTGGTAAGGCTCTTAAAGCTACTCAAGATGAGTTATTAACCATCACAGATACCGTAGCAAACTTAGGTCGTATATCTGGTTCTAGTAAAGAAGATATCCTTAACTCTACAAGACAGTTAGCACAGGGCTTAGGCTCAGTGTTCTTTCGTGCTGAGGAATTTAACTCAATAATTGAACAGATGCCAGAGCTAATCACTAAGGTAGCTGAGCAGATGGGTATGACTAGAGCTGAGATGCAGCAAGCTGTAAGGGATGGTAGGTTATTATCTAAAGATGTATTTAAAGGTCTTATAGATTCAGCTGAACAAACCCGTAAGGAAGCTGCCAAACTACCTAAAACATATGAAGAGTCCTTCAACACTATTAAGAATGGTGTATTGATAAGCGCTGATGCTATAAATCAGATGACTAATGTAACTACTACGCTTGCAGGAGCAGCCTCTACAGTAGGTGATCTATTTGTAGCAGCCTTTAATGATACTAATAAAGCAGCTGTAAACAATACTGAAGCAATGGCTAATGGTAGAAGCGTGGTAATAACACTGGCAGCAGCTTTCTTAACTATGAAGGAAGTAGGTGTACAGGCTGCCATGACAATAGAGGCAGGTTTTGATCAGGTCTTTGATAAGATTGATGATCTATCATCTTTATTAGATAAGATACCAGGCTTCGATGATATTATCACATCTAAGAGTGAAAGAGACTTTGCTGATACCTTCAAAGGATTAGAGGCAAACGCTAATAGATTAGGATTTACACTACAAGACACTAAGAAGAAATACAGCGCTATGCTAGACAGTAATGCCCCTCAGGAACAGATAGAAGGCACTCTTAAAGCTATTGTAACTTTAGAGAGAGCTTATGAGGAAGCCAGGCAGACTAGGGATAGATTCTTTAACACTAACAAAGAAGATATTACACAAGGTTTAGCTAATGGATTCTTAAGTGACTCAGGTGGAGGTGCTGTAGGGCAAATAGGTAAGAACCTGAAGAAACAGTTCCAAGATAATCTTGTAGAAGTAGAAGACCTATTAGCTAGTGTTAAGCCTATTAAGTTTGATGCTGATTTAGTTGACAGAGAGTACACAGCCCTAGAGGAAACAGGAAAAGAAGCTGCTAAGGTATTCTCTGAATCATTCTCTGTTGGTGTATCCAGTAGACTAGCTGAAGATCTTAATTCTGCCTTAGATACTTTAGGTGAAGGTATGTCACAGACTATAGCCGGTAAGATACTAGGTAAAGACACTGACTTCAAAGCAATAGCTAAGACTTATGTAGAGAGTCTATTAACATCTATTATTGATGCTATGTTGATATCGCCTTTAATAACTAACCTACAGACTACTATATCAGGAGCATTAGCTGGCAGTACAGCTCAGAATGGCCAAACAGTATTTGGAGGATCTTCAGGTACTGGTGCAGGCGGTATAGGTGATCTAGGAGGTATATTCGGATTACTAGGAGGTGCTATAGGATTACCATCAATCGGTACTGATGCACTATCCACAGCGGCAGGAGCTGTATCTAATAACACAGATAACAGAGCTGTAAACATTAATGTAGTGGCTAAGGATGCTACCAGCTTCCAATCAGCTCGTGGTAGAATAGAGTCTGAAGCTAAACAAATGTTAAGGAATAGCTAAGAATGACATATTTTGATGTGAGACTACCTGTTAATATAAGCTTAGGTACTAGGTCTGGATTAGGTTTCCAGACTGATGTAGTTGTTTATGGTAATGGTAAAGAGTACAGAAACAGTAGATGGCAGTACCAGAGAACAACCTTTGATGTATCATATGTAGTAAAGAACAGAGCTGATGCCATAGAGATCTATGAATTCTTCCTAGCGGCTAAGGGTAAGTTCCATAGCTTCCGTGTTAGGGATGAATTGGACTATACAAGCTCCTCAGACGGTGTTAGTGCACCTACTGGTACTGACGTTCAAATAGGTGTAGGAAATGGCTCTACGGCGCAGTATCAGCTGATTAAGACATATAGTAACACTGTAGGTACATATGATAGACGTATAACCAAGCCTATAGCTGGTACAGTAGGGGTCAATATCGATGGAGCACCAGTTAGTTTTACTGTAGATCCGCTAACAGGTATAATAACTTTAAACAGCGCCCCTACTGTAGGGCAGGTAATTACAGCTGGTTATGAGTTTGATACACATAGTAGATTCAATCAGGACTCATTAGACGGTATAGAGTACATCTTCCTTAGACAGGATTCATCTAAAGATAGATTTAGCTTCCCTTCCTTAGAGATCATAGAGGTTATTGACTAGCCTCTTAACATAGAGGTAAACAATGACACAGATAACAGCATTAAGAAGAGCCTACAAGAATTCAGGTTCTTGCACAGATACACAATGTATAAGAATAGAGTTACGTGATGGAGCTGTTCTTAGATACACTGATAATCAAACAGATCTAACCACATCCCTATTTAACTCTAATGGTACTGAGGTTCCTATACCTTCAGTTACCTACTCCTCATTATTACCTTTCGATCTAAGTGCTGTTGGCGTTAATGCTGAGGCAGCGGCTGAGGTTGATCTAGAAGGTGTATTAGGCCCTTTAGGATATACCCGAGAGCAGATTGCTCAAGGTGTGTTTGAGGATGCCCGTATATATGTATTCCTAACTAACTATGAAAGACCTGTAGAAGATGAAGAGAGGTTATTCACAGGGTTCTGGGGTGAGAGTACTATTATTGATGGACGGTATATAACTAAGTTCACCTCACTAGTATCTATTTTTGAGGTCGATACCTCTCGGATTGTATCCCAGTTCTGTGACGCTACACTAGGCGGTCCTAGATGTGGTGTGCAGATGACAGCGGGTAGTAGATTAACCTCAGTATCAGGTAACTTAGGGTTTGATCCCATGACATCATTAAGTGTTAAACCTTTTTATAATTATGATTTTAGTGATGAAGATACTGTTATTAAATCAGCTACAGGATTTAAGAGTATAAATAGCGTGGGAGCAGAAGTAGGGAAGTACTCACAAGTAAATACTTCTCTTGAACCTCTAATTTCAGATATAAATGGCGTACAGGCAGCCGACTTCTCAGCAGCGGATGCACAACTAAATCAAGTAGGTACTAACTATAGTATATCCTCCAATGGTTCTTACAATGATATATTTATAGTATCTGAGAATGCTAATGGTACCCCTGGTATAGGCTTCTTTGATAGAGCAGGTACAAATAACTATGCTTTAAGTCCTGTATCAGTAGATGGGGGAAGTCAAACAGTTAATGAGATATCAAATGTATTGATACCTACGCAGCCTATAAGAATATATGAAAGTGATGTAGACACAGAGATATTTACTACAGGGGAACTACATGCCTACCTACAAGGACAAAGCACTTTATTATTTAACGTACCTTACACATCCAATTTTGAATTCACTAGAATAATAGGACTAAGTGAAGTAAACAATGGCGTAACCTACTCAGCGGGTAAAATAGGACAGATTCTTATATACCCACAGCTTAGAGATGAAGATAGACGTAAAGTAATTAACTATCTCAACAGCAAATGGAATATAACTACTAACCTATTACTAGGTAATGATGAAGCTAACCAACGTGATGCTAGAAAGAGACGTGTATCTAAGGATGATGTTAATGCACCCTTCACATGGTTTGAAGCACTCAATACAGGCTTCCTTAGCGCTACAGGTAACTTCACACCTACACCATTAGGAGATACCTTCACAGATAATGAGGTTCAATGGCTAGCTGTTCCTGCAAGAGTTATTAATGTTACAGCTGTTGTAGATAGTGGCCAGAATTCAATAGTTACAATTAATGAGGAGCTACCAGCAGACTTTACTGATATATATGAGAATGGTAGCCTACAGTTCAATACAGGTCCTAACGCAGGGACTAGGTTCACAATCATATCTAACACCTTGAACACCTTCACATTGAATGTAGGTACCTTAGCAGCTACCGCAGCAGGTGATGAGATACAGATAACAATAGCGTGTGATAAAGATGTAGATAGCTGTAAATCAGACTTTAGAAATACAGTAAACTTTCAAGGCTTTGGGGATTTACCTACAGCTTCAAATGTCTTTAAGATAGGAGATAAACAATGAAGAGTAATGTGAGGGGAGTAGGTATCGAAGGTAAAACCGGTAAGTGGACAGCTAGAGCTTTTAAGAGTGAGACTGTATGGTTGGGAACTTTTGACACAGAAGAAGAAGCAATAAAAGCTAGAAAAACATGGGAAATAGATAATGATTGGCTAGATATAAGTAATTATGATATTGAGGAATTAATAAAAAATTATATGGTTTATTCAGATGGTACTCTTAGATGGACTATTAATTCAAGAGGAATAACTTTAGGTAACGATATAGGATCTAAAGGTGATAAAGGCTATATAAATATTAATTTCAAAGGACGAAAGTATAAAGTACATAGAATGATATGGTTTAAATTTAATAATAAATGGCCTAAGGGGGAAATAGACCATAAGAATGGTATTAGAGATGCTAACACACTAGAGAACCTAAGGGATGTACCTAAGGTAATAAATGGTAGAAATCAAAGGATGGGGAGTAATAACACCAGTGGATATAATGGAGTAGCTAGAACTAATAACGGTAGATGGAAAGCTCAATTCTGTTACACTGAGGAAGGGAAACAAAAGAGAAAAACAAAAGTATTTGATTTAGTAGAAGATGCTATTAAATGGAAAAGAGATTTAGAGTTATTAAATAACTATCATGAAAATCACGGGAGTATTATATAATGGGTTTAAAAGCAGTACTGGGAGCTGTTATTGGAGGTTTTATAGGCTTCTCATTAGGAGGCCCACTAGGAGCAATACAGGGTGCCTCACAAGGGTTCGTAATAGGATTAGCTTTTGAAGACACTAAACTACCACCCGGCCCTAGGTTGGAAGATATAAAACAGAACATATCTCAATATGGTGAGACTATTCCTAGAGTCTATGGCAGGGAGCAGGTCACAGGTAATATCATATGGATGAATAATAATGAGCTTAGTGAGCGTGTAGAAGAAGAGACCATAGAAGAGAGCGCTATATTTGGTGATACTACCCAAACAGTCTATAAATACTCAGCTACATTTGCTGTGCTTCTATGTGAAGGTGTTATTGATGGGGTTACTAAGATATGGGCTAATGATGAGGTCATCTATGATGCTGGCGGTAGCTTTGGTAATACAGGCGCATCCTTGTTCAGCGGGGGTGAAGTTGGCAGTAGTACTAAGGCATTCTCTGCTGAGAAGATAGCTAATAGAGAGGCTTACAAGGCTGCTCAGGCACAGAATGGTGTGGATGTTACCTTTGTATCAGAGAAGCAAGTAGACCTTAGAATATACAAAGGAACACTAACACAAGATATTGACCCAGCTATCGAAGCTGCCCTAGGTGAGAATTCATCTGCCTATAGAGGCATAGCTTACGTTGTGTTTGATAACTTACAACTAAGTAACTCTAGCTACCAGAATAGAATACCTACACTTAGGTTTGAAGTTAAAAGAACTAAGACTGATACTGATATAGTAGATGGGGATGTAAGAACATTCGTAGCAGAGTATGAGTCAGTAACAGTATCGGGTATAGAACAGGGTATAACATTACAGGTACTATCTTTAAACACACAGCAAGTAGGCTCTATAATGGGAAATTTAGGCCCAGTATCATTAAAACAGAATAGGTATAAGGGATTACTAATAAACGATGCTTACCATTATAGTAATGGGATTCTCTACAGTATGTATAAGATAACTACTAATGACGCTAGTGTAGGTGTATCCAAACTGTTTAACTACCAATATGAATACCCTAATGCGGAGACTACCACATATATCAATCAACTTGTATTTCCTATATTGCTTCAGGCACATGATACAGTAAACCTTGCTCCTATATATCTAGATGGGTCTCTAGATCCTTTTCAACAATCCACTAACTTAATTAACGAGCAAGTAGTTTACCCTTTTCCCTTTGATATGCAGGATACCATTATCCCAGGGCAGGAGCCTATATTTAAACCAATCCAGAACCTACCTAATTGGGTAATAGCCGCAAGAGGTGAGGAATTACAGATAGGATTTGTACAAGGAGACAGATTAGCTTTATGGAACCTAGGTATTAACTTAGGTGAACCTAGTAATTCAGGTAAGGTGAATCATCCTTCACCTAATTTTAAATCTGATATAGGCGTTGTCCACGGAACTAGTAATCTTAGATGTGTCTTCTTAGGTGGATTAGTCTATATATACAGCTCACTTCCTGATGTTTCTGGTAGAGTACATTTTCCAGGTGTTATCCGTGTGGATATTGAAGGACTAGCTACATCACGCTACACATTAAGAGATGTAATAAAGGTACCTAAGAATAGTATCCTAAACACTGGTAATAACTCTTTCATAGAGGAAACTACTGTAGATACTTACCGAGTTATAGCTACTACTAATGAGGAGCTACTACAGAAGACTTTAACTAGCGATAGAGTGGTATGGAATACTGACATCATAATTAATGAAATAGGTTATGACTATGAGAATGATAAATTATATGGTCTTATCCGTAAGATACCTGGGTTAGGTGTGTTTGATGGTAATAATATATCATCTACATATACAGATGACCCTACTTTATTAAACATTGAAACAGAGAATCTAATGCGGTTAGATAGGACTACTTTAGAGATTATTGAATCTAATAAATATATTTCAGATAAAGGTTTAATAAATACGCCCTCAGGAGAAGAGGCACGTGTGCCTAACACATCTATTAACTGTTTTAGAGTCTATGAAGATAAATATGTGGATGTTGCTCATTCTATATATAAACTAGAGTCTAATAGAGAAGATAGTTACTATGTTTACAGTAATAGTAATAGTTATTTAGATGGTAATACAGTGTACAATAGTACTACAGGGACTATAGGAGAGGCATCTAATATTTATAACCCAATAGCTAATAGACAATCATCTTCTTATCAGTTACTACCTGACCTAAGTGTCACGGGTACTGAGAGAGCCAACCTATTTACAGCAAGTCATGGCGATTTCAGTGGGGCTAATGCTTTCTCACCTATAAATGAAATACAACGTCAAATAGTGACCCTTAATGGTAGTGTAGAAGACCTATTCAATGGTACTCCTAATATACAAGTAGGTGAATTACTTAATGCTGAGATACGTAGACAGAGAACTATTGATGTAGCCACAGAGGTAGACTTCTCAAGACTAGATACAACAATTAAAGGCATAGCTATTAAGGACAGAGGCCCTCTAGCAGGTACTCTAAAAGCTTTACAGGACACTTACCTATTTGATGTAGTAGAGAAAGACTATAAGATTACTGGTGAGAATAGAGCGGATAAAACAATCACTAGAACTATTGAGTACACTGACCTAAGCGCTGGTGAGAGTAGTACTAGCCCCGAGTTTAAGATAACTACCCCTAGACGTGGTGAGGTGCCTTCTAAGTACTACATCACATACCGTAACCCTGACTTAGATTACAATGTTGATACTATCATCTGGCAAGACCCATCGGTAGATACTAATATAAGCCTTAACGTGAAGCTCCCTGTAGTGCTTACAGCCAATGATTCTTACAACATTGTACGTAGGATAGCATTAAGTACAATATCAGCTAGACAAGGCTCTGTGGCGGTTACAACTACCTTTAAACACTCTGATTTAGACCTAGGAGACTTTGTAACCTTTAACCTTAGTGATGGCAGTGTTTACACTGTACGTATTATAGGTATTGATAAAGGACGCCCTGGGTTAGTTAAGATCAACGGTATTGTAGATAACCCTATTAACTATACCTATGATAAAGAAGGATTTGCATCACAGAATATACTTCCAGGTAATGAAGTTAAGATTGCCACACCTATTGTTATTGATGGATTACCTTTCACAGAGCAGCAGGATGGTATAGGCTACTGGGTAGGAGCGTATTCACCTAATAACCCTGCTGTGTTCGATAGTATTGCATCAATGACTGATAACCTAGGTGTATCTCTTACACAGGGTAAATCATTAGCTAATATAACATCTGTAGGATTTACAACTAATGCATTACCGGATCTAACCACAGAGGGAGATTTTGACTACTCTAATGACTTAACTTTTAGTCCAATAGGTAATCCTTTAGGCTTTGTATCTATGTCTGAGGAAGAAGTATTGAAAAGAGAGACTAGTAATACTTTCTTCTATGGTAGTGCAGGTAACTGGGAACTTATAAAGGTACTTAATTTCACAGTTAATAATGATTCAACTATAACTGCCTCAGGTATATTGAGAGGTTATAAAGGAACAGCTCATTTAGCAATACATAACCCTGGTGATTACATAGTATCTGCTGGTAGTGGTGTATCAGCTAGGTTACTGACTAACATTAGTAATGTAGGATCAGCAGCAGCCATAAGCCTCATAGATCCATCCTCACAGCCTAATGCAGTAGTACGTAAGGACTTAGAGTTTGGTAGTAGATTACCCTTACCCCCTATCAAATTAGGAGGTTACAAGACAGCTCAAGGTGCTTTCTATGTTGAGTGGACTAGACAGGCTAGATATGGTATTGAGTGGACTAACCTACGTGATACCACACTAGATGAAGATACTGAGCAGTATAAACTATATCTAGTGGATACAAGTGATAACAATAGAATATTAGATGACCTTGAGTTCTTTGAGACTACTTCAGCAGAGATAACAGTTACTGATCAATCTATAATCTATGGCTCAGAACAAACTAATATTAGCTTTGCATTAGCACAGTTTAGTCAAGAATTAAATGCCTATGGTATAATTAGCGATATCGTTACAATATAAACAGGTGAGAACCTAGAGGAGAATACAATGGTAACACCAATATTAGGTTTAGGAGAGATGACATCTGCACAGGCAGGTAAGTTCATCCAATACAATAGAAATAACAAGCAATTAGAAGCTATGACTATAAGGGTACTCTCCAGAACACCTGGAGGCCCTCCAGCAACACCTAATGATGGTGATACCTTTATAGTAGACTCCCTTACAGGTGATTGGACTAGTGCTACTCTTAATCAGGTAGCATTACGTGATCTAGGTGTATGGAGATTCTACACGCCTACTGAGGGTATTAGAGTATGGGTTAATGATGAAGATATTATTATTGTCTATAAACCTACTGGCTGGGAAGAGATTCCAGCACTGACACAACAAGAGCGTGATGATATTGCTAGTGCCTTACAACCAGGCACACCTCCTACATTAGACCTAGCTACTAATATACTAACTCTGGACGATGGAGAGGGTGGTAGCAGTACAGTAGACCTAAGCCTATACCTAGATGACACTAACCTAGCACGGCTTACTAGTGGTAC
>Ga0209631_10004692_pt1 | contig 14971 bp, 13 predicted proteins | sample COG_08_FD_184752 | JGI IMG/M metagenome (GOLD analysis project Ga0209631, IMG submission 184752) | Pelagic Microbial community sample from North Sea - COGITO 998_met_08 (SPAdes) (version 2) | ecosystem: Environmental > Aquatic > Marine > Neritic zone/Coastal water | place: Helgoland, sampling... | reverse complement strand
TAATTTATAATTGCTAACGAAAGTTACGCACTTGCTGCATAATTAACTTAGGTTAATTATAGAAGCACGGTCTGGGGCACCGGGTAACAGAACGCCCCTAACAATAATCACAAAAATTATTTTTTTAACTCAGCTTGGGCAGCTGCCAACCTTGCTATAGGTACTCTATAAGGTGAACAAGAAACGTAGTTTAACCCAACTTTAGAACAAAATTCTATACTTTTAGGATCACCACCATGCTCACCACAAATTCCAAGTTTTAATTTTTTATTTTGGCTTTTTCCTTTTTCTACAGCAATTTCAACTAAATCAGCAACTCCATCATCTATTGAAACAAATGGATCAATTGAAAATATTTTATTATCTAAATAGTCATTTAAAAATTTTCCACTATCATCTCTGCTAATTCCAAATGTTGTTTGGGTTAAATCGTTAGTTCCAAAACTAAAAAATTCAGCATGTTTTGCTATTTCTTTTGCTTTTATTGCGGCTCTTGGAAGTTCAATCATTGTTCCAACCATAAACTCTATTTTTACTTTTTGTTGTTTTTGTACTTCACTTGCAACATTAATAACTAAATCTTTCATAATCTTAATTTCTGCTTCAGTGGAAACTAATGGAATCATAATTTCTGGAAAAGCTGATTTAAGTTTTTTCTTTTTAAGTTCAGCTAATGCTTCAAAAATTGCTCTACATTGCATTTCATAAATCTCAGGAAAAGATATTCCAAGTCTACAACCTCTGTGTCCTAGCATGGGATTTTGTTCATGAAGTTCTTCAATTCTAGACTCAACTTCCTTAACTGTAAGATTTACTACATTTGCTACTTCATTAATTTCTTTATCAGTTCGAGGTAAAAATTCATGAAGAGGAGGGTCTAGCAATCTAACCGTTACTGGAAGATCACTCATAATTTTAAATATTTCTATAAAATCTTTTTTTTGATGTGGCAAAAGCTTTTCAAGAGCTATTGCTCTATCTTCTTTTGTTTTGGATAAAATCATTTCACGAACAGATAGAATTCTCTCTTCATCAAAAAACATGTGTTCTGTTCTACAAAGCCCAATACCTTCTGCTCCAAAATCTTTAGCTGTTTTTGTATCTTTAGGTGTTTCAGAATTTGTCCTAATATTTAACTTTCTAAAACCGTCTGCCCAAGACATTAGTTTTGAAAAGTCACCAGATATTTCAGGTTTAACAGTTGCAACACTGCCTGCAATAATTCTACCTGTAGATCCATCTATAGTAATAATTTCACCTTCTTTGATTTCCATAGTTGAAGTTTTAAAAGTTTTATTTTCATAATTGATATCTATTTCACTCGAACCTGAAACACACGGTCTGCCCATACCTCTTGCAACAACAGCTGCATGACTAGTCATTCCACCTCTTGCTGTTAAAATTCCTTTAGCAGCATGCATTCCCTGTATATCTTCAGGTGAAGTTTCAACTCTGACTAAAATTGTATCCTGCATCATTCCTGTTAATCTCTCAGCTTCTTCAGAAGTAAATACTACTTTTCCACTAGCAGCCCCTGGTGAAGCAGGAAGTCCATTTGCAATTACATTGATTGAACTTTTTTCATCTAAGGTAGGGTGTAACAATGTATCTAATGAATTTGGATCAATTCTCAATACAGCTTCTTTTTTTGAAATTAGTTTCTCCTTAACCATATCAACAGCAATTTTCACAGCTGATTTTGCAGTCCTTTTCCCAGATCTTGTTTGAAGCATCCATAATTTTTTATTCTCAACAGTAAATTCAACATCCTGCATATCTTGATAATGCTTCTCTAATTTTTTTAATATTTTATGAAGTTGTTTATAAACTTTTGGCATTACTTCTTCCATTGAAGGAGCTTTTACTTTTGCTTGCTGTCTTGCTTTTTTTGTAATGTATTGAGGTGTTCTTGTGCCAGCAACTACGTCTTCACCTTGTGCATTAATTAAATATTCACCATATATTTCATTTAGTCCATCAGAAGGGTTTCTCGTAAATACAACTCCCGTAGCACAATCTTCACCCATATTTCCAAATACCATTGACTGAACATTAACTGCTGTACCCCATTCAGCAGGAATTTGATTTAATTTTCTATAAACTTTTGCTCTATTACTTTCCCAAGATAAAAATACAGCACTAATCGCTCCTAACAATTGCTCAAAAACATCCTGTGGAAAATCTTTTTTTGCTTTCTCTTTAACAGTTCTTTTAAAGTCTGCTATTAGACCATCCCAATCACTTTCATCAAGATCGGTGTCCAAAAGAACTCCTTTGGTAAGTTTGTAATTTTCAATTAGTTCTTCAAAATGATATCCCTCAACACCCATTACAACATTGCCATACATTTGAATAAATCTTCTGTAGCTATCTTTAGCAAATCTTCCATTGTCTGTTTTTAAAGCTAATGCATTTACAGTTTTATCATTAAGACCAAGATTTAAAATTGTATCCATCATTCCTGGCATTGATACTCTTGCACCTGATCTAACTGAAAGAAGTAATGGATTTTTTAAATCCCCAAATTTTTTACCAACATCTTTTTCAATTACTTTTAGTTCTTTTTTAATTTGAGAAACTAAATTTTTATTTAATTTTTTTTTATCAACATAAAAAAGCTCACATACTTTAGTTGAAATTGTAAAACCTGGAGGAACTGGGAGACCCATTCTTCCCATTTCCGAGAGGTTTGCACCTTTACCACCTAAAAAATTTTTAGGATTTTTAATTTTTTTACTATCTTTGGATTTAAAATTTAAAATAAGTTTTTTCATTGGTGCGCATCAATTAAAGAAAAATTAACATAATTATCAAATGTTTTACATAACATTTGAATTAGTTCCAGCCTATTTTTTTTAACTGTTAGATCAGAATCATTAACAATTACATTATCAAAAAAATCAAAAATAACTTTTTTTGACTCTGATAAATTATTTAGTGATTGCTCAAAACTCTCATCTTTATTGATGCTCTGGAAATATTTTTTTAACTCATTAATCTTCTTTAGTAAGTTTTTTTCGTATTCATTTTTAAAAATACCAGGGTCAGTTGTATTTGAGAGCTCTAATTTTTGACTTTTTTGCTCGTTATCTAATATACTAAATGCTCTTTTGTAACTTGAAATGATGTCAGCGCCACTTGGCTCAGTAATAATTTTATTTAAACTTTTAGCTTTTTCAAAAATTACAACTGATTGATCTAAATTAAGAGAAACCGTAGACGCTTGTATAATGTCATGTCGGATTTTTTCATCTTTCATATGGAACTTAAGCCTATCCATCAGAAAGTCAGATAATTCTTTTTGCAAAGATTTATTTTCAAATTCAAAACCTTGATCTAGATATAAGCTTGATGAATAACTAATTAAATCTCTTATCTTAAAATCTTTTTTATTTTCAATAATTATCTTTACTATACCTAAAGCAAGTCTTCTTAAGGCAAATGGATCTTTAGAGCTCGTTGGTTTTTGATTTATTCCAAAAAAACCAACTAATGTATCTATCTTATCAGCCAAAGAGAGTGCAATACTATAAGGTTTTTTAGGCACTCTAGAATTTAATCCTGTTGGTAAATAATGCTCACTTACTGCAAGCGATACATCTTTTTCAAAGCCTTGTGAGCTTGCAAAATGTCCGCCCATAATTCCTTGTAGCTCAGGAAATTCTCCAACAAGATCAGAAACCAAATCCACTTTGCAAATAGAAGCAGACAGTTCAACTTTTTCTTTACTAATTAGTAGCTCATCAGATAACATTCCTGAAAGTTTTCGCATTCTTTGAACTTTATCAAAATACGTTCCTAATCCCTTGAAGTAGTTCATTGATTTTAATTTTGAAACTCTTTTGACTAAGTTTTGTGATAAATCTTTTTTCCAAAAAAATTCAGCGTCGTTTAATCTAGCTTCTACAACTCTTTCATTGCCCAATTTTATAAAACCTTTTGTGTCTTTCTTGTTCGTAACAACTAAAAATTCATTTGTAATGTTTCCTTTTTTATCAAAAGTTGGAAAATATTTTTGATGATACTGCATAGTTATAATCAAAATTTCTTTTGGTATAGAGAGAAATTTTTTATCAAATTCACATAAAATTACGTTGGGTTGTTCTGTTAAATCAACAACTTCATTTAATAGTTTTTGATTACTTTCAATTTTAACATTTCTTTTTACTGAAAATTCATTTATTTTTTTTTCTATTAAATTTTTTCTTTCTTTTTGATCAATAATGATACCTATTTTTTTAAAAAAATTATTATATTCTTTAAAGTCAAAAAATGATTTTTTATTTTCTTCAAATTCTTTATCAATAAAAGTTGAATTTGAAGAAGTTAAGTGATGAAAATTAAAACTTAATTTTTTTTTATCAAATGTAGCTAATATTGATTTTAATGGTCTTCCCCAATTCAAATCAAACTCTCCCCATCTCATTGATTTTTTCCATTGAATTTTTTGTAATGCTAAAGGAACCAACTCTTCTAATAAATCATGAGTATTAATTTTTTTTGATTTTGTTTTAAAAAAATAGAATTCTCCTTTATCTATTTTTTTCTTAAAAAGATCTTTATTCAAAATATTATTAGATTTTATAAAACCTTCCAATGCTACTTTGGGGGCATTAACATTTGGTCCTTTAATTTCTTCAGATTTTAAAATTATCTGTTTTTGCAATCCCTCAAATAAAATGATTAATCTATTTGGTGTTGAGTAAGATGAGCTTTTTTTAAAAGTAATAAATTTTTCATTAAATAATTTATTAAAATTCTCTAATAAGTTTTCTCTTAAGTTTTTCTGTAAAGATGCAGGTATTTCTTCACTAAATAATTCTAAAAAAAATTCTGACATCTAACTTTGACTATCTAACCAAACTCCTGCAGCTGCTTTTGTGATATCTCTAATTCTTCCTATGTAACCTGCTCTTTGAGCAACACTAATGGCGCCCCTTGCATCTAAAATGTTAAAGACATGGCTTGCTTTTAAACATTGATCATAAGCTGGTAGTGATATTTTTTTTTCTACAAGGGATTTTGCTTCTAATTCATGCATATCAAAAATTTTAAATAAACTGTCAACATTTGCATGTTCAAAATTATATGCTGAAAATTCTTTTTCGGCTTGATGAAACACATCTTGATATTTTACTCCTTCATCATTCCATAATAAATCATAAACATTTTTTTGTTGTTGCGTAAACATACATATTCTCTCTAAACCATAGGTAATTTCAACTGACACAGGTTTACATTCGTATCCAGCCATTTGTTGAAAATATGTAAATTGTGTTATTTCCATCCCATCACACCAAACCTCCCAGCCAAGCCCAGCTGCGCCTAGAGTTGGACTTTCCCAGTCATCTTCAACAAATCTAATATCATGTTCATTATGATCAATACCAATAACTGATAAGCTATTAAGATATAATTTTTTGATATTTTCTGGTGATGGTTTAATTAGAACTTGAAATTGATAATAGTGTTGTAGTCTATTTGGATTATCTCCATACCTTCCATCCGTTGGTCTTCTTGAGGGTTGAACGTAAGCAGCTTTCCAAGGTTTTGGGCCAAGTGATCTAAGCGTTGTGGCTGGATGAAATGTACCAGCACCCACTTCCATATCATATGGCTGTAAAACAATGCATCCCTTTTTGCTCCAGAATTTTTGTAAGTTTAAAATTGTTTCCTGAAATGATTGAAATTTTTGTTTTGTTTTTTTAATTTTAGAAACCATATCTTTGCCAGATTGACCTTTCGTCTAAGATATTAGCTAATTGATCCACTTGGTTATTTGAAGATGAAAGTTTTTGACTCAACCATCCTTTTGACTTTTCAAATTTTTTAATTACCACATCTTCTCCAAATTTTTCTTTCAAAATTTGATGAGCATCACCTATTCCATCAACTAATCCTAATTCCTGAGCTTTACTCCCAGACCAAAATTCTCCTGAAAAAAGTTCAATATCTGATTTATTTAGTTTAGATCCCCTACTTTTTTCCACCACATCTATAAAGTCTTTATGTAAATCTAATTGAATTCTTTTTAATCTCTCAATGTCTTCATTTTTTTCATCTAGAAATGGGTCTAGTGTACTTTTATTTTTTCCAGCAGTATGAACTCTTCTTTCAATACCAATTTTTTTAATTAATTCAGTAAAACCAAATGATGAATAGATTACTCCTATTGAGCCTATGATAGAGCTTGAATTTGCATAAATTTCATCACCCGCACATGAAATCAGATATCCACCAGATGCAGCAACATCTTCAGCAAACACAATCACTTTTTTTTTATTTTTTTCAGCTTCTTGCCTAATGAAGCTGTAAATTAGATGAGATTGTACTGGTGACCCACCTGGTGAATTTACAGTAATGGCAACACAAGATGCCTTTTTAAGAGAAAAAGCTTTTTTAATAATTTCTTCTTGTCCTGCAAAATCAATTCCTTGTTTAAATTTTCCTGCATTTCCTATAACGCCAGTCAATTTTATATGAGCAACGATCTTTTTGTTTTTAAAAAAAGAGAACATTTTTATTCCTTATAGAATTGTTTGTTGAATATAGATAATACTTATAATTAAAGAAATGGGTGCGTCAAATGATAAGTAATATATTAATCACAATTATATTAACTTAATCATTATGGGAAGTGTAGTTCAGCTCAAAAGTCAAATAAACAACTCGTACTATCAACTAAAAAATTCTGTTGAGGATAAATTAGTCTTAACGGAGGAAAAAATTAAATCCAAATTAACTAGTGATGTTGAGTTAGTTCAAAAAATGACTGATTATCACATCAAAACTGGTGGTAAAAGATTGAGAGCTCTGCTTACTTTGGGTGCTGCTAGAATGTGCGGATATACAAAAGGTTCAAGAGATATTAATTTAGCAGCATGTGTTGAGCTAATTCATAGTGCAACTTTAATGCATGATGATGTGATTGATGAAGGAACAATCAGAAGAGGTAAAGAAACTCTAAATAAAGTTTGGGATAATCATTCATCAGTTTTAATTGGAGACTATTTGTTAAGTAGATGTTTTGAAATGATGGTAGAGGATGGAAACTTAGAAATTTTAAAACTATTATCATCAACTTCTTCTAAAATTGCACAAGGTGAAGTTTTGCAACTTCAACATCAAGGTGAGATAGACATGCTTGAGGAAACTTATCTAAAAATTATTTCAGCAAAAACAGCTGAACTATTTGCAGCTGCTACAAAAGTTGGAGCAATTTTATCTAATGTTGGAAATAGAGAAAAAGATGCGCTCGAATTTTATGGCAGAAACTTAGGATTAACATTTCAAATAGCTGATGATACTCTAGATTATAATTCTGATTTAAAATTATTTGGAAAAAAAGTTGGACAAGATTTTTTTGAAGGTAAAATTACTTTACCTGTAATTTTATTATTCCAGAAACTACACTCTGATGAGAAAAATTTGTTAATTGGATTCTTCAAAAAAGAAACTAGAAATAAAAAAGATCTTGATGAAATAATTTCTTTAATAAGAAAATATAACATCATTAAAGAATGTTATCAAAAAGCACAACATTATATAAATTTAGCTTCTAATTCTTTAACTATATTCAAGGATTCTGAAGAAAAAGAAATTCTTAAAAATCTAACGTCTTTTAGTTTGGCAAGAAACTTTTAAGGACTGAGTAAAGATTTTACCCAATTGCCACTTTTATCTTTAGTATATTTCAATCTTTCATGAATTCTACTATCTCCATCTAGCCAAAATTCAATACTTGAAGGAGACAAATTCCAGCCAGACCAATGGCTGGGTCTTGGAACATTATCTTGATCGTTATATTTTTGTTTATAATCTTTTATAGAGTTTATTAATTCATCTCTATTATCTAATTCTTGACTTTGTTTTGAGGCCCAGGCACCAATTCTACTTTCATAGCCTCTTGTATTATAATATTGATCTGCAATTTCATCACTTACTAGAGCCACCTTACCTTTAATTCTAATTTGTCTTAAAAGACTTTTCCAATGAAAGCACATTGCAGCATTTGGGTTTTCTTTTAATTCGTTTCCTTTTTGACTATTCAAGTTTGTATAAAACACAAATCCATTCTGATTGAATCCTTTTAATAAAACCATTCTTACTGAAGGATAATTCTCTTTGTTGGCAGTTGCTAATGATAATGCGTTAGGATCATTAGGTTCTGTTTTTTGTGCCTCATCCATCCATACTTTAAATAGTTGAATTGGATCATCTAGATCTAAAAAACAGTTATCAAGGCCAAGTGAGTTTTTTTGATTCATAATTTAAACAAAATAATCTATATATTATAAATAATGTCATTTAATACTTTTGGAAAGCTATTTCGTTTCACGACTTGGGGAGAATCTCATGGGCCAGCAATTGGTTGTATAGTTGACGGTTGTCCTCCCAATGTAGCTCTTAAAGAACAGGATATCCAAATTGAACTAGATAAAAGAAAACCAGGACAGTCAAAATTTACAACTCAAAGAAAAGAGGATGATAAAGTTCAAATATTATCTGGTGTATTTGAAGGAAAAACAACTGGAACCCCCATATCTCTAATAATTTATAACAAAGATATGAGATCAAAAGATTATGGGGATATAAAAGATAAATTTAGACCAGGGCATGCTGATTACACTTACTTTAAAAAATACGGTATTAGAGATTACAGAGGAGGAGGAAGATCTTCTGCTCGTGAAACAGCTGCAAGAGTAGCTGCAGGTGCAATAGCAAAAATAATCTTACAAAACAAACTGGGTAAAAAATTTAAAGTTATAGGTGCAGTTACCCAGCTAGGAATATTAGGTTGTGATATAAATAAATGGGATGATAAAATTATTACTAAAAATCCTTTTTTTTGTCCTGATAAATCGATGATTAAACTCTGGGAAAAATATTTATTAAATATTAGAAAATCTGGATCATCTTGTGGAGCTGTAATCGAAGTTAGAGCAAGAGGGATACCTGCTGGGTTAGGCGCTCCAATATACTCAAAATTAGATTCTGATATAGCCTCAGGATTGATGAGCATAAATGCTGTTAAAGGGGTAAACATTGGCTCTGGAATGAATTCAGCACAATTAACTGGTGAACAAAATTCAGATGAAATTTCAAAAAAAGGTAAAAAATTAAATTTTAACTCAAATAATGCAGGTGGAATATTAGGTGGGATATCAAGTGGTCAAGAAATAGTTGCATCATTTGCTGTAAAGCCAACATCATCTATTTTGACATCAAGGAAAACAATTAATAAATTTGGGAAAAATACCACTATATCTGTTAAAGGAAGGCATGATCCTTGTGTTGGGATTAGAGCAGTTCCTGTTGGTGAAGCTATGATGAATTGTGTTTTGCTAGATCATTATCTAATGAACAAAGCTCAATGTAGTTGAAAATTATTTAATTTTTAACAACTTTAATATTATCTTTAGCAAATAAAATATCTAAAATTTTTTTTGAAATTTGAGAGGCATTCAATCCAGCCTTATCATACATTTTTTTTGGACTATCTTGTTCGATAAATGTGTCTGGCAAAGTCATTGCTCTAAACTTAAGACCTTTGTCAAAGATACCTTTTTCAGATAATAAGTTTTTCACATGAGAGCCAAAACCACCTATGGAACCTTCTTCTATAGTAATCATTACTTCATGTTTGATTGCACAATTTAATATCAATTCGTGATCTAAGGGTTTAGCAAATCTTGCATCTATAATTGTAATCGATATACCTTTATTCTTTAATTCTTCAGCAGCTAACTTACATTCTTCAAGTCTCGTTCCTAAACTTACAATGCAAACTTGGCTTCCCTCCTGAACGACTTTTCCTTTGCCAATTTCAATTTTTTCATCAATAGAGGGTAAATCAAGACCAATACCTGTCCCTCTTGGATACCTAATTGCACTGGGCTTGTCATTAATGTCAACAGATGTGTTTATCATTTTTACTAATTCAGCTTCATCACTTGCGGCCATCACAATAAAATTTGGTAAAGTAGACAAATAAGTAATGTCAAATGAACCAGCATGAGTAGAACCATCTGCTCCAACCAAGCCGGCTCTATCAATTGCAAACCTTACTGGTAAACTTTGAATGGCAACATCATGAACTACTTGATCATAAGCTCTTTGTAAAAAAGTAGAATAAATTGCAGCATAAGGTTTGTAGCCTTCTGTAGCTAAACCTGCTGCAAAAGTAACAGCATGTTGTTCAGCGATACCAACATCAAACATTCTTTTAGGAAACTCTTTTCCAAATACATCCATACCTGTACCACCTGGCATTGCTGCTGTTATACCAACAATTCTGCTATCTTTTTGAGCATGCTTAACTAAAGTATTTGCAAATACCTTGGTATAGGCTGGAAGGTTGGTTCCACTTTTTACCTGTTCGCCTGTTTCAACATTAAACTTTGATACTCCATGATAATGATCTTTAGCTTTTTCAGCATATGAATATCCTTTTCCTTTTTGCGTCTTGATATGAATCATGATTGGACCTTCATGTTTAGAATCTCTTGCATTTTTTAAAATTGGAACCAGGCTTGTTAAGTCATGACCATCAATTGGACCCGCATAATAAAAACCTAGCGAACTAAACAATGTACCACCAGTAACCGCTGAACGAAAAAAATCCTCAGCTTTTCCAGCTTTAGCACTAAATCTTTTTGAAAATGAAGACATAATAAGTTTAATCGTTTCTCTAAGGCTAAAATAAATTTTCCCTGTAAACAATTTTGCTAAATAAGTTCTCATAGCGCCAACCGGCTTTGCAATTGACATGTCATTATCATTTAGAATGACAATCATTTTTGTTTTTGATGCACCAGCGTTATTCATTGCCTCATAAGCCATACCTGCACTTATCGCTCCATCACCAATTACAGCTATTACATTAGATGATTTATTAGACAATTTATTTGCTTCAGCAATACCAAGTGCTGAAGAAATAGACGTTGAGCTATGAGCGGCACCAAAAGGATCATATTCACTTTCTGATCTTTTTGTAAATCCAGACAAGCCATTACCTTGTCTTAAAGTTCTAATATTATTTTTTCTTCCTGTTAAAATTTTATGTGGATAAGTTTGATGTCCTACGTCCCAAATTAATTTATCATTAGGTGTGTCAAAAACATAATGAAGTGCAACAGTTAATTCGACTACTCCTAAACCAGCACCCAAATGTCCACCAGTTTGAGAAACAGCACTAATCATTTCCTCTCTAACTTCATCAGAAACTTTTTGTAAATCACTCTCAGATACTTTTCTTAAGTCTGATGGAAAATTAATATCATTTAAAAATTTATAATCTTTAATCATTTTTCTCTTTTTACAATATATTTTAACGTTTCATTAATATTTTTAGAATTTGTTCCATATTTTTTAAGTTTTTCATTAATTGTTAAGATCATCTTATCACAATACACAATTGCATTCTTATAACCTAATAAACTTATAAGTGTAGCCTTGCCTTTTTTTTGATCTTTTCCTGTTTTTTTACCAGCTTTTTTTGAACTTCCTTTATAGTCAATTAAATCATCTGCTATTTGAAATAATAAGCCAATATCTGATCCAATATTTTCAAAAAATTTAACATCTTTATTATTTTTTTTCTTAATTATTGCGGGAGCTAAGCAACAAAAACTAAATAGCTTTCCAGTTTTTTTTATTTCCATTTCAATAATCTTATTTTTTGAGACTTTTTTATTTTCATAGTTTAAATCTAAGTATTGGCCACCTGCTATACCTAAATGACCTGAGCATTCTGATAATTTTTGAATTAGATTATTTTTAATATTTGCATTCAGTTTTAAAGTTTTGCTCGCTAAAATTTCGAAAGCCATAGTTAAAAGAGAGTTCCCAGCAAGAACCGCTGTTGCTTCACCAAATCTAACATGCGTAGCAGGTTTGCCTCTTCTCATTTTGTCATTATCCATACATGGCAAATCATCATGTATTAAAGAATATGCATGAATGCATTCTACTGCAGCACCCACTTTAATAAGAGTTTTATAATCTAGGGATAATAGTGAACCAATATCCAATAAAATTTTTGACCTAATTTTCTTTCCACCTGGGAATAAGCCATATTTCATAGCTGGAATTAATTTAGTATTTTTCTGTTTACTTATGAAACTCTTTAAAAAAATGTTTGTATCTTTTGCAATTTTATTAAGTTGTGATTTCATTTTTTTTTAGTGATTTCCTTTACTTTTTTATTCGTCTCTTCATTTATAAACTTAAAACTTTTATGAAATTTTTTTTCAATAATATTATTTAATTTTAATAACTCTTGATATCGTTCAACTGAATTATTGAGATCTTTTTCATTTTCTAATGACTCAATTATTTGATTAGCTTGATTTGTCAGTTCTTCAAGGGAACTATCATTATTATCAGGTAGTAAATTTTTTTCTTTCATATAATAATTATTAATACATGAAATCTATCCAATCAAATATCAAAAAAGCAAAAGATTATTTAAACAAAAATGATTGTGTGGGTGTGCCTACAGAAACTGTGTATGGATTAGCAGGAAACGCTTATTCAGATGCTGCTGTAAAAAAGATATTTAAACTTAAAAAAAGACCTATGAACAACCCTCTAATTGTACATTATTCAGATATTAATAAGGTTTATGAAGACTGCTACGTTTCAGATAATTTTATTAAACTTTATAAAAAATTTTGTCCAGGGCCAATTACATTTATATTAAAATTAAAAAAAGAGTCAAAAATTTCTAAGTTTGTTACCAACAAACAAAAAAGTCTTGCAGTGCGATTTCCAAAACATCCTTTGTTGAGAAAATTACTTAAAAATTTATCCTATCCACTGGCAGCTCCTAGTGCCAACATTTCAACTAAATTAAGTTCTGTTCAAGCCTCTGATGTGATTGAAGAATTTAAATCAAAAATTAAATATGTTTTGGACGGTGGCAAATGCAAAATTGGTGTAGAGTCTACAATTATTAACCTTTTAGATAAACCGACAATATTAAGATTTGGAGGATTAGATATATCAAAAATAGAAAAAATAATAAAAAAAAAGATTTCAACTAGAGCAAATATAAAAAAAAAAATTGCACCAGGTCAGTTCCCACTGCATTATTCACCTGGTATCCCATTAAGAATGAATGCAAAAAAACCAAAAAACAATGAAGCTTTTGTTTTAATAAATAAAAAAAAAATAGATTTTAGAAATTACTACTATCTAAGTAAAAAAAATGATCTTAAACAATCAGCTAAAAATCTCTATTCTGTGTTAAGAAAAATTAAAAAAGATGGTTATAAAATGATTGCTGTTGAAAAAATTGCAAATAAAGGGATTGGCCAAGCTATTAATGATAGATTAAAAAAAGCTTCTAAATATTAAATGCCAAATTCAATCGAAGTAATTAATTTATCAAAAAATTATGAATCTAAAAAAGCTGTCACAAATATAAATTTTAAGATTAATGAAAATGAGATTATTGGCTTACTTGGGCCAAATGGTTGTGGAAAAACTACTACAATTGGAATGATACTAGGTCTATTAAAACCAACTAGTGGACAAATACTCATTAATGGCTTGAACTTAGAAAAAAATAAAATTTCACTTCTTCATAATATGAATTTTATTTCTCCATATATTGAATTACCTAAAAAACTTAAGGTTAAGCAAAACTTAATTGTTTACGGAAAATTATATAATGTTAAAAACCTTAAAGACCAAATTGACTATTTGGCTGAAAAATTAAGATTAACAGAACTATTAAATAAAGTTACCGGTGAGTTATCTTCTGGCCAAAAAAATAGAGTCAGTTTAGCTAAAGCATTAATTAATGATCCAACAGTGTTGTTATTAGATGAACCAACTGCATCTTTGGACCCTGAAACAGGAGATTTTGTAAGAACATTTTTAGAAAATTATAAAAAAGAAAAAAAAATTTCTGTACTATTAGCTTCCCATAATATGGATGAAGTAAAAAGATTGTGTAACTCAGTCTTGATGATGAAGAGTGGCGTTATAATTGACAAAGGCACACCAGCAGATCTAATTACAAAATATGGTAGAACAAATCTAGAAGAGGTTTTTTTAGAGCTAGTGAGAGATAAAAATGAATTTAATTAGAATTTATGGTCTTTTTTTAAGACACTTTTATTTAATAACAAGATCATTTCCAAGAATACTAGATTTGATTTATTGGCCATCTATTCAAATTACTCTTTGGGGTTTTATTTCAAATTTTTTTGCAGATCACAGTAATTACTATAATGGAGCAGTTGGAGTAATACTTTCGTGTGCAATTCTTTATGATTTTTTATTTAGAACTAGTATTGGGTTTAACATGTTGTTTTTAGAAGAAATATGGAGCAGAAATTTCACTAATTTATTTATTGCACCAATGAAAATCAGTGAAATTATTATATCTTTAGTTTTTACTGCCTTGATAAGAGCATTGATCGGACTATTTCCTGCAATACTATTAACATCTCCTTTATTCGGAATTTCTTTACTGGATTTGGGCCTACCTTTAGCTTTTCTTTTTTTAAGTTTATATATTTTTGGAATTACTCTTGGTATACTTGTCTGTGCTGGTCTATTAAGATTTGGTCCTTCTTTTGAAAATATTGCCTGGTCAACCATGTTTTTACTAGCTCCTTTTGGGTGTATTTACTATCCTGTAGAAACACTACCAGAATTTTTACAGTCTGTAGCTTACGCACTCCCACTTGTTTATATTTTTGAAGAAACAAGAAACATTTTAATTAACCAAACAGTCAATTATGAGAATATTATTCATGCTTTATATTTAAATGTTCTATATTTGGTAATTGCAATATCAGTCTTTTATTACTCTTTTAATAAAGCAAGAGAGAAAGGTACTTTAATTAATATTGGTGAGTAAATTGGCGCGCCTGCTAGGAGTCGAACCCAGAACCTCCTGATCCGAAGTCAGGCGCTCTATCCAGTTGAGCTACAAGCGCGTATAGTATTAATATTA
>Ga0209631_10004689_pt1 | contig 14986 bp, 11 predicted proteins | sample COG_08_FD_184752 | JGI IMG/M metagenome (GOLD analysis project Ga0209631, IMG submission 184752) | Pelagic Microbial community sample from North Sea - COGITO 998_met_08 (SPAdes) (version 2) | ecosystem: Environmental > Aquatic > Marine > Neritic zone/Coastal water | place: Helgoland, sampling... | reverse complement strand
CCCCCTATGCTTCTGGAATCCTTGCCAGTGGAGCAATTGAGGGCGCAAAGTACAAATATGCGGATGCAACTCCTGAAGTGCTTCAGAAGGTGAGGGCTATTGAAAGATTATGCAATGACCACCAAATTCCTCTCAAGGCAGCTGCCTTACAATTTCCATTGGGACATTCGTTAGTAGCTTCGATCATTCCTGGGGCTTTTCAACCAGCTCAGGTTCTAGAAAATCGGCAACTGGTAGAACATCCCATTCCTTCAGCTTTTTGGGATGATTGTAAATCAGCTAATCTGATTCGTAGGGATGCTCCTACTCCTCACTAATAATTAACTGATTCAGAAGCCGGATTGGATTCGCTAAATCTTAAATTCTGACGCAAGTTCTAACCTACCCAAATTGAATAATTTCTGTCTTAAATCATCCAGATCTATCACCTTCAATTCCACTCAGAATGTAATATACTCAGTCCAGCCTTTTTCTTCTGACAGTATGAGCATTTTAACAACAGACTGTAGGAGGCCCAAGAGTGCAGAATTTAACTCCAAATTTCCTATCTATTGCAGTTTTCCTTAATCCAGCACTCTAACTCTTCTGCCCAAGATTACCTCACTCCGCTTAGATTTATTTTGTCTTACGTAAATTGTAGTTGATTTTCTAAATCCGCTGTAATACTAATTCGTTTGGTTCGACCATTAAATTTAAATCATAAATTGGTCCAAACAATCTAGATACATTTTGAATTCGCTATTGGAAGCTATTTTTCCTTCAAGCGTTTTGCATTTGCTTTCCCATTCTTTTCCATTCCTAGCCAAGCTTGAGATGAAACCAAATAAATACGTGCCCGATTCGTTGTATGCCAGTTGAGAAGGAAAAATGAGCATCAAGTTAGAAGTCAGGGAAGCAACGAAGTTCTACACAACTAAATCCGGAAATCTTCATGCCCTGGACCAGTTTTCAGTAGGCATTGATTCAGGAGATTTTGTCAGCATTGTTGGACCATCTGGTTGTGGCAAGTCAACCTTGTTGTGGTCCATTGCGGGGTTACATGATTTGACTAGCGGTGAGATTACGCTGGATGGAAAGAAGATTGATGGACCCAATGATCAAATTGGCATGGTCTTCCAGGAAGCCAACATGTTGCCTTGGCGCAGTCTCATTAAAAACATTGAATTTCCCTTTGAGATTAAGAAAAAAACACCGAATACAGCCCGCATCAATGAGCTATTGAAACGAGTGGGTCTTTCAGGTTTTGAAACAAAGTATCCAAGAGAATTGTCAGGCGGAATGCAGCAAAGGGCATCAATTGTCAGGGCCCTCTCATTCGATCCTTCGGTGTTGTTGATGGACGAACCATTTGGAGCCTTGGACGCATTTACTCGGGATGAAATGAATCTCCTGGTGCAGGAGATCTGGCTAGAAACCAAGAAAACGATCATCTTCATCACACACAACATTGCAGAAGCGGTGTTGCTCTCCAGCAAAGTTTTCGTGATGTCAGCGAGACCCGGGAGATTGGCAAACGTTTACGAAATTGACTACGCCAGGCCAAGATCTATCGAGATGCTTTCAGATCCAAAGATCATTCAGACAATCAACCAAATTCGCAGCAATATCATTGAGCAAACCACTTAGCCAGGGTAGTAGAAATGGCAGATAAGTACCTTGGGGACAATATCCCCAAGTTTGATAATCATGGCAATGAATCAGGGGATGTTTCTCTCACAAACTGGTCAGCGCTGACCAAGGTCCAGAAGCGCACAGTGGGTGAAGTGATACTGATCATCCTTTTTGCGGTCTGCATTGTTGGAGGGCTGGAAGCATATGTAATCATTTATGAGGTCCCTCAATTTGTTTTTCCGAGGCCCAGTGCAATCGCCACGGCTCTGTTCACTGACTTTGAGTTTATTGTACCTCACCTTGGTCACACCTTGGTTGAGCTGTTTTCTGGTTTCTTTATCGGGGCATCCATCGGGCTGATCCTCGCTGGAGTGATCACCCAGTTTCCCTTTGTTGAAAAGATCGTCGCACCCTACATCTTGATGCTGGTTACCACGCCAATGCTGGCCTTAGTGCCTTTACTGATTCTACGTTTTGGCTTTGGTTATGAACCTCGGATCATCGCAGTGGCTTTGGCATCCGGTCCAATGGTGATGATCAACTCGGCCACCGGTTTCCGCCGAGTCGATCTCGCAAAAATCGCGTTAGCCCGATCTTTTGGCGCAAGCACCATGCAAATTTTCCTCAAGGTAAGAGTACCCATGGCGTTACCAATGATCATCGTCGGTTTGATGGTTGGTGCAATCTTCGGCCTTTTGACAGCAGTCGGAGCAGAGATGGTTGGTGGTGGTTTTGGCCTTGGGAATCGACTGACAACGTATTCAGCAACGATCAAGATGCCCCAGTTCTTTGCGATCATTCTGATTCTCTCGACCTTAGGGATTCTGATTTATTTGTTCTTCTATTTCGTTGGTAAGAAGTGGGCTAGTTGGGAATCTTAAATTGGCGCGGGCGCAGTCAATTTAAGGAATCATTGCGTCCATCAACCGCAGAGCAGGAGGAGTGATGACAGAACTCAATCGAAGAAGGTTCTTACAGGTGACTGCTGCTGGTGCAGTGGCTACCTCGGTGTTGGGAACAAGTGCTCTCACACCAAAGACGGCACAGGCCGCAACCACCTACACCTGGATTTCTCCAAGAGGTACCATTGAGGTGCTGGATGACTATCCTTACTGGGTAGCCAAGGAGATGGGGTACTTCGGGAATATTGACACGAGGCTTGAGCCAGGCCCCTCAGATGGAACGGCAACCGTAAAGTTTGTTGCCTTGGGACAGGCAGATATGGGATATCCTTCGCCAGGAGTGTTTTCTTTTGCCCTCGAAAACGAGTTGGACTTGGTTTCGGTCTTCAACATGGGAGCCCGTGACGTTTTCGATTTTGCTTTCAGACCTGGGGAAGGATTCACCGATCTACGCCAAATGGAAGGGAAAACCGTGCTCTTGGGAAGCGCCGCCTGGCAGTCTATTGCGGACCCAATCTTTGCGGCAGCGGGTGCAGATGTGACCAAGATCAAGTATATCGAAGCTGGTTGGCCCCAGTGGGGAACCATTCTGGCCAATGGAGAGGGTGATGCAGCCCTAGCTTGGGAAGGCCTGCGCGCGGACTGGGAAGGCAAGGGCTTGAAATTCGAGTACTGGCTGGGTGTTGATCAATCAGTCTTCCCAGCGAATTCCTTTGTCGTCAAGCGCTCTGACACCCAAGATCCTGAAAAGAGAAAGATTCTTGGACAGTATCTGAGAGGGTGGGCAATGGGACTGGAATTCGGAGAGCACAACCCACGAGCTGCCACAGACATTGTTTTCAAGTCACTTCCCATTGTTAAGAGCAATCTTGGGGCTGATTTGGGAACAGAGTCCATGCTACAGCTCGCAAATGTCTTCCGAGGCAATATGGATGAGCGACAAGGTTGGGGCTACCATGATTGGGGTAGCTGGAAGGCTTACTTCAAGACCATTCGTAGAATCGGGCAATTGAAGCGTGACGTGAACGTAGGCAAGGTGATTAGCAATGATTTCATTGGGGCTGCCAATGATTTCGATGTCAACAAGGTCATGGCGGATGCCAAAGGTTATACACTCTCCGCTGACCTGGCCAAGGTGGATGTCGACAAGATCAAGGGTCGTTTTTACGCCAACGTAGTCAAGTAGTTAATTCCTTCATGGTTCCGTTCTCCTGGAGCCAAATTGGGGTGGAACAATTTTTAGGAAGAGTTGTTTCACCCTTTCATCAATATTGATTCTCAGACTACTTAAACTCACTAAATAGAAGAATTAACCTGATATTTTCAGGATTCAAAAGATTGTTAGAGCATACTGCAAAAGACTGTTCTAAACCTCACTAATGAGGATCTTATGTCAGTGAAAGTCTTGGTGGTGGGGCTTGGGAACATGGGGACTTCTCATGCGCTGGCTTACCACAATAATCCTGGCTTCGAAATTGTTGGCCTAATGAGCAGAACCCTGCGCGAGAAGCTTGACAAGCTCCCCAAGGAGTTGCTGGGATATCCAATCTATGAAGACTACAGCAAGGCGCTCCAAGATTCTCAGCCAGATGCGGTCTCCATCAATACTTGGCCAAACACTCATGCAAGCTACGCATCACAGGCTATTGAGCAGGGTTGTCATGTTTTCATGGAAAAACCGTTGGCTACGAATGTAGAGGATGCAGTCAAGGTTGTGGAATTAGCCAAAAAACACCAAAAAAAGTTGGTACTAGGCTACATACTTCGAGTTCATCCGTCTTGGGTAAAATTTATTAAAGCCGGTAAGACCTTGGGCAAACCGTTGGTGATGCGATTGAATCTCAATCAACAGAGCAGTGGAGAGACTTGGTTTTGGCATAAGAACCTGATTGACTCACTGATTCCGATTGTCGACTGTGGGGTGCACTATGTTGACGTGATGTGCCAGTTGACGGATGCCAAGCCCGTTCGAGTACATGGAATTGGAGCCAAGCTATGGGCAGAAGCTAACAAACAGAACTATGGTCATCTGCATGTCACGTTTGACGATGGCTCAGTGGGCTGGTACGAAGCAGGTTGGGGCCCCATGATGAGTGAAGTCGCCTACTTCGTGAAGGATATTGTTGGACCGAAGGGGTGTGTTTCGATGATCGTTCCTTCAGAGCAGCCCTCAGAGGATACAGAGGTCACTGATTCTGCAAACATAGATCGGCATACGAAAACCAATCTGATCCAGATCCACCATGCTGAAGTGGATTCAACCAGCAAACAATTCCGTAAGAAAGATGAGTTTGTTGATACTCTCGACGAACCTTCCCACCAGGAACTTTGCAACCTTGAGCAGCAGATGTTCCTAGATGCGATCCAACAGGATTTTGATTTATCTGAATCCATGGAAGCAGCTGTCAATAGTCTCAAGATTGTACTGGCTGCAGAGGAGAGCATCCAAACAGGCCAAGCCATTTACTTCTAGGATTTCAGCATGACAAATAAAGCTGTCGAGCAATGGATTGAGCAATTCAATGTCTCTTTTACAAGTGCTAAGAGTGTTGATTTAGATAGCATCTTTCAGGAAGAGTTCCTCTGGCGGGACATCCTCTGCATTTCGTGGAGTTTGAATACTTTTGAAACTCATCAAGAGGTGCTGGGAGCCCTCAAGCAAAACAAGGCTGCTTTCCCACTAAAGATTGAAGGTTATTATGATGTGAAGCGGGCTGACGGTGTAGTGGAGTGCTTTCTTGACATCAACAGTGGGATAGGTCGTGGAAAAGGATACGTGCGCCTCAAATGTGGTAAAGCCTGGACCCTGCTGACTACCCTGGAAGAACTGCAAGGATACGAGGAGAAAAAGGGAGAGAGAAGAATCCTTGGCACTCGGCACGGGGCTCACAAGAATCGACAAATCTGGCATGAAGTAAAACAAGCTGAAGAACAAGCACTTGGTGACACAGAGCAACCCTATTGTGTAGTAGTGGGTGGGGGCCAAGCTGGGATCATGCTGGCAACTCGGCTCAAGAAGTTGGGTGTCTCTACGATTGTACTGGAGAAGAACAAGCGAGCCGGGGATTCCTGGCGCAATCGATACCGTTTCCTCACCTTGCACGATCCCATCTGGTACGACCACTTCCCCTATATCCCCTTCCCAGATGACTGGCCGGTCTTCACCCCCAAGAATAAGATGGGGGACTGGTTGGAGATGTATACGAAGGTAATGGATCTTAACTACTGGACGGAGAGCAGGTGCTCGAAAGCGACTTTTGACGAGAGCACGCAGCGGTGGGAAGTCGAAGTAATGCGTAAGGGAAAAAAGTTAACCCTGCAACCCACTCAGCTTGTGTTTACTACAGGCGCTTATGGACCACCCAAGGGAATTCCAATCAAGGGCAAGAAGAAATTCAAGGGTCAGATCTTTCATTCCTCCGAATACCAGGATGGTCGAGCCTTCAAAGGAAAGCGGTGTGTGGTTGTCGGCTCTGCAACCTCAGCCCATGACATCTGCCAGGATCTTTGGGAGTGTGGTGCTAAATCGGTTACGATGGTCCAAAGGTCATCTAGCATCATCATCAAATCTGAAACCTTGCTGGAGTATGGATTTGGGGAACTCTACTCCGAGCAGGCATTGAAGAATGGGATCACCACGGACAAAGCAGATTTGCTCTTTGCCTCCCTGCCTTACAAGCTTGTGCCTGATGTGCACAGAGAGGTTTACAGGCAGATGTACGAGCACGACAAAGAGTTCTATGACCAGCTACAGGAGTCAGGCTTCAGATTTGATTTTGGAGAGGATGGTTCTGGGTTGTTGATGCGAGCTCTGAGGACCGCCTCAGGTTACTACATTGATGTAGGTGCTTCAGAGTTGATCATCCAGAAGAAGGTCAAGCTCAAGACAGGGGCTACTCCGGAGCGCGTAGATGAGCAGTTTCTCTACTTTGATGATGGCAGTAAGTTGGCAGCCGACGTGATCTTTTTCGCGATTGGCTACCACTCGATGGATAAGGTCATCGAGAAATTGATTTCTAAGGAAACTGCTGAAAAAGTGGGGCGCTTCTGGGGAATTGGTTCAGGAATCAAAGGAGATCCTGGTCCATGGGAAGGCGAGTTACGAAATCTTTGGAAGCCAACCAAGCAATCCAACCTTTGGTTTCACGGGGGCAACCTGCACTTGTCACGATTCTACTCCAAGTATGTGGCCCTGCAGATTAAGGGTCGGATGGAGCAAGTGAAAATGAAACCAATCATGCCTAGTTGAAGAGCAGATCTGGGTAGGGTTCTCTGAAGAGTGATTAGATCGTACAAGTTCACTCAGCTTTCTCTTGGAACCAGCCCTTCTAGATTTTAGTTGATCAGGCTTTTGCTCTGCATGGTATAACTGCTGAATGATAATCAGATGATTGTCTGATAAGTTTTGCTTGAAGCCTCCTGGTTCGTATCGGATCATTGAAGGCTTTTTGAGCATTGATGATGTTCAAATAAGTAAACCTTATTAAAGCCCAGAATCTAATTTGGAGGAATGAGTACGAAATTCCCAACATGCTTTTTCAGCAAGAACTCTTGTTGGGCCTCGACAATTTGCTCTAGAGGAAAGGTCTGTGCGAGTAGAGGTCGAAGTTGTTTGTTTTCAAGGTAAGCAATCAGGCTTGGGAAGACGCCCTCATCCCAGGCAGTACAACCAATCAACTGCAAGTCCTTCAGGTAGAAGGTGCGTGTATCAAAAGAGACTACAGGTCCTCCAATTGCGCCCGCAGAAACGTACCGCCCACCACGCTTCAAAACTTTCAATAGTGCCGTAAAGGAATCGCCAGCTACCAGATCGATCACTACATCTACAGATTCTTCTCTCAGCACTTCCAACACATTCTCATCACGTGCAATGGTTTGTTCTGCACCGAGATCCGAGATTTTTTGTTGCTTCTCAGGGGCTACAACAGCAATGATCTGTGCCTTCCGAAGTTTTGCTAATTGAACGGCAGCAGAGCCAACTCCACCTGAGGCTCCAGTGATCAAGACCTTTTCTCCAGACTGAATCCCTGCTCGATGAATCATGTTTTCTGCAGTTCCATAAGCACATGGAATGGTAGCTAACTCAGCAGCACTCCAGTCACATTTGACTTCAAAAACTTCTGATTGAGGAACTTTGACATATTGCGCAAAGGCCCCATCGAAGTCAGAGCCCATCCACAAATTTTCCATTGATGAGAACCCCAGTGGTCGCATACAGGACCTTACCAACACTTGCTTGCTTAGTAGTTTTGATTCTGCGTTCGAACCAAGCTGGATCACTTCACCACAGCAGTCAGTTCCCTGGACGAAAGGGAAAGGGGTAATCTCATTCCAACCTCCATCTATAGGAATTTCTTTTTGTTGAACTTGGGAACTGGCTACTGCTGAGGTGCTTTGGGTCATAGAATCAGAATACCAGCCGACACGAGTGTTGATTTCCGTATTGTTCATCCCAGCAGCTAGTACTCGGATCAATACCTCTTCGTCTCCAGGTTGGGGACGTTTGACCACACGACACTGCAATTGTTCGAATCCCCCATTACTCGCTGTCACAACAGCTTTCATGGTCTTTTCATTCGGTAAAGGATCAAACCGATCTAGGTGGGGGGAAGCGTCCCAGTTTATCAAGTGGCACCTTTATATTAGGAGAAAAAGTTGAGCATTCTAGAAATGGTCTACTCCACGAACCCATTCAAAAATCAGTCATTGGATGCAATGAATTCTGATAGGTAAGGAAGTGAAGTGGGCGATCTAGCAGGAGACGGTTGTTACAACCATTTCATGATCAGACAGCAGTTCCCTGATTTTAAGAGAGCGGGAACAACATGGGATTGACTCCCCAGACAGGATCTGAGCAGTAACCAGTCGAGAGTTTGGTGTGGTGCATGAGGGCCTCCACGAGTGGTGGTCTGGCCAGTATTGGTGGTTTCCCATGGAAAATTGTAATTTGCAAAAGTGGAGAAGCTGGGCTCCCAAGACTCTGGCTGATTTCTTCGTTGTGTTTGACTGGTGTGAGCTTCGGAGAGAGTGTTGGTGTTCAGGTCGCCTCCAATCACCATGGGAACCGTTCCATATTCCTGCACCAACAATTTCATCAATCGCTGAGTCTGCTGATTCCGATGATCTGGATTACTTTCACTTTCATAATGAACAGCGACACAACCAAGTGGGCCTTTCTCCGTATCAAGAAGCGCAGCGATCGCCATTTGACCACCGACTCTATGCTGCCCGTCTTGTTTAGGTGACAGGACAAACGACAAACCTCCTTTGTCCAGCGCAATCAGTTTGATTTTTCGCAATGGTCACCGAGATAGGATGGCATTGCCATGGAGACCATGCTCATTCGGTACTCCGTTAAACTCAGCTGTCTCCGGCGGATCTCCCAATCCCAATTCGACGAACTCCACTCTAAAAGCGTAGCCCCAGCCCAATCGTTCAGCCAGTTCCTTGGTGGTGTGGCGATGTTTGGAGCGAGCCATTCCCCAGTCCACTTCGGTTGCCAACAAAACACCAATTTTTGCTATACGGATGACCTAAGCGCTTTCTCGGACTCCCTTGCAGCGTTCAAGGTTCGAGGCTCCCAGGATGATCTTTTCTGGAAAATCACTGGAAGCTTGAGGTCGCCTCACTTCCACCTCGTTGAGGCAAGGCCAGCTTCGCATCCAATGCTCATGAGAAGCTGAACTACCCCAGTTGCAGCTTGGCTACGATCTTCTTGAGAAGGTGGTTGTAACTGGTTGACGGTTTTGTGAACTACAGTGCGCATTCCATTTTCAGAATTGAATTCGGAGATCGACTTCTAAGTTTGAATTTACTTTGGAAAACAGAGAATGGGGCGAGAGCTTTCTTGAATAAAGCTCAGATTCGATTGCCTGCCTGATCGAAAATCAGCACTTTGTCGGGCTGGATTCCCCAAAGGACCTGAGCGCTTTTTTCAATGCTTTCCGTAGCGGAGGATTGAATGGAGCGAAGGATGCTGCCGTCATCAAGCATCACATCATATAGATTTTCACGTCCTTGGGTTTCAACGAAAGAGATGGTTCCAGGGATTTGAATAGGGTTGTTGGGCTGGTAGTGTTCTGGCCGAATACCCAAGCGAATCTTCGTCCCATTTGTAGGCATGGAGCTGCCTGGAAAATTAAATTGAATTTTTCTGTTCAAAAGATGAATTTCACCCTCCTGCACATGTGCATCCAGAAAAGCGATTGGTGGGTTACCCAAGAAACCAGCTACAAAATCATTGATTGGTTGTTGATACATTTCTGTGGGAGAAGCAACTTGTAGAATCTCACCCTCCTTCATGATTGCAATCCGGTCACTCATGCTCATCGCTTCAACCTGATCATGAGTCACCAGTACTGCGGAGATTCTAGTTTCCAACTGAATCCGCCGGATTTCAGATCGCATTTCAAGACGGAGCTTGGCATCCAGGTTTGCCAAGGGTTCATCCAGAAGCAAGATACTAGGTTTGCGCACCAATGCTCTTGCAAGAGCAACACGCTGCTGTTGACCGCCAGAGAGCTGCTCGGGTCGTCGCTTTAATAATTCTCCAATATGAACTAACTCAGCAATCTCAGCGACTTTCTCACGGATTGTGTTTTTGTGCTCTTTGCGGACAGTCAATGGAAAAGCAATGTTTTCAAAAACACTCATATGAGGATAGAGCGCATACGACTGGAACACGACACCCACGTTGCGTTGCTGGGCTGGAACACGACTGACATCCTGATCTCCAAATAGGACACGTCCACCATCAACCCGATGAATTCCACAAATTGTGAAGAGAGTGGTTGATTTGCCACATCCGGATGGACCCAGAAGTGCGAGCAGTTCACCTTCCCGAATCTTCAGGTTCATTTTTTCGATGACGGTCACCTCACCAAAGCGTTTGGTGAAATCTTCAAGAATGATTTCCATTAGCCTTTGGTTCCTCCTCCGTAGATGTTCATCAATTTGTCTTGAAAGAACAGATACATGATTACAACGGGAGTCGCATAGAAGAGCCCCACTGATTTGAAGAGATTGAATTCAAAATTTCGATCATCTGCGATAAGGGAAGCCAAGTAGCCAGAAAGTACCTGAACATTATTTGCTGGCGCCAAAACGGTTGGTAGGATGTACTCTCCCCAGCCAGAGAGAAAAGAGAACACACCTAAGGCGATAATCCCCGGACGGACCTGGGGGAGGACAAGATGATACCAAACCGTGAAACGACTAGCACCATCCTGCAATCCTGCCATCTCGATCTCCCAAGGCACGGAGTCATAGAATCCTTTCATAATCCAAATACCGAGTGGGAGTTGGAGCGATGTCATCACAATAATCACTCCGATGAGCGTGTTGTAGAGCCCAATCAACTGCAGAATCAGAAAGATTGCAATGATCAAAGTGATCGAAGGAAAAGCGTGTAAAATCAAAACTCCTGCAAGAAATTCCCGACGAAAAGGAATGTTTAGGCGGGAGAGAGCGTACCCTGCTGTTGAAGAAACAGAGAGCACCAGTAACATCACGGAGCTGGCAAAAACGAGAGTGTTTAGGGTCACCTGCCAGATGTTTGCTTTCCCCTCAATGTCCTCGTAAAGAAAGCGCCAGTGTTCCAGGGTAAAGCTGCTTGGCAGGATTCCTCCAGGTTCCGTATTAGTGACGGTATCCAACACCAGATAGGAATACATCAGCACGATCGGCACGGTTGCCAACACCAAAGCGGTGAGAATAGGCCAATTTTTGAAGTTTTGAGACACCAGAACCCTTATTGCTCAATTCGTGGTTGACGCACCAACTCTTGAAAGCGGAAAAAACGTAGAAAAATGAAAGACATGATCACACCAATAACAACCAGCACAAGAGCCAGGGCTGCTCCATATCCATATTGTAAATTGCCCCAATAATTGTCCAAAGCGTTATGGTAAGCCGCTAGAGCCCAGACTTCCGTTGTAGAGCCGGGTCCTCCATCTGTAGAGAGCAGAATTTGTTCAAAGGATGTCAATAAGGAAAGACACTGATAGACCGTCACAAAGAGGATCGGCCACTTTAACTGTGGCAAGATGATGAAGCGAATCTGTTGCCAGCGATTGGCTCCGTCAACCTCACTCGCATAAAGCAATGGTTTGGGAATCGCTGTGATGGCACTGGAGAACAGAATCATTCCCATCGAAGCACCAATGAATCCGTTGATCAGCACAACAAAGACCCATGCATTCAGAGTTGTATCCAACATCCAGTTGCGCTGTGCGACACCTAGAGGATTCAGGATGGCGTTCAAAAATCCTGTGTCCCAAGTCAGCCACTTCCAGAGCACAACATAAAGCACAGAGGGTGAAATGCGGGGTAGAAGCCATAGAGCTCTAAAAATTCCTGCTTGCCCCTTCGGTAAATAAAAGGTGGCGATAGCCAGGACTAGCGCAAAGCCCACGTTGAAGAGCAGCAAGGTGAAGGTGACATAGATGATCGTGTTGAAGAGTATTTGCTTTGTCTCTGGGAGGATCGTCATCTTGTGGAAATTATCTGTTGTCCATACCCATCCAGTGTAGGCAGCCTGGCTGAGCGTATTGATTTGATCAGGAGTAAGCTCAATTTGCAGCTCAGCAAGCGCAGCTTTCAAATCAGTTTCTGTCTCAAACCGCTCATTGATCAGCGATTTTCTGAAGTATGGTGAGGTTGATTTCAGTTCACGTGTACTACGTGGTCGGTTTTGTAGTTTTTTTAGGAAACGTTCGAATTCTCTACGGCTCTTGAAGTTCTGCCCAAGATGTTCTTCTTCAAGTTCTGCTAGTAAGGAAGGCTCTGTACCAGCGTTACGGGCAATCTGTAAAGTGGCTTGAGCAATTTCGTAACTCTCGGAACCAATGCTATCCAGATTTGCTTTTTCGAAGCCTTGGTCAGAGAGATCCCTAAGGAGTGAGGGTGTGATTTGATAGGCACCACCTGTAATCCCGGTGGCTGTACTCATATTTGTGAAGGAGAAGATGCCTGTGAGTACCACTGGCGTCAAAAAAAAGACAGCAACTAATATAAGCGCAGGGGCGATAAAAACATAGCCAAGTTTTGCAGATAAACTCATTGGCCAATCAAGCGAATCAGAATTTGAAGGAAGGGCACCCCCCCAGAATGATCCGGGGAGATGACAGAGAGAATTAGCGGATGAGGATGTCACCTCCGAGTTGGGCTTTCAGCTCAGACTCCACATCAGCAATAGCTTCTGCAGGAGATTTCTGACCAGTCCAACTGGCTTCAAGTCCCTTCCACATTGCATCAAAATAGGGTGAGAAACCTGTGTGGTTGGGTTGAGCACTGGCATAGGGCAACAGGCGAACGGTCGCTTCACTAGCCCAGCGATCATTAGCGTAAAGAGGTACAGACTGCTGTGACTTGGCAATGCCAAGATGTGCAGACTTGATTGCATGCAGCGTGTTGATGCGAGGCTCTGAAGCAATAGCTATCAATTGGGCGGCTACTGCTGCATCATCATCACTTCCTCGGTTTGTCACCAGATAGACCAAGGGGTGAGTAATGGTATTCGCGCTACCGTTGCTGTCCCCGGCTGGAATCAAGCTAAACATCACACTGCCAAAGAAGTCTTGAAGCCCCTCTTTGCCGGTATATCGCGCATAGTGCCAGGTACCTCCATGCCACAAACCAGCTTTACCGGAAGCGACCTCGGAGTACCATTGATCCCAGGGGGTTCCGATATGGTTTTTACGGGTAACTCCCATTTCGACAGCTTTTGCAAAAAATTCATAAACTTTTTGCATCGCGGCCTTATTGAAGACCAATTTTCCAGTGGAGCTATCCAGCATCTCTCCACCATAGGAGAGATAGAACTGCCAGTAGTCGCCACCCTTTGAAACACGGGGATACCAACCATATCCTGCTTCGACAAGACCTGCATCTTGCATTTTCTTGGCATCATTCAATACATCGTCCAAGGTGTATTGACCACTCTGCACCTTTTCTGGCATAGCACGAATATCAGCATCGCTGTAGCCAATGGCCTTGAGGTGAGGGATCCAAGCAAAGAACGGCCGTGATTCCGCATCTTGAGGGACTCCATAAATGACTCCCTCAAACGATGAAATCTCAATTAGATTCTCGAACAGATCGCTAAGAGGCCAGCTGTCGAAATCAACATAATCTTCGATTGGCCGAATCAAACCAGACTGAGACCATGGCGCGATATCTTCGTGGCCTGTTACTACGATGTGTGGGGCATTATTGGCTTCTGCGGCCAGTGTCACTGCCTGCTTAAAACCACCCCATCCATCAAAGTCGTACTTCGTCTCAACAGTGATGTTTAACTCTTCACCACGAATAGCCGCCTCTCTTTCGAGGATGTCTGCTGCCATGGTAATAGCGTCAACACGGTAGGCGTCGGCGACGTTAGAGCCACCTGCCCATACCTGTATGGTCAAATCCCTAGCGATTGCTTGACTAAAAGGCAAACTGGCTGCTGTGGCAAGCATCACAAATCCAGTCAATGCGCGTTTCAAACTCACTTTTAACATAACAAACCTCCAAGCTGATTAAGGAATTTTGCCTTCATGACAAAGCCCTAACATAAACTGGCAAATTCACATGCCTTGTTCTCAAGATTCTTGATCATTCATTTATTTAAAGTAAACGAGCCTGGAAAACTATTTTCCAGACAGAATCTTCTACCACTCAATCATAATAGCTGATTGTTTTGAGAATGTTAGCATGATGAAAACAATGCCATCGTAATCAAGGCAGGATTGGCAACCCAAAGCTCTCTGAAGAGAGTCAATTACCACGGGCCAAATTTTTAATACAGTCAAACAAAAATGAAAAGGTAATAGATAACATTTATTTTCAGTTGAATTTTATTCTTGCTCTGAAATGACGTATTTTAATTTAACGAAAATAAAATTATAAAATTTAAATCAAAAAAACATGTTATTTTATTAATAAAATCAGTAAAAAAATCTCTTCGGATTAACCATGTCAAATAGGCAAAATGAACTTTAATCAAAAATGGATGGCGCGCTTCGGGTGGCCTAGTGGTGAAGATTTGCACTTACCACTAGCAATTGCTCACCGAGGTGCCAGTAATTATCGGACGGAGAACACGCTGGAGGCGTTTCAACTGGCTGGGGAGTTGGGCGCTGAAATGTGGGAAATGGATGTGCGATTGTCCAGAGATGGGGTCGTGGTGGTTTGTCATGATGAAAGCTTGGAGCGAGTGGGGGCAATTCCACTGCTAATACAAAATGCCACTTGGGCAGAGATCAGTGCAGTCGAACTGCTGGGAAACCAGCGAGTACCCCGACTGGAGGAGGTGATTGAACTAGCCCGACGAACCCACTCTGGACTTTACATTGAACTGAAGGCAGCTGAAGCTGCAGAATCCACTTGGCAAATTCTGCAAGAACATGACTTCCAATATGCTGTCATCGGATCCTTTTATGCGGACTGGATTGCTCAACTGCGTCAGGCAAAGTGTTCGTATCCGCTCTCTG
>Ga0209631_10004687_pt1 | contig 14997 bp, 11 predicted proteins | sample COG_08_FD_184752 | JGI IMG/M metagenome (GOLD analysis project Ga0209631, IMG submission 184752) | Pelagic Microbial community sample from North Sea - COGITO 998_met_08 (SPAdes) (version 2) | ecosystem: Environmental > Aquatic > Marine > Neritic zone/Coastal water | place: Helgoland, sampling... | reverse complement strand
TGGCTCGAATACCGCGTACTTTTACAAGCGGCAACGCTTTTTGCGTTCCGGATTGGGGTTGATTGAGGCAGCGTGCAGGTAACGGCCGGATCGGATGGCAGTTCAAGAACGCTCCCGCATAGGTCTTCCAACAGAAAATCCGAAAAACCGATGAAGTGAGCGGTGGCCCGCTGGAGTGACTTTTCCCTTACTTTTGATTACATTGCTGGCTGGATTTTGAGCCTGACGATTAGCGCTGAGTCCAACGTGCAACAGGGTCAATAAGCAATAAAAGGAAGCCGGTCAATGATTCTGCCCAATACGCTGCGAGAACGGTTGGACTTGGGGCTGCCCACCCTGGGGACCCATTTTATGTTTTCGGATCCAGATATCCCCGAGCTCATTGGGGATCTAGGGCTGTTTGATTATGGTGAGTACAGTGCGGAGTATGCCGCTTTTGATTTACCGCTGCTCTACAACCTGGCCCGAGCGGCTCAGGCAGGCGGGTTGCCATTGATGATCAAGCCCGATCAAGCGTCGCAAACGTTTGTTGCCCAAGGTGCGCTCGGGGCAGGGTTTAAGGCGGTGTTGTTTACAGATATTCGCACCCCATCAGACGTCGAACAGGCCCATTATGCACTGCGGCCCGATCAACCGGGTCACAACGGATCCATGGGGGTGAAATTGCGCCGGCCTGCACTGAGTAGTTATGACACCGGATCCTATCTAAAAGACTTAGAATCGATCGTTTTTTGCATCATGATTGAGAAAGCGGTTGCGGTAGACGATCTTGATGCCATCTTGGCGCGATCGAAGGCGTTGGGCGTCGATATGATCCAGTGGGGCCCTGCGGACTTTAGTTTTTCCCGGGGGGAACCAGAGCTACAGCATTCTGAAGCGATCCGTCCCTTCGAATCAAAGGTGATAGAAAAGAGTATTGAGCATGGCTTGCTGCCACGAATCGAGCTGGGCAGTGTTGAGCAAGCCAAGCGGTATGTGGACAAGGGCGTGCGCCATTTTTGCATTGGCTGGGATCGATTTATCCTGCGACAACAGCTCCATACACTGGGTGAAGGCATGCGCAAGCTGACCGATGGGCTCTAGACCAACGAGTGTTGATCTCTACAAGCTCTGGTGAAGGCTACTGGGCTTGGGGCAGATCCCTTCAATAAGCACGCAGTCAGAAATGTTCAATGGTCAGGCGGGATGAAGTGATGACAGAAATTTTTGCAACGATCAGCTTGGGAAAGGTCGGCAACAATGTTCAGCCCCTTGGGGTCTTAACGGCTTTCTTGGTGACGCATCAATTGCTCGATGAGCGAGTGCTGTCTCGAAATTCGAGCGAGGTCGCGGCCGTCAAAATGCAGTCGATCTCAGGCGCGGCATTTTTAACCACGGTACTAGATGGCCAGTTGCGTTTGAGTGCCTTGTCGAGCGAGGGTCGAGCGTTGTGTAAACGCTTCGCGGCTAGCCCACTAGAGCAACAAATTTCCGATCGAGCCGCCAAGGATGATCTTGAGGACTGGGCACTCTATGACGAATTTGCAGCATCGCTTCATGGTCTTCTCAAGCCCCCAAGTCCGCCAACGTCTCGTTTGAAGCAGCTGACCGCTAAGATTTTATCCTTCCCGCCCCGAAGGAAGGATGGTTAGTCTTTTGGGCAACGGTATTCAAATCAATGCTGATCCGATAAATGGGCATCAAAATCTAATGAGGTTGATATGAGGTTTGACACACAGCGAATCGATAGCGAATTGCGACAAGGGCCGGGTCTGGAACCGGGTATGGATATCAATCCCGGGAATATTGAACAAATTCGTGGTTTGCTGGGCGCCCAGCCTAGTGCACCGATGGCCTTTGAGATTGAGGAGCAGCTGCACGAAGCGGGGGAATCTGGCGCTGGCCCACGGGTCTTTTGTTATCGAAAGACCAACAGGCCCAAGCAGCCCTGCCTGCTGTGGATGCACGGCGGCGGCTATGTCTTGGGAGATGCAGAAGATCTTCAGGCCAAGCAGCTCGCATTTGATTTGGATATCACTGTGGCCTCTGTCGAATACCGGTTGGCGCCTGAGCACCCGTTTCCAGCAGGTTTAGACGATTGCTGGCAAGCGCTCTCTTGGCTATCGGCTAACGCAGAAGCCCTCGGGATCGATGCAGGCCGGTTAGCCATAGGCGGCGCCAGTGCTGGCGCGGGCTTGGCCGCAGGGTTGGCGCTCCGGGTGAGAGATGAGCAGGGCCCGGATCTGGCCTTGCAGCTTTTGCTCTACCCAATGCTGGATAACTTACATGCCTCGGAGTCAGGAAAGATTGAGACGCATCCCGTCTGGTCCAGGGCAACGTCTTTTGCGGCATGGCAGATGTACTTAGGGGGCGCTCCCGGGGAAGCGGCTTCCATGTATGCTGCCGCCGCGCGCTGCGCGGATGTTGGTGGTGTTGCGCCGGCTTATATTTGCGTGGGCACGGAGGATCTGTTCTACGGTGAAGATGTAGGTTACGCCGAGCGGCTAACGGCGGCGGGCGTTGCCTGTGAGTTGGCGGTGTTCCCCGGTCTGTATCACGCCGCTGATGTGTATTTCCCCGAAGCGAAGATCAGCCAACGCTTGACAGCGAGTGTACGCATGGCGCTGGCACATGCGCTCGCGTAGGGATTGGTCTAAGTATTAGCGTGCTTAGGTTCTGGCAGCTGGGATTTCGGCAGCTAGTGATCATTGAAGAAAGCATTTTTGCTTAAACGTTGATCCTCTGAGTTATCGCCAGGAAAATATTATCTGTTGTTTAGCGCTTCACGGGGAGCGACGTAACAGTCACGTGCGGTATCTTTTCGCCTGAGTCAGCGGTGATGGGGCCGTTCCATGGGGCGGTTGGGGTTGCGTGCCCTCAGACCGCCGCGGTTGAAATCTCGACCTTATTTCGTAGTGTCCGCCCAATCGCCGACGTCGCAGCCCCGTATCTCGAGAATGTCTTTCAAATCACGAAAGGCGGCGGGTGTGCTGCTCAGCGGAATGCGTGGATAGAGGTGATGGATGATGTGGAACTGCATGCCCATTGAAAGCAAATTACCAACTTTGCTCATAAATCCGCGAGTTTGCCCATAGCGTTCCTGCCGAATACCTGGATGGTGAGGTGCCCAGCTCAGATAATACTGGATGTAGGTTTGAGCAATGTGGCGGGGTAGCCACCACAAAAGGGCGGCCTCAATGGCATGGCCTGTCCAAGCCATGGCGAACAAAACAGTCAGGAAAATAAGGTTATAAACGACGGCATCGAGTAGCAGATGTTCTTTGTCGATTCGGGCCAGCGCGGCGCCGTAGGCGTCCTGTGCGGCGCCCCCAGGCTGTCGTCTGAGCAGGCTGTTTTTAAAAAAGTCCCAGCTATCTTTGGCATGGACCGCATAGTCAGGGTCAAGGTCGGGATTATTGGTGTGGGCGTGGTGTTCCATGTGAGTGGCTTTAAGGACTCGATAGGGTTGTCCCAGTGGAATAACGGACACATGTCCGATCAGCTCATTCAGCCAGCGCAAAGGGTGGCCTTCTCTGGCGATAATGCTGTGCTGAGCCTCGTGGGACGGCAAGTAACTGAGCGCGACGTTGAGCACTGCGATTGGGAATGCCCATGCGATGGGTAAGATATCAAACAATACGAGTGGCCAGAGCGACAGCCAAATGGTGAGATTGCCCAGACCCCAAGCGACTGCGCTCCATGGGATTCTGTGCATATATCGACCCGCGATCTGTCGTTCTAGGGCGTCCAGTTCGGGTCCAGATAACGCCTCGAGCTCGGCGCGTGATAGCGCGGCGCTCATGAGGGCTTTACCCAGAACCAACTGCCTCGTGCCTGAGCCATCAGGCCAAGGCTGCCGCCGATGATCAGTCCTGCGATCAGTGGAACCCCCGATGGGAGGTTGAATTCCGCCAGCACAATCAACTCGGCGATGAGGGGGCCCATGAATCCCAGTCCAAAAATTGGGGGTGAAAATAGAAACTTAATCGCTTTCATCGAAGGCTCCAAGGTTAAGCTGACTAACGATATCCAATCAATCAATGCCTCACAAGCTGCAGTGTGGCTGAGCAAAGCTGACCAGGGTGGAGTCTAAAGGGGCTGGGCGCCTCAGCGCGAGCTAAAAAAGTCAGGTCATTGCGATGAATTTCTTAGGCTAATTTTTAATGATGTACCGTAATAGTAGTGGGCAGACCGCTGGTTACGGCCATTAGAGACGACAACTGGCTGATTGGGGCTAGCGGCGTGAAGGATTGCGGCGACGTTTGGTTAGGGCTCGCCAGGCCGCATTCGCTGCTTTTGAACCCAAGAAAGGCCGGGTCATTCGATAGACGATGCCTGGGATGATGGCTGGGCGGCCAGCAAGAGAGGCGAGTTCTGTTTCTTTGACGACTTGTTCAGGATCGAGCCACATCCAATTGGGTACTTGCTGCCTTAAATGGTTGAGTCCGGCGCGCTCGTGAATGTTGGTCCTAACGTAACCAGGCAGGCTAATCGTGACAGAGACACCGTGGGGTTTGAGCTCTTCATGAATAGAGCGTCCAAAGGCGGTGACTCCGGTTTTCGCACTCGCATAGACAGAAGAGTTTGGCATAGGGGTCTCTGCCGCGATACTTGAAATGATAACAATCCGGCCGTGGCCGCGTGATTTCATGACCGGCGCCGCCCACTGCACGAGATCGATGACACCGCCGCACAGTAGATATTGCAGCTGCGCTGATTCGAACTGGCTTAGCGCTCCGACTGAGCCGGTTCGAGTGATCCCGGCATTGGCGATCAGTAGATCGGGAACTTGAACTGCTTTTATCAGTTGCACCACGCCATCGGGTGAGGCTAGGTCCAATGAATGCGTTCCTGCCTTGCGCTGCAAAAGCGCCGCAGCACCTAGGAGTCGATCCTGGGATTGGGCAGCTAAATCCAGTGACCAACCTAGGCTGTCGAGGTATCGAGCGTAAGCAAGCCCGATGCCGGATGAGCCGCCTGTAATCAGAGCACTATTTCCCATGGCCCAATTATAGGGGGTTTTCGTAAATCATTTGAATGGTTGGGAATTGCTGAAAAAAGTAGAGGCAGAGTCGCGGCTTAGGTGTGATGGCTCAAGCGTGATGGTTAATGGCCTTGGGCCTGAGGAAGGGGAGGCAGGACAGGATGTGAGCTGTTAAGAAGCCTGGGTGAAGTCTTAAGAAGGCGCTGGGCACTACCTGAAAGCGCGCCGCCATCGCTATAAAGGTTTTAAATAATAACCGTTTATAATCAATATTTTACCGTGCACATAAAGAAATTACATAGATTAATGTTCGCTTGCTTTTTACGAAGACTTGAGTCGCCGGGATTGAGTGGCCCGAGAGGCTGACCAAGCAGCGAGTGCTACCTTGGCCTAACCGGTCGCAAAGCCGTGCAGTAAGGCCACATCGAGCTCGCGGTAGATCAACCCGAACAACGTCGGTTGGAATCAGGCAGGTTAAGGATCTAAGTAGTCTTTACGTTCGAGATAACAGGAGAGATAAGAAGTAGGAAGTAAGAAGCAAGAAGTAAGAAGCAAGAAGTAATGGGAAATGGGTATTGGGTATTAGGTATTGGGTATTAGGTATTGGGTAAGAGGTAACAGGAGGGTCGTTTACTAACTGACCATAAGTCAGTATTATTGCACTTCTACTGACTAAAAGTCATTTATTATGCAGACGTCTCAAAATTCAGTGCAGCGAGCCACGTCTGTCCGTGCCAAAGCGCTTCGTCGCAGCGAGATTCTATCCGAGGCCTGCCGCCTTCTGGAGGATGAGCATTTTGAGGGCTTTACAATGCAAGCGCTTTCCAAGCGTTTGGGTCTGGCCAAAGGGACCTTGTATCTTTACTTCGATACGCGGGAGACCCTGTACCTAGCCTTGCTCGATGAAAAAGTTCAGGCTTGGGCTCAGCGGTTCCGACAAACCATCAGAGCACAGGTAACCTCCGATGAGGGCTGGGCTAGGGCGTACTACGAATCAGCACTTTCGGACCCTCTATTCTTGCAATTGGTGCTTAGAGCAGACCTAAGCATCGTGCCCAATGTGCCCATTGCGGCACTCATTGCGCACAAGCGATTATGGGCTGAGGCAATGAACTGGGTAGGAGAGGCAACACGGTTGGCCCTGACGATTTCAGAGGCCAAGGCCCTTGAAGCAGTTTTGGCAACGGGCTTCCTGCTAATTGGATGCGGCAACCAACTACAGGCAGATGTCTATGCTCAAGACAATTTACCCGCCGATGTGCAAGAGATCATTACCTTGTTTTCACCCGAAAAACATTTTGTGTCCAATGTTTGCAGGATTTTGGCGGGTATCCGGGGAGAAACCGATGCGGAAAAACAACACTAAACAGAAAATAATAGGTCTAGGAGTCAGCGGTGATTGAATTTGAATTAAATGGAGAAACGGTCAGGACCGATGAGGCGCCTGACACACCGGTCCTCTGGGTTATTCGGGATACATTTAAGTTGAAGGGGTCCAAATTTGGTTGCGGCGCAGGGTTGTGCGGCGCTTGCACCATGCATCTTGATGGCACTGCAATTCGCACTTGTATGCTGCCAATCTCTGCTGTCGCGGGACAAGCGATCACCACCATTGAAGGGCTCAGCGCAGAAGGTAACCTTCATCCGTTGCAAGCCGCTTGGCAGGCTTATGCCGTCCCCCAATGCGGTTATTGTCAGTCAGGTCAGATTATGTCGGCCGCAGCACTCCTCGAATCAAATCCAAATCCTTCAGAAGCTGATGTCGAGATTGCGCTGGCGGGTAACATTTGTCGGTGTGGTTGTTATCCGCGCATTAAAAAAGCGGTTTTGGCGGCGAGTGAATCCAGTGGCTTGTTTAAGAATGCAATAACAAGCGAGGAGGTAATCTCATGAGGATCGAGAATCTATCGCGCCGAAGCTTTTTGAAAACCACGGCTATTGTTGGCGGGGGCGTTGTAATCGGTTTTAGCTTGAGCGGTTGTTCAACGTCTGCTCCTTTGCCCATCGACGTGGCTGATGGTGGTTTTGTTCCTAACGCTTTTATACAGATACTACCCGATAACTCGGTTAAGTTTTATACCGCAAGGGATGAGATGGGTCAGGGCGTGACGACAGGGTTGTCGACCCTGCTTGGAGAGGAGCTCGATTTCGATCCCTTTAAAATGGAGATTTTGCTAGCCGGGGTTCACGAAGATTACAACAATCCGGGCATGGGCGTGCAGGCGACGGGTGGCAGTAACGCGATTCATGCGCATTTTGAACCGATGCGTCGGGCTGGCGCGAACGCGCGAGCGATCATACTGCTTGCAGCAGCGCAAGACCTTGGGGTTCATGTGGATCAACTGAAAACCGAAGATGGACACGTTGTTTGGGACAATCAGCGATTTCCGTATGGAAGCTTTGTTCAAACCGCCGCGGGGATAGCCGCGCCAGAAGAAGTGTCGCTTAAATCACCGGGTGACTTTCGCTACATTGGGCAGGAATCGGGCCGAGTCGATGCGCTGGCTAAATCAACAGGCGCTGCGGTCTTTGGTATCGACATCGATTTACCGGGTCTGCACTATGCGGTGGTTCGTCGATCGCCAGTTCCCGGCGCAAAGGTAGTGGGCTTTAACCGCGCGGCGACCGAGCAGGCCAAGGGTGTGTTTCAGGTCATGGAAGTTGCAAGCGGGGTAGCGGTTGTTGCCGAGACCTACTGGCAGGCTAAGAAAGCCGCAGAACAAATGGAGGTGACTTGGGAGGAGGTTCCACTTGGGGGAATGAGCTCCGCTGATATTCGGGCCGACTATGAGCAGGCACTCAACTCAGAAGAAGGGTTAACGGGAACCGACGAGGGCGACCTTGACGCTGGGTTCGCAGCAGCCGATCACGTGCTTGAAAGCCAATACTGGACGCCCTTCCTATCGCATGCGCCGATGGAGCCGATGAATGCGGTGGTTGACATCAAAGAAGGTTGGGCAGATGTGTGGTCGGGAACCCAAGGCCCGGTCGCTGCTCAAGGTTTGGTTGCGCGTTTTTCCGGGCTTGAACCCTCTAAGGTTCGCGTCCATCAAACCTACTTGGGTGGAAGTTTTGGTCGGCGAGGAACCTTGACCCACATCGTTGAGGCGACCCAGATTGCAGTGGCATCAGGCAAACCCATCAAACTTATTTGGTCCAGGGAAGATGACCTGCGCAATGGTTTGTACCGACCAGCGTCGCTGATGCGCCTCAAGGCGGGTGTTGACGGCGATGGCAGGATTGCCGCGTGGGATGCCAAGCGGGTGGGCGGCAACATCTCCCCAGATACCATCAAGAATATGTTGCCCGCGTTGTTTCCGGGTCTCAGCGACGGCGTCGTCGACTGGGTTGGTGGATTGGCCGATGGCGCCTTTACAGACTGGGTTGCGGATCCATCGAGCGTCGAGGGCTTGTTTGAGGATTATGATCACCCGAATACTCGGGTTACCCACGCCACCGTGAATCATGGCATTCCCCTGACTTTCTGGCGATCGGTTGGGCATTCGTATACGGCCTTTGCTAAAGAATCAATGGTGGATGAACTGGTGGTTGCTGGCGGATACGACCCTGTCGCTTTTAGGCTCAAAAACACTGAGAACAAACCAAGATTACAAAACGTCATTCGAGTGGCCGGCGAGCTGATGAAGGCGATGACCTTGTCTCAGGATCATCACTTGGGGTTTGCCGCGCACCACTCGTTTTTAACGGATGTGGCGCAAATTGCCGAGGTGTCTGTCAAGGAGGGAAAGATCAGGGTTCACAAAGTGGTGTGCGTGGTGGACTGCGGAACTGCAGTGAACCCGGACGTCGTAAGGGCTCAAATGGAAGGCGGTATTCTGTTTGGTTTGACCGCGGCACTTCATGGCGAGCACCGGATTGAAGGGGGCGCCATTAAGGAGAGCAATTTTCATGATTATCCCATTCTTCGGATGAACGAGGCGCCCGATATCGAGGTGGTGATTGTCGAGAGCCAAGACACCCCAACCGGCGCCGGTGAACCCGGTCTGCCGCCGATTGCACCGGCTGTCGCGAATGCCGTTTTTCGCGCCTCTGGACAGCGGCTGCGTTCATTGCCGCTCCGTTTAGAGGCAAGGGCTTAGCGATGATCTCGATCCGGTGATTTATAACTTGAATTAAAATCGACACCCAAAGCATAAGGAATGTGGAATGAATATTAATCGCCAATGGCTGCTGGCCAAACGCCCCGACGGGCTCGTGACCCAAGATAACTTCGAGTATTCAGAGACGCCAATCCCAGAAGCGGGGGAGGGCGAGGTGCTCGTAAGAAATCTCTACTTGTCTTTCGATCCAACCCAGCGGGGATGGATGGTAGATCGCGAGAGTTACCTGCCGCCGGTCGCAATCGGTGCGCCCATGCGAGCAGGGTCCGTGGGGCAAGTCGAAGCCTCGAATCATCCTGATTTTGAGCCAGGGGACATCGTCCAAACCACGGGTAACTGGCAAGACTTTGTGGTGGCGGCTCCGGGTCAAGGTCCCATGGGGTTATCGAAGTTGCCCCAGGGCGTTACTCCAGAGATGATGCTTTCGGTTTTAGGCATAACGGGCTTGACGGCTTATTTCGGTTTGCTGGATTTAGGCCTGCCCAAGGCGGGCGAGACGGTATTGGTTTCCGGCGCCGCGGGGGCCACTGGATCCGTCGCAGGCCAGATCGCGCGAATCAAGGGCTGTCGAGTCGTTGGCATCGCTGGCGGGCAAGAAAAATGTGATTGGCTGCTCAACGAGGCGGGTTTTGATGCCGTGATTGATTACAAGAGCCAAGACGTCGATGCGCAAATCAAAGCGACCTGCCCAGATCGATTTGATGTCTTTTTTGACAATGTCGGCGGCGATATTTTGGAAGCTGCACTGAACCACATGAATTTAAAAGCGCGCATTGTTCTCTGCGGCGGTATCTCGGGTTACAACGCCACAGCGCCTATTCCTGGTCCAGTGAATTTAATGAATCTGGTCACTCAAAGAGCCCGAATGGAAGGGTTTATCGTGCTTGATTACATGCCGAGAGCCGCTGAAGCCGTGAGCAACCTCCTGGGTTGGATTGCCTCTGGGGAGCTGAAGTACCAAATCGATTTGCAGACGGGATTTGAGAATATCCCAGATACATTGCAACGTTTGTTTACCGGTCAGAACTTGGGTAAGCAGCTTTTAAAAATTGCTGAGCCGCGCTGATCCTTCAGCGGGGAATCTGATTATAAGGGACGAGCCAAACCTTGTACCGTGCAAAGCGATTGTTGGTGGCTTTTGCATGCGTTATTAAATCTTTCCAGCAGGGCCTAGACGTTAGGCCCATTGAAGGCGGTCTTTATAGGAGTATGCGATATCCTCTTGATCTCCGGCGATCGGAGTCAATTGGTGCGTTGAACCTGTCATGCGTTCACCCGCATGGAAGGCGCCCTGCTGGGCTGCAGAAGCCATCTGAGCCCAGGATTGCTGCTCCCCATTGCTTTAGGAATTTTGGATAAACGGTCGACGCGGTCCGGCGGAGTCTCCGGCGGAAACTTAGGCGGGGCGCGTTGAAGCGCGTGCAGTTTGCCTTAACCAGGCGTTAATCTTTCCGCGATATAGGCCGAAATTTGTTCTGCGTTGTCTCGACTGGCGCCTTCGCCGATGGCGCCATCGGTGAGTGCGGGGCCGGTAAAACCGAACAGAGCGCGTATGAGTAACAGTCCGTCGGTTAAAGGTTCGGAATTGCCGTTGCCATCAATGTCGAGTGCAGCGTTTGATGCGTTTAAAAATGTTTCGATGTCATTGGGCGAGTTGCGTGTCCCATCAGGACTGATCGCCCCAGCAGTCAGTGTTTCACCCGTAAAACCAAATAAGAATCGGATGACCAAGAGACCATCGGTCAATGGCTGTGTGAGAGCACTCTGATCGATATCAAAAGTAAAGCAGCCTGGGCATGACGATGCACTTAAAGGGTCTGTGCCCGCTATAACTTCATCGGTATCCATAAAGCCGTCACCATCATCGTCGTAATCTGCATTATCACCAAGTCCATCATCATCGGTGTCAAGCCACTCCGTTTCGTCGCTAGGAAAGGCGTCGTTGATATCAAGGGTGCCATCGCCATCAGCGTCGAGATCGGGCTCTGTTTTATTGTTTGTAATGGAGAAGCCGGGCCTAGCACTCACAGTATGGCCGTCGCTAAACGAGACCAGTCGCGTCGCTTCGTCAAAGTTGTAGACGACATATTGGCGAAGATCTTCTTTCTCAAACGTCATGGCGCTGGGGTAGTCGGCTGTGACACCTTCTGAAATTGTGATTTGTTGGCCCAGCGCCTTTAGGGTGTAGAGCCAATGATAGGTATGTGCTTTGGTTTCTCCTGCCTCTGGCACGTATTGCGTCGTGGTCTCATAATCTGCGACCGACGCCTCTGGATCGACTAAAGCCCAGAGGTTCCACCAGAGATCACGCCATTCCTCATCGCCCAAACCTGAGGGTTTGCCGTTGGGCGATTCGGATAACCCAAGCTCAACGTAATCGCGCATGTAATCAACATAGAGCCCAACATGCATCGTCAAAGTATTAGAGGGGAGCCCTTGAATCCCTAGAATGTGAGCGACCAGTGGGCTGAACCACGTTGAAAAAACAGAGCCATCACCCCAAATGATAGAAGTGGTGATTTTATCGTAGCCCGTTGGGAAATTATCCCAGTCTGATTCTGGTGCTTGATATCCATCGATATTATTCCAATATTGCCAGTAGGTCGCTGCGGTTGACGCGTGCAAATAGGTACCGCGCTTGATCAATGCTGGATTGTTGGTGGCCAATCCGTAGAGGATGATTGCGCCATAGGCGTTTGCCGCCTCGGAAGTCGATTCGTTATTGTTGCCACGAACGAAATTTGCAGCACCGGACGCCCAAGAGAAACCATTGGCCGGGTCAAAGTTGCGAAGGGGCGGGAACAGCGGATCATCCTCTCCGGCGGCATAATCTCGAATCAGCAATTCGATCATTGGCCCATATTTGTCTGGTCCGCACCAAGCGAGATCAATTCTACAAACCTCAGCGGCAGCACGAACAAAATAACCATAGTGAAAGTGATGGTCGTTGAGCTGCTGATGCGAGGAAAATGACTCCTCCATGCCCAGCAATGTGCTCCAATTTGCGTCATACACAAAGTATCGCTGGCTATCGAGTTCGCCGTCTCGCTCAGCCGAAAACCAATCCTCAAGCTCTGCTTTAAGCCAAGTCAGTAACGCGTCAGCCTCACTGTTAAATCCAGCCGCGCGAGCTAGCGCAGATAGTTCTGCAACTTTTCCGTAGTTTTTCCCGCTCCAATACGTGTCGGCTCGAGTATTCCAGGTGCCCGATCCCGTTTCTGTAAATTCGTGAATCAGTGCTTCGAGTCGGTCTCGATCGAGGGTCTCTGGCAGATAGGGCAAGGAGGGTAAAATGCCGCTGAAGGGAATTTGATAGCTAAACTGATGGCCCTCCACAAACTGGATAATCCCGCGCGCGCTTCGGGTTTTGGCGACCGCATCAAAAGGTTCAGAAAATTTCCAATGCAAAGGGTGAAGGCCCATCAGCGTGTCAATGGGATCACCAGCGGCATTTAGATAACGATGGGTAATCGTCACTTGGTTATTGGCAGGGTCCACCTCATGGTCGATTGTCACGCTCGCAACCCTTGACTGCGCCGTAGCGGAAAAGACTTCGATATCGGATATAGAAGCGCTATTCTGAGGGCCTGGTAGCCAAGTCAGCGTGATTTTTCCAGTCTCGTCTGTAACTAGAATTTCGTTGCTCTCAGCGTCTGAGAATGATGTCTCTCCATTGCCAGTAATCAGAAAGTCATTTCGATTGCCCGCGACCGCTGTCCAAATCCCTAATTTCCCCTCTGTATTTAAAAAAACACCTTTTTCACCGCCGTCTTCCCGCAGGGTTCGCAGCACCATTTTCCCATCAAAAACGTTGAAATAGACGTGCGGAGAGCCGTGAATGAAAACAGCATCCATTACCGGAGTCTGCCCCGAGCGCCACTCAATGATGATTCCTCCGGCGCTCGAACCCTTCATAAAGGCATCGAGGTTTGAATGCTTGGTGTTGCCAACGGCGATGCCGTCAAACACTTCCGCAAACGGGTCTGGCGGGTCGTAAAGAAACCCGTCGGTTCTAATCGAGAGGCCGCCAGGGATACCCATGATTCTGACGCCACGCTCTGAAATTCGTGCCAGCAACGGATCAGGTGTGATGTAGGCCGCATCAGCCGGCTCCCCAATACGCATTTCGCCTAAAAAGGGTACAGAGCCCCACCAGCGATGGGTGGCCGTCGGTTTGAGAGACGCGGGCTCGATCAATTGGGGTGCTCTGGGTGTTGGTGACCCGGTTGGCGTGCCTGTGGCTGTATTGCATCCAGAGATACCGGGCTCGACTACACCCGCATTGTAGATCCAATTGCCGTAATCAAAGACGCAGCGATAGCTGCTGGGGTTGATCCGGTCGGCAATGGTGCCAGCGCCATAAGCCGTTAGGGTGTAGTCGATGTTCCCACTTGGGGGTTGTGGCGGATTGCTGGTCTCATCGAAACCCGTAAATCTAACATTGTCGATACGGTATTGTAGGCCAGCACCGGTCTGAAAGGCTGGGAAAAATACCATGGGCGCAGTAATGCGCGACATCTGTAGATCACCGCTTGCGGTCAATGCCGAGACTGGGATTGAGACGCTTTGCCAGTCAGTGTCCGCCACCGATATTCCGCTGATCGGAAGTTCGCCTGAGACGGCGCTCCCGCTCTCGACTTTAATCAAAAATTGGCTGGTGCCTCCCTGCGATAGAATTTTGATATCAAAATCCAAACTTCCGGAGGAATAGCCTGAAAGGTCAACGGGAGGCGATGGGCCCACGACTAAACCTGCGTGGCCGGCAGAATTGAGGTAACTGACCTCAAGCACAGCACCTTTAACGCTATCTTCGACAATGTTCCAATCGACGCTGTCGCAGCTTTCAGTACCCGAGGCTTCATCGGTGCAATCGCCGTAGTCGGCGCGCTCATCAAAAAATGAGAGCGCTGTATCTCCTCCCCACAACGCGTCGATATGGCCATCGTTTAGAATAAAGGCATCGTCGGAGGCAAGCACGTCTTGCTGGTTGATGAGCACAAATAAAACGAGGGGCAATAGGCTCGCTGTGCGTCTTTTTAGTATTTGAATCAATGACTTCATCGTGTCCCTTTGATTACATTGTGTCGTTTATCTTGGTGCTCGAGTAAGGTGTAAGCGTTTTGAATCGACCATCAAAGGTTTAGCGTGTTTGGGTTCAGCTGGCGAGGTCAAACGTGCCGAGTGATTAAGTGTTGGTCAAGCAGTCCAATCACCGGTGGCTGTTGATGAGCGCAATCCTGATGGAACGGATGCTAGCACGCAACAACGTGATCGAGGCGAACGCCCAGCATTTGGTCTCTGGTTTTGCCCGTCTCATCGTTTAATTTTTTTTCAGCGTCAAGCTATGGACGCGATTTCGAGATTCGGCCCATGTTGATGACTGTGTTTCTAAAACCTTTACGATTCTCTGATGGCAAAGGATATGAAGGTCTCATTTAAATAATGAGCGTTTTAGTTTGGCTGCTAAATCCGTGTTGTGTCCGAGCCGCTCGCATAACAAGGTGATTGGCGAACCTTCGTTGTGAAGGGTAACCAGAGATTGCCGTCACCTCAGACCATTTTATGGTGCTTGATGGGTTTACTTCGTCGAAGAAATATCTCAGTTTAAAGCCCTAGGGAGATTAGAGGCTTTGAAACCTGCCGCCCTGACAGAAAAAGGTTCTCTCAAGTAGGAGTGAGTATAGATGAAGATCGTTGTAGTGGCGTTGCTTTTCATTGCCCTTGCGGGATGCGAGCGTCCCACGAGTGGTGTTTCACCCATTGCTGAGGCTGCAACCCATTCCGAGCAACTGAATGCTTGGCTGGATCAGGAATTTGCAACCTATCTAGACTTCAGCCCAATGGCTAAGACGCGTCTTGGGGACAAGAGCGATTACGATCAATTGGATGACCCATCGGATGCAGCGGCGGATG
>Ga0209631_10004686_pt1 | contig 14998 bp, 13 predicted proteins | sample COG_08_FD_184752 | JGI IMG/M metagenome (GOLD analysis project Ga0209631, IMG submission 184752) | Pelagic Microbial community sample from North Sea - COGITO 998_met_08 (SPAdes) (version 2) | ecosystem: Environmental > Aquatic > Marine > Neritic zone/Coastal water | place: Helgoland, sampling... | reverse complement strand
GACGACCTTGCCATCGAACGATGCGTTGTCAAGCTGGCCCTCGCCCGTGATCACAAGGTCGGCTTGTTCGATCTCTTCGAACAAGCCGAGCTCCTCGGCTATCAGCTCAAAACCGCTCACGATCGTGGCACCTAAGGCCACCAGGCCACCGCCGAGCCCTCCAGCAGCCCCACTGCCAATAATCTGCTCGACATCGACGTCGAAATCATCCCGATAACGCTCAGCCAAACCGCGCAACCTCGCCTCGAGGAAGGCTATCTGTGCGCCTGTAGCGCCCTTCTGAGGGCCAAATATCCTCGCTGCATCAACAAAAAGCGTGTTCACATCAGTCGCTACCTCAACGCTGACCCCCGCGAGCCGAGCTGGTGACCCGATGGCCTCGATCGCCCCAAGGCCACCGTCAGTAGTAGCTGAACCGCCCAAGCCGACGATTATCCGCTGTGCACCTCGAGCGATTGCTGCGTCGATTAACTCGCCTGTACCGCGTGTTGTCGCGTTCAGTGGATCGTTTCCCTCGGGCCCACCAGCCAGTACCAACCCCGAGGCCAATGCCATCTCGATGACGGCGAGGCGCTTTGACAGTCGCCAAGGCGCATCGACTGGTTCGCCAGTTGGTCCGGTGACCGTGGTCGTGCGGTTTGGGCCGCCGAGTGCTTCGAGTGTGCCATCGCCGCCGTCGGCCATAGGCACCATGACCGCCTCATGGCCCGCCTCTCGAACAGCTCGGGCTACGGCCTTGGCTATTTCAGACGCGCTTGCGGTGCCCTTGAATTTGTCAGGCGCAACAACGACTCGCATGTTTCAGCGACTCTAGGTGGCTGTGCTTTACAACCACAGCCCAAGTCGCGCGGATCTAGGACTGAGCCAGGTCGTCGGCGCCAACTAGGACCAGCACGTTTACCGGGGCAAGGTCGATGCCGTCGCCAATAAACAGGTCGGGCTCAGGCATAGGAGCGATTGGTGTCGCTACACCAAGCACCGTGCGCACAACTGTTGCTTCGGCCGCGAAACCTGGTCGATAAAAGATGGTCGACGCAGCCTGGTCGTCAGCGTTGATGGGCTCGCGGGTCATGAAGCCCTGATTGCGTAGCTGCGAAGTGAGCCGCGACGCCTGGCCGGTTACCCCAGAGCCATTCGCAACCAACACCGCAACCTCGCTGTTGTCGCGAGCCAAAGATGTGTCAACTTCGACGGTGCCGGGACCGACCTCGACGGCATCGTCGGGCGTGATTTCGGGCTCAGGCTCCACTGCTGTGGTTGGTTCAGTCACCGGGCCTGTGGCCAGCGGAAATTGCGAATTATCAGCCGCGCCGCGCAAAACAAGAAAGACAAGCAGGGCAGCAACAGCCACCAATAGTGCTCCCCGAGCTGAAGAACTCATCGTTAGCTCTCGTTAGCTTCCGGAACTATCCGCGATCTCGCCAAAACGTTCACGACGGCGACGATCACGCATGCGACGGAGGCGGCGGACGACCAACGGGTCGTGTTCAAGGGCTTCATCAGAGTCAATAAGAGCATGGAGTTGCTCGTAATACTCGGCGGTCGTCAACGAGAACTGGTCGGCGATCGCCGAGTCCTTCGGTTGATCGTCGGCCCACCAGGTTCGTTCGAACTCGATGAGCGACATTTCCATCTTTGACAAGGCCACACAACGAGTGTGGCCGGTCAGACGGCCCATTGCGAGCACCCTCGCAACATTTCCCTGAGCCGCGTTACGTCTGAACCCACTATCATGGTCAACTTGCCCGTGTAGCTCACCCGGTAGAGCACCTGTCTTGTAAACAGGAGGTAGCGAGTTCGAGTCTCGCCGCGGGCTCCAGTTTTGCCGAAAAGTTATGTTCCCCTGGGGGACATAACTTTTCGGATCAGATGTGTGGGTGGCTGACTCGATCGTGCGGCAGTGAGCCCCGGGCCGCTCGCAGATACGCATACGGCGTCTCGTAACGCAAGTTCGAGACCCGTGAGGTGTAGGCATCGGCGTACCGCTCCACCTGGCGGGCGAACAGACTTTTGTCGTTACCGGCCCGCATCAGTGGCCCCCAGATTGCGTTGCCAAGCCCTGACGCTGCCCGAGCCAGCGGGGCGATCTGTTCGTCGAGCTCGACGGCTCGGGCCGTAACCTCAGCCAGTTCAGCCGCGACTTCGGCACCACGGCCCTTGGCTCGAGCTAGCCGCAACTGTGCCTGGCGTCGGTCTTTTTCGATCTTTTCGGCCATCAGCGCCTCGAGCAAATGTTGTTGTTCGTCAAACGTGATGGCGTCGGCGACTTCGGCTTCGAGCTCGCGAGCGATGAGCGCCGTGCGCCATCGCAACACATCTTTCGTGACATGGACGTCGCCGAACAGATGGTCACCCACATACAACGGCTGACCACCAGACACATCCAGACTCTCTTCGACCAGATGAGCGTTGCCGCCGAAGTACACATGGCCGGCCTCGAGCGGACCGGTGTGCGGAAGCAGGAGCGACTCGTCTTCGTCGACAACTCGATAGATGGGATCGTACCCAGAGAAGAACCGTGGTTTGTTCGCCGACACGATCACCACATCGAACAGATCCCGCCAGGTCGTACCTTCGGGGCAGTACGGATCGACGGCGTAGTTCATCATCTTGGACGTGTACGCCCAGTCCGAGTTCGTAATAAGTGCCAGCTTCTTGCGGGCCCGCCGTTGGTCAAGCAGCGTGGCTGCGATGTCTTTGTCGAGATCTACAAAACGATCGGGGTCGGCAACGATCTTGGCCTTGAGCAGACCAGCCATATGGGCCTCGCCGAGTGCCTCGTTGATCACGTCGTACAGCTGGAAATAGTCGCGAACACCATCGAGCAGCTTGGCATCGAATAACGCAACCAGCTGGGTGAACAGGCTGGCCCGCGACAGCTCGAACAGGGTGTTCATGAACTCGAAACGAGAACTCGATAGTTCGACGATGTCTTCGCGATAGACGTCTCGTTGTTCTTCGAAACTCAACAACTCGTTGCCATGTTGGGCCCGCACCACATAGCCGAAACGTGTGGCCTTCACCACGTTGCCGAGTTTGAGGTCGAACACCAAACCGATCGTGAACTGCTCGGGATCAAACTGCAGATCGGCGACCGGATACCCCTGGGCGGCGAGGAGGTCGCGTGCTTCGTCGAAGGCAGCGCCTTCCCACATGTCGACGTTGTAGTGGATCAGCGTGTAATCCATGTCGTAGCCAACCGCTTCGACCGAACGCATATTCAACGTGCGATTGACGAAAACTCCCCGCTCGGGTTTGAACTCGCCACCGACATCATCAGAAGTCACCATTGGACTAAACGGTACTTCGAATTGATACCGCGCCGTTGTGCCCGGCGCAGTGATTGCCGTCCAACAGCGCAGGTCAAGTCAACGCGGTGAAGATCACCCGCCCGGCCAACGATGTCAGCACGACCTTAAACACCAGATCCAGGCCGGTTTCGCTGACTCGGTCGAGGAACCGAGTGCCAACCCAGCTGCCCGCGATCACACCGATCACCCCAACACCGATCATGTCGAGGTGATCGGTGATCGACCAGCCTTGGGCGCTGAACGCCACCAGCTTCGCTATGTGGGCGAGTACCTGGGTCATGGCCGCACTGGCCACAAACGCCTTGTGAGACGCTGTCACCGCCTTCAGGAACGGCGAGGTCACTGGCCCGCTGGCACCAACGGTCGTATTCAGGAAACCAGACGCCGCGCCTACGCCAACAAGCATGGACGTAGCGTCGCTCGCGGCCCGAGACCTGGGCGCCGACGCTCGCAGCATGTGTGGCCGCCACGCAAGCACCAAAACAAACGCTGCCAGTACGAGTCGTACGACGTCATCGGGCAACGAGGTTGCGACCGCCACGCCGATCAAGCTGGCCGGAAACAGCAAGATCGATACCCAACCCACGACCGGCCACGAGATCTGGTGGCGCAACAGTGCCGCCCGCGAGCCGTTCGACACAAGCTGGATCGAACCCTGGATGGGTATCGCGACCGTCGGGGCTACGAACTGGGCGATGACGAGCAACAAGATGACACCACCGCCAAGGCCAGCCACTGCGCTCAGGATCGATGTCAGAAACGCTGCAATCCCAACAGCGACAATTTCCAACATCGATACATGTTACGTACAGGTTGAAAACAGGCTCATGACTAGCCCTTCGTCTTCTTGTCCCAGGGTTAACTCGGGCTCATTCGGCGCGACGCCGCACGACCTCGTAACACGCCACTGCAGCTGCTGTGGAGACATTGAGCGAGCCAAGGCTGCCAGCAAGAGGGATACGTGCCACGACATCGCAGCGTTCCCGAGTGAGCCGTGAGAGGCCGCCGCCTTCGGCGCCAAGCACCAACGCGATGGGGTCGGTGGCGACACGTATGTCAAAAACCGTGGATTCAGCCACCATGTCCAGACCCACACTCCAGACTTCGAGCTCCTTCAGCCGTTGCAGCGCTGCCGGAATACCTGCGACCTGGGCCATAGGCAGGTGTTCCACGGCCCCCGCAGCAGTCTTGGTCACCGATGCGGTGATACGGGCGGCCCGATGCCGGGGCAACACGATGCCGGTGACGCCAGCACATTCGGCGACTCGCAAAATTGATCCCAAGTTCTGGGGGTCGGTTACACCATCGAGCACCAACAAGAACGGCTTCGTACCGCCCTGTGTGCGAGCCAACACATCGAGCTCCACCGGCTGGAGTGGAGCGGCGAACGCCATGACACCCTGCGGGGCGTCGGTCCGAGCCATTGCTTCGAACTTGTTGCGCGACACCTCGCGAAGCATCACCCGTTCCTCTTCGGCCAGCTCGGAAATCTCGTCGAGAATCTGGGCCTTGTCCATATCTGCGGCAAAGATGACCTCGCGAGTGCGGCGTGTCCCTGCGAGCAACAACTCCCGGACTGCGTGTCGGCCCTCGACCTGGTCGCCACCAAGACCCTTACCTCGGCTACCGCCCGAACCAGAACCCGAGCCGCCACCAGCCGATGGTTTGTCTCGCATCGGTGTGGTTCCGCGCTGACCACCACGTTTGCCGCCGCTTTCGTTGCGGCGTCGGTTACCTCGACGGTCAGGTGTTGGTTTGCGGCGTGAACTCATGACTAAACCTTGGTGGAGATGGACGGTGGTGAACTAGGGAACGTCGATGAGAGCGACGGCCCAGCAGGCTATTCCTTCGGCACGGCCGAGCGCACCAAGGCCCTCGGCACGTTTGCCTTTTACGGTTACTGGTGCGCCGATGGCAGCGGTCAACCGCTGCTCGATTTCGGTCTTACGGGGGGCGATTTTGGGGCGTTCGGCAACGACGGTCACGTCGATATTGACAACCGAACCGCCAAGGTTGTGCAGCTGACGGAGTGCTTCGGCAAGCAACACCATGCTGTCGGCACCCGCGAGCGCAGGGTCGGTATCGGGAAACAGTTGACCGATATCACCGAGCCCTGCAGGACTCAGGATCGCATCGATGCAGGCATGTGCGATCACATCGGCATCAGAATGGCCATGCAGTGCGGTTTCGCCAGGAAAAATCACGCCACCGAGTACCAGCACACGCTCGGGGTCCTGGCTGAACGGGTGGATGTCGAACGCGTGGCCGATGCGCATACTCATGAACGAGCCCCTAACAAGGCAGCGACAACAACCGCATCATCGGGTTCGGTCACCTTGATATTCCACCGTTCGCCAGGGACGACAACGGTGTTCCCGCCGACAGATCTGACCAGCGTGGCATCGTCGGTTGCTTGTGCACCGCTGGCATGAGCCTGGCGCAGGATCGCAGCCGAGAACCCCTGAGGCGTCTGCACCGCCTGAAGTTGGGAACGGTCGATCGTGTTGCCGTCGAGATCTCGAATGGTGTCGACAACATCGACTACCGGCACCACGGCATCGGCACCGCCGCGCACTGCGGCTACAACCTGGGCCATGAGGTCAGGCGATGCCACCGGGCGGGCGGCATCATGAACCAGCACGATGTCGACTCCGTCGGGAACCTTGGCCAATCCACGACGCACGGACTCACTGCGAGAATCACCACCCGTTACGCAGACAACCTCGCATCGCAAACCGTGGGCGGAGACAGTCACGGTGGAACCCTTTGGTGTAACCACGACAATGCCGTCGCTCACCGATGAAGCAGCAACCACGGACCAGTCAACCACCCGTTTGCCAGCGATCTCTATGAACTGCTTGGGGGTGCCGCCACCAAAACGCGAGCCAGACCCTGCGGCCACAACAATGGTCCAGGTTGTGCCAGCTTCAGAAGGCATTTCTCCACGCTCTAAGGTGAGAGGTCTTACAGGTTCTGTGACATTTGGCACCTAATTCGGCCTGACTGAGTGAGGTGCCAAGTACTCTCAGAGATGCCACCGTACCAATGCGTTCGACCCAACGCGGAAAGGTCCTCCCCCATGACCGAAGCAGTCGTTCTCGCTGACACTCCGCTCTTTGCCAACCTTGACCCTGACAGCCTCGATGTGCTCGCCGCATCATGCTCCCGGCGTTCACTAGCCCGAGGCGATGTGCTCTTTCATCAAGACGACGAGTCGGGTGCGCTCTACATCGTGGTCTCGGGTCGTATCGCTATCGCCAATCGCTCATTCGATGGCCGTGAATCCATGGTTGCGCTGATGGAAGATGGCGATCTCTTCGGCGAGATGGGCCTGTTCGACGATGGTGAAGGCCGCTCGGCCGATGCTCGAGCTCTTGAGCCGTCCGAACTCATCGAGCTTCCGTACGATCCAATCCGCGAGCTCTTCACCAATCAGCCAGGCCTGCTCTGGGGTGTCGTCGGCATGTTGTCGAAACGGGTCCGTGCTATGGACAACGCGCTCGCCGATTCAGTGTTCCTCGATGTCACCGGACGCACCGCGAAACGACTGCTCGAAATGGCAGGCGACGAAGACGAGTTCGAACTACCACTCACCCAAGAAGAACTCGCCGGCATGGTTGGCGCCTCTCGCGAGCGAGTCAACAAGTCAATCAACCAGTTCATCAAACTTGGTTGGATGGCCCAGACCGACCGCGGCTATCGAGTCACCAACCGCGAACAGCTCACCATCCGCTCCCGGTGATGCTTGTGTTTCGACGCCGCACTACCTAGCCCGATTGGGGCGCTGCTAGGCGGCGCTTTGGACTTGGGTGGATTGGCGGAGGCCGAGCTGGGCTAGGGCCAGGAAGAGGTTCGGTGCGCCAATGATCTCGAGTGGTGCGTCGAACTTGTGCTGATCAGTGGCTGGGATGACCGCTCGACGAAACCCAAGCCGAGCTGCTTCGGCCAGACGAAGTTCTAGGCCAGCGACCGAGCGGAGTTCACCCGCCAAGCCAACTTCGCCGATGGCAATAATGTCGTCGGGGATGGCGATGTCTCGCAGCGACGACGTGAGCGCTGCACATACCGCAACATCGGACCCAGGTTCGGTGATCTTGAGGCCACCAACAACCGACAGATACGCATCGTGTTTGGCGAAACTCAGGCCCAGTTGTTTCTGCATAACGGCAAGCAACATGGCCATACGTTTCTGATCGAATCCGGTAGCTGAGCGGCGGGGGTTTGGAATCTCGGATCCGATCAGAAGGCCCTGGACCTCGAGGACCACAGCTCGGCGTCCTTCGATAGTTACGGCCACCGCCGACCCGGCAGCGTCGGTCTGCCGGTCGCCGAGCATGCGCCCGGAGGGGTCGTCGACAGTGACCAGACCGGTTCCTGTCATTTCGAACACACCAAGCTCTCCGGTTGCACCAAAACGGTGCTTGAGCGCTCGCAGGACTCGTAGACCGACTTCTCGCTCGCCGTCGAAGGACAACACCGAGTCCACCAAATGTTCCAGGACACGAGGACCAGCCAACGAACCATCCTTGGTGACGTGGCCCACGAGTACAACCGCGCAGTTGTTCTCGCGGGCCGCGATCGCCAGCCGATGTGCACATTGGCGCACCTGGGCCACCGAACCGGGCGCCGATGACAGGTCGGGGTCGAACACGGTCTGGATCGAGTCGATAATGGCCAGACCAGGTTTGAGGTCGGCGATATCGGCCAGCACCCCGTTGATATTGCAGTCGCCGCCGACATGCACACCATCGCCAGCGAGTCCGAGCCTGGCAAAACGCCCCGACACCTGTTGCGGCGACTCCTCGGCCGATACCGAAAGCGCTGGCGAGTGCTGCGCGGCCCACGATGCGGTGACCTGCGTGAGCAACGTGGACTTACCTACACCCGGTTCGCCACCGACCAGGGTGATGGACCCTGCGACCAGGCCACCGCCAAGCACCCGATCAAACTCGACAACGCCCGTCGGAAGTGGCACACATGCTCGTTCGTCGAGCTCAGCCAGCGGCACCGCTGGCCGATGATTGGCCACATGTTTGAGATCGGGCGCCGCGGGTGTGCCCGGTGCTTCGCCACCAATTGTTGATTCGACCAGCGTGTTCCAGTTCCCGCAGCTGCCGCAGCGCCCAACCCACTTGGGGACCTGCTCACCGCAGGTCGAACATTCATAGACAATCTTGGATCGAGCCATCCGTCCATCATGACCAGGGGGTGTGACAGTCTCACCTGCCAGCGAACAACGCCTTAAAGTCGTGCACCACTGGATGCCCGATCACCGGGGGCAATTCGAGTGAGCCGGTGTCGAACAACGCCGTCCTCATGCCCAGCTCTCGGGCCCGATCGAGCGCTCTCACATCGGTGTCCACGTACAAGCAGTGCCCGTGAGCAATGCTGCTTTCGCGTCGTAAGACCTCGAACATCGCAGCATTTGATGTTTGGGTCCCAACGTCGGACGAGACGAGCCACGGCCACACGGCGCTCAATCGATCACGATCGCGCATCGCGTACGACCAGGCTGACGCATCGTTGGTTGTAGCTGCAACAGGAATTCGTCGGCGCTGCATGTCGGCCAGGAATCCCGGGACTCCGCTGTGCAACAACCGACGCTGCACCAGACCCTCGTCGAGGGTGCGCGAGTCCTGGCTCAATCCGCACAGCTCCCAGAACGCTCTGGTGTCCATCGAACCCGAAAGCACACTTTGAAAGCCATCGGCGATCGTGTCGGCCCGGGCGGTGCCACCCTGGTCTCGCACAAACGGCAGCACGTACTGGTCGAAGACGTCCGTCTGTTGATACAGGACGGACAGCGCATCGACCACAACGAGGCGCACCGCATCATTGCGAGGCGTCGACAGAACACCTGCGATGGCAACTCCGGCGCCTGGCACCCGAGAAGCAAGCGGGGCCGGCGTGGGTGCTGGTCGCAGCCTGTCGGCTCGGCGCTGCAGCACCAGGCCGGTGATCGCCAGCACCGTTGCCAGAGCGAACAATGAGAAAAGTGCATAGGCGATCCAGCGGATCAGTACTGCGGTCGAGTTCTCAGCGGTGGCCTGTACTCGAACTTGCTCAACACCCTGATCGAAGCGGGGCGTAAAACTGCGCACTGTTGGATCGAGATCGTCGAAGTTACGAACCCGGACTGCGAGGTCGAGCGAAATGATGTCATCGATCGCGCGACCGCCGGTAAACGATTCGAGTGGCGCTCCAAACGGCTCACCACCAAGAGCGGTGGTGACGTCGTCGTCTGACAACAAGTCCCAACCATCGCTCAGATCAAGGTCAAAAGACACCACTTGTCGTTTGTCTTCGATGGAGATATCGACGTTGGTGAACACACCTGGTCCTGCGAGTTCGTCGAGCACGGTCTGCCATTGGCTAGCGTCGGTAACCGGCTTCCTCGCAGCGATCTGGGTACCAGCTTCGTCCTGCACGGTGGTGATCGTCCAGCCGGCGCGTTCAAGGTCACTGACGCGCAGTTGCGACGCCAGATCTCCGATCGAGTCCTGAGCGACATCATCAAGCTCGGCCAGCAACGTGACTACACCGCTTCCATCAGCCGCAATATCGAGATCGACATCAACGTCCACCTGACACGCAGCGAGCACGAGCAGCAGCAGTGCCACGACAACCCGACTCACTCTCACTCGCGACACGTCGAGAATCTAGCGGTTGAACACACCCTGGCGGGTGGCCGAGCTGTCCAACCTGTCTGTGCAGCCTGTCTTACAACCTGCCGAGCCCACGACGATTGGCTTAGGCTCAGCCCATGGATCGTGGTGCGTTGATACAGACCTTTGTTGACTTGTATGGAGCCGAGCACGATGCGCTTGGCGAAACTGGCCACCTAGAAATGCTAGATCGGGGTCGCCAATGGGACCTCGCCCCGGTGCTCGACCAGGGCGGCATGTTGCTGTTTCCTCATGGCCGTCCAGCTGACTGCGGTCACCAAGTCGGGGCGGTGGTGAACGCGGTGCTCGACAGTGGTGCTGATCGATGTGTGTTCGTCAGCGTGCTACATGCCTCGAGCGATGAGATGGAAGACGCCCGGGTCCGTGTGGCCGAAGGCGACGATCCGTCGAACTTCCCCATCTGGGGCATCCAAGGACCCGGTATCGATTTCCGTGACGACTGGCAGCGCGACCATGCGCCAACCACGTTCCGCCGGCTGATGGCCGCTGAGACCAAACGTCGAGGCATCGCCGGCCCACAAGTCATCGAACGTTTCCCGTATCTGGCCGGCGGCAAACCTGGCCAGCTGCCAGGTGTTGACGAGTTTGCTGAGCTGTGCGAAGACGCCGTGGTCGTGACCACGGCCGATTCGTTCCACCACGGCATCGGCTACGGAACCCCGCCCGAAGACTCCTACGCCCCCGAAGCTGGTGGGCTCGAACTTGCAACCGAGAGCATCCTGAAAGGATGCGAGCTGCTGAAAGCCCAGGACTACTGGGGATACAACCAGCATTGTGTGACCGACAAAAGCGACCACCGCGACGCAGGCCAGCTTCTTTCCTATGTGAAGGGACCTATGCACGGCGAGATCCTGGATCTGGTGCCCAGCGAATTTGGCGACGTCTACGACGCCCCCGCCCCCAGCTGGGTCGCCGCCGCCCTAGTCACCTACACCCCCGCCTAAAACGCAAAAAAGGAGCGTGATGCACACTATGTGTACATCACGCTCCTCATTTGCGTTAGTTGTCGATCGCCGGACGTGCCGGGACCGTAGATGCCTTAGCTCACACAGCGCTTCGAGCGTAGTGAGAAACGCAGACTGCCCTAGAACTCAGCGGTGGCCTCTTCGAGAACTGGTGGCTCGAAACCTTCAACCGAGCTGAACACAATCTTGTTATCACCAGGATTGTCAGGATCAGCAGCCACGTCGGCGATGATCATGTGGCCAGCGTAGAAGCCCTTGTTGAGCAACTCTTCTGACAACGGATCCTCGATCAACCGCTGGATCGCACGACGCAATGGACGTGCACCCAAGGTTGGGTCATAACCCTTCTCGGCCAGATGGACCTTGGCGCTATCGGTGAGCTCCAAGCCCATACCCTGCTCTTCGAGCTGCTTGCGCACCCGACGAATCATCAGGTCGACCATACGTACGATCTCGGGCTGCGTCAGCTCGTGGAACACGATGGTTTCGTCGATGCGGTTCAGGAACTCAGGACGGAAGTGATCCTTGAGCGCCTCGTTGACCTTTGCCTTCATCCGCTCGTAACTCACTGCTTCGTCGTTCTTGGTGAAGCCCAAGTTCGCCTTGCGCAGGTCACGAGTACCGAGGTTCGAGGTCATGATCAACACCGTGTTGCGGAAGTCAACCGAACGACCTTGGCTGTCGGTCAGGCGACCCTCTTCGAGGATCTGCAGCAATGTGTTGAAGACGTCGGGGTGTGCCTTTTCAACTTCGTCGAACAGCACTACCGAGAATGGCTTGCGGCGCACAGCTTCGGTGAGCTGACCACCCTCGTCGTAACCGACATACCCAGGGGGTGAACCCACCAGACGGCTGACGGTGTGCTTTTCTTGGTACTCAGACATGTCGAGTGTGATCAGCGAGTCTTCGTCGCCGAACAGGAACTCGGCCAGCGTCTTGGCCAGCTCAGTCTTGCCAACGCCGGTTGGGCCCAGGAAGATGAACGAGCCGCTTGGGCGCTTGGGGTCCTTGAGACCAGCACGGGTGCGGCGGATTGCCTGGCTGACAGCCTTGATGCCGTCTTCCTGGCCAATGACCCGCTTATGCAGTTCATCTTCCATCCGCAGCAGTTTTGCGGTCTCTTGTTCCGTGAGCTTGTAGACAGGAATACCAGTCCAGACCGACAACACGTCGGCGACAGCTTCCTCATCGACCTCGTCGAACAGGTCGACACCCTTGGCTTTAATCTCGGTCTCAAGCTGCTCTTTGTCAGCCAGCAGTTCTTTTTCGCGATCCCGAAGTGACCCCGCCAGTTCGAAGTCTTGTGACTCGACAGCTGCCTTCTTGTCTTCAGTGACCTTGGCCAGCGCGTCTTCGATCTCTTTGTAATCAGGCGGCGTTTCCATGCGCTTGATGCGCAGGCGTGAGCCGGCCTCGTCGATGAGGTCGATGGCCTTGTCAGGAAGATGACGGTCAGCGATGTAACGGTCGGCCAGATTGGCCGCAGCTACCAGCGCCTGATCAGTGATCGTGACTCGGTGATGGGTTTCGTAACGATCGCGCAGACCCTTGAGGATTTCAATGGTGTGGGCAACGGTTGGTTCTTCGACCTTGATCGGCTGGAAACGACGCTCGAGTGCGGCGTCTTTTTCGAGGTGTTTGCGGTATTCCTCGGTGGTCGTGGCACCAATGGTCTGCAGTTCACCACGAGCCAACATCGGCTTGAGGATCGAAGCAGCATCGATGGCACCTTCGGCGGCACCAGCACCCACCAGGGTGTGGATTTCATCGATGAACAAGATGATGTCGCCACGGGTCTTGATTTCTTTCAAGACCTTCTTGAGGCGTTCTTCGAAGTCACCGCGATAACGACTACCAGCAACAAGTGCACCAAGGTCCAGCGTGTAGAGCTGCTTGCCCCGGATGGTCTCAGGAACATTGTCGCTGGCGATTTTCTGCGCCAAACCTTCGACGATGGCGGTCTTACCGACACCAGGCTCACCGATCAACACCGGGTTGTTCTTGGTACGGCGTGACAGCACCTGCATGACCCGCTCGGTTTCGCGCATGCGGCCGATGACCGGGTCGAGTTCCTTGTCGCGGGCGAGCTGGGTGAGGTTGCGTCCGAACTGGTCGAGCACCAGCGAACCGGATGGGCTGTCGCCGCCCACGCCGCCGCTGGTCGCCCCAGCCTTTTCAGGATCGCCACCGGCTTGGCCACCAGGACCGCTGTAACCAGACAGCAGCTGGATGACTTGCTGGCGCACCCGTGACAGGTCAGCACCAAGCTTGACCAGCACCTGCGCAGCAACACCCTCGCCTTCGCGAATCAGACCAAGCAAGATGTGCTCGGTACCGATGTAGTTGTGGCCAAGTTGCAGCGCTTCGCGCAACGACAGCTCAAGAACTTTTTTGGCGCGCGGCGTGAAGGGGATATGGCCACTGGGCGAGGTGCCACCTTGGCCAATGATCTCTTCGACCTGATTACGAACGGCTTCAAGAGAGACGCCAAGCGATTCGAGTGCCTTGGCGGCAACACCCTCGCCTTCGTGAATCAGACCGAGCAAAATGTGCTCGGTTCCGATGTAGTTGTGGTTGAGTAGCCGTGCTTCTTCTTGTGCAAGCACAACAACTCGGCGGGCTCGGTCTGTGAATCTTTCGAACATGAGGCTTTCTCGTGCCTTTCGTCAAAGGTAGGGCGAGTGTAACCACGACCTCGGACAGGCAATGGGTCGGGGGAGGAAACGGCTAAAAGCGCCTAGGAAATTAGTTGAGAACTACGTGCCAGCGATGCAACCGTGGCACAACAGCAAACATTCCCGAAATGTACACCCCGCACCCAAAACCAGTCGTGGTCGTGGTCACATCGCTTCGACCTCGGTCTCCGGCCCATATTGACGTATCGTTCTTTCCATGTCTGCGAGCAACCCGCTCAGTGTCCTGCCCACACTCGAAGCTGACCTCGCCCGGGTCGAGCACCTTCTTGCCGACTCGGTGCGATCCGATCTCGAGATGTTGGCCGAAGCCGCCGCCCATTTGGCCAAGGCCGGCGGTAAACGCGTCCGCCCCGGTTTTGCTATTGCGTCTGCGGCCACCAGCCACGATGTCGCACGCCCAGCCGATGTTGATGTGCTCATGGGTGGTGTTGCGGTCGAACTCGTGCACCTGGGGTCGCTCTATCACGACGATGTCATGGACGAAGCCACCACTCGCCGCGGCGTGCCAGCCGCAAACCAGCATTGGGGCAATGTTGTTGCCATCTTGACCGGCGACTTTTTGCTGGCACAATCGTCAATCATTGCTGCAGACCTAGGCACCGACGTTTCCCGGCTGTTGGGCGAGACCATCGCCGAGCTCACCGACGGCCAGATCCGCGAACTGCAAGACACCAACAACTTCGACCGCACCGCCGAGGAGTATTACGCAGCAATCAGCGGCAAGACGGCATCGTTGCTGGCCTGCTCCTGTCGTATTGGGGCAATCACCGGTGGACTCGACCGACCTACCACCGATGCGCTCACCGAGTTCGGACACAGTTACGGCATGGCGTTCCAGATCGTCGATGACATCCTTGATGTTGTTGCCACATCGGAACAACTCGGTAAACCAGCTGGCAACGACATTCTCGAAGGCAACTTCACCCTGCCGGTGCTTCGGGCGTTACGAGGCGAAAATGGTGACCAGCTTCGCAACCTGATCGAAGCAGGCCTGACCCCTGAAACGCGCGACCAGGCCCTCGTCCTCGTGCGCACCAGCCCTGGCATCACCGATGCAATAGACGCCGCTCGGGGCTGGGCCGACAAGGCAGCCGGTGCAATCAGCAGCCTGCCCGACTCCCCCGGAGCGACCGCACTGCGGGCCGCATCGGTCCATCTCGTCGAACGAGCCCGGGCCCCTCTCGGCGAACGTTAACGAGTCAGCGTTTGCCGTAGTCGGTAGACAACCAATGTTCGGGAGTCATCGACACCATGACCCCATTGCCGCCGGTACCCGCGGTCGCGATGTAGTCGCGTCCACCTTCTTCGCCGAGATAACGGGTGGCCATTGCCAACAGGTC
>Ga0209631_10004677_pt1 | contig 15018 bp, 13 predicted proteins | sample COG_08_FD_184752 | JGI IMG/M metagenome (GOLD analysis project Ga0209631, IMG submission 184752) | Pelagic Microbial community sample from North Sea - COGITO 998_met_08 (SPAdes) (version 2) | ecosystem: Environmental > Aquatic > Marine > Neritic zone/Coastal water | place: Helgoland, sampling... | reverse complement strand
CGATTAGGCCGGTTGCCAGATTCGACGGTTCGCTGATCGAAGAGGTCCTTTAGTTTTTGGGCGGAGTTGCGAGTTGAGTGTAACCTTGTATCTCGGGCAAACTAAAAGAAGGGCGTGGCACCGTAGCATGATCAATCAGCGCCGGTTTGGCAGGACATGCGCGCTCAGTTCCGATGTTCGATCGAGCGGGATTTTAATTGAGTGTCACCCGGCAAGATGCCTTGCTGAATGTCTATAACAAGTGGGATAACAAGAAGGATTTGGGATGACTGACTTTAAGGCCGAAGACAATACTGGCACCATTCCAGTGCAGGATCGACATCAGATTGATGTGGCCGCATTGACTGCATTTATGAGGGATTCAGTCGTTGGGTTTGAAGGACCCCTCGGGCTCGAAGAGTTCGCAGGAGGGCAATCGAACCCAACGTATTTGTTGACAACACCGACCAGGCGCTACGTCTTGCGACGTAAACCCCCAGGAGAATTGCTTAAATCAGCGCATGCAGTGGATCGAGAATATAAAGTCCTCACAGCACTGGCGGATGCAGACGTGCCAACGGCGAAAACCTATGCGCTGTGCACCGATGAATCTGTGATTGGAACCTGGTTTTATGTAATGGAATATCTCGAGGGGAGGGTGATTTGGGATTCAACAGAAGGGCCTTATTCTCCAGAGCAACGGCATCAAATTTGGGATGCCGCGAACAGCGCGGTCGCTAAGCTTCATCGTGTTGACTACAAGGCGGTGGGTTTGAGCGATTTTGGAAAGGAATCAGACTATATCGCCCGTCAGTTGTCACGGTGGGGAGGGCAGTACGAATACACCAAGACCGTCGAAAACCCCTACATGGATCAACTGCTTGAGTATCTGCCAAACAACATCCCTCCCAGCACCGATTGCACCGTGGTCCATGGCGATCTGCAGATTGCCAATATGATGATGCACGCTGACCGGAACGAGGTGATTGGTTTGCTGGACTGGGAGTTGAGCACCCTGGGCTGTCCTTTGGCTGATTTTGCTTATCTGTGTCGGCCCTATCGTGATGCTCTGCGAGGCTTGGACCTAAAAGCCTTAGGTATTCCCAGCGAAGCGGCTTTTGTCGAGGCCTATTGCCAGCGCACAGGCCGAGAGGGTATCGAGAACTGGGATTATTACCTGGCGTTTAACATGTTCAAAATGGCGGCCATCCTACAAGGCATTGCCAAACGTGTGCTCGATGGCACCGCGGCCAGTCAACACGCGGAGGCCGCCGGCGCGGGGGCATTTGATATGGCGAAGCTTGCTTGGGCGCAGATCGATTCATCGGTTGTGATCGATTAACGGCTGATCCGGAAGGTGGGTTGAGCAATTTTCCTGGGCTAAAAAACTTTGGGAAATAGAGCGTTGTGGCTTTGGAGAACCGTCTATGAGCGCCAGTTCGTCGACTTTTCGTCAGTGGCGCCTCTCGCTTAGGCCTCATGATCCCAAAGGCGCCTGAGCAGCTTTCCTCGGGGCTGATTAAATTGCAAATGAGAATCCCAGGCGCCTGACCAATCTCCAATGGTTGGATCGGCTCATTGAGTGGGTGGTTGACTCATAGCGGGAAGTCCAGGATCTAGCTGGACGCCGAAGGTATTGAGAGCCATTGAGACCAATTGGTATTGCCCAACAGTGAAAACCAGATCCATCATCTGTGGCTCCGAATACGAGCCCTTGAGGCCCAGCCAGACATCGTCGCTCAAGAACGCATCGGCATTGAGCTCATCGACCGCTCGAAGCAGCAATCGATCATGACTCGACCAGCGCTCAGCCTCAGGGCCCGTTTTAATGTCCTCAATGTCTTCCTCGCTCAATCCTGATTTCAGTCCGATCAAGACGTGTTGTCCCCATTCATAACCCGACTGACAGAGCCAGCCAATTCGAAGAATTAAGATTTCTCGATCCCGGGGCGGCAAGGTAGATTTGTGGAGGATGTGGTTTGCAAAAACCATCCATCGTTTGGCCAGTGCTTCATGGTTCGCCAAGGTCAGAAAAATATTCTGAACGCGACCGCGCATCACCTGAGGTGCAAGCAGTGCCCGCTGTGACGATGTCCAGTCGGCTTCTTCGACAGGATTGATTCTCGCTTGAGTTAAACGCATGCTGGTTCCTCGCTTAGTGGTCGATAAGACAATTAATCAGAAATAGAACCCGGAAGCCAGAGTCGCTTCGCTCATCTCAAGGAAATGTCATGCAAGATCTCATTCTCCACCAATACGATAGTTCTCCGTTCTCAGAGAAAATACGTTTGATGCTTGGGTATTTGGAACTCCAGAGTTGCTGGGTGGAAATACCGCCGATTATGCCGAGGGATGATCTGATGCCGCTGACGGGAGGCTACCGCCGCACCCCGGTCTTGCAAATCGGTCGAGACATTTATTGTGATTCAGCCTTGATGGCAAAAGTGCTTGCAGAGCGGGCGAGGGATACCCGACTCTTTCCAGAGGCGTCAGCGGCAGCGGCAGAAGTGTTCTCCCAGTGGATTGACACATTCTTGTTTCGGGTCGTGGTGGCCTTGGCATTTCAGCCCAAAGCCTTGGCAGGCAATCAGGCGATGCAAGATCCAAATGAAGCCGCGGCCTTCATGGCAGATCGCGCCGCATTTACCGCGGGCTCGACGGCGTTGCAAATGGACCTAGCCGTCGCCCAGTCGCACTTCACCTCGTTTCTGGAAATGATGGACCGACAGTTAGCCAACGTCAGGTTTTTGTTTGGGGATGCCCCGTGCATTGCCGATTTTTCAGTGTATCACTGTCTATGGTTTGTTGGCGCGCGTCCAATTCTGGCGGCTGAATTTGCACAATACCCACAGATAGAACGCTGGATGGCAGTGATGCAAGCTTTTGGTCATGGTGACCACCAGTTTATCGATGGTTCGGCGGCGCTAATTCAGGCTCGTAGCGCGCCAGACCCGGTCGACTATGAGGTTTTGCAAGAAGGGGTTGAAGTCCTACCCATTGATTATGGTTTCCAGCCAGTCGCGGGTGCACTGGTGGCTGCCCAGGGCGCGCCCAGAGATTGCTACTCTATTTTGCGCTCGGATGAAGCAATCGGGTCAGTTTTGGTCCATTTTCCAAAAATGGGGTTTCGTACTGAGACGGTCAATCCAGGGGGCGGATGAATCGCTGAATGCGTGCGCGCATCGTGGCCGGCTTCTCCTCCCACAGTGCGTGACTTCCACCGGTAATCTCCTCAAATCGACCGTCTTCAAAAAGACGTGAATAACGTTTGCCTGTTTGTGGCGTCGCTTCGTCGTGCTCTCCGCATAAAATCAGTGTGGGTACATTGATATCAGGTAATGCGCCGGTCCGATCATAGTCGCGCAGGGTTCCAGTGGCCGAAAATTCGCTGGCGCCCCACATGTGGTTGTAAATGGCAGCACCCCGGGGATTATTGCGGGCGAGCATTGCGGCTAATTTCTTGGGTCGCCTTAAAACATGCCGGCCATAGTAGGTTTTGAGCGCGGTCTGATAAACCCCCGCATCGGTGGCACCGACCGCCTCACAATGATGGATGACTCTCTGAGTCTCGGTCGGCAGTTTTCGGATCAGTCTCTTGGCATCTTTCTGCCAATCCTCCGCGCAGAGCATGGGAGATTGCAATACAAGGGATCGAATCCCTTTGCCTTCACGTTTTATAAAGGACTCAACGGCAAGGGTCGTTCCCCAGGAACCGCCCATTAGGTGGAAGTGCTCAAGCTGCCAGGCGTCGATCAGGTAGTTCAGCTCATTCACAAAGGTCGAAATGCGCCAACGCCGCTTAGGAAGATCGCTACTCTTCCCAGAGCCGAGCTGAGTATAAGCATAGACCTTGCGATCATCCGCCAGGGAAAAGAGCGCGCTTGATGGGTTGTGCGTGCCCCCAGGACCGCCATGGAGCCATACAATCGGCGTTCGCTTGGATGCTTTTCCTTTAACCGTGTAGTGGGTTTTGCCAAGCGGGTGCTCAAGGTACGGCACGTTAAGCAGCGGACCTTGGTAGCAAATGCGCGACCAAATTTGCCCAATAGCTTGCACCGATGGGAAGCACTTCGTCGTTAAAGTCATAACCCGGGTTGTGGATCATACAGGATCCCTCGCCGTCACCATTGCCGATCCAAATGTAACAGCCTGGTTTTTCTTGGAGCATATAGGCGAAATCTTCCGAACCCATGGAGGGCGTGGGATTTCGGTTGAGCCCAGGCTCCCCAGCCGTGATTACGGCCGCTTCAGCGGCTAATTCCGTTTCGGTGCGACTGTTGATTGTGGGTGGGTAGCGACGCTCGTAGTGGTATTCAATCTCTCCACCAAAACTTGCTGCGATACCCCGGGCTATACGCTCGATGCCACGCTCAAAATGATCTTGGACCCGGGGAGAAAAGCAGCGTGTACAGCCTGATATCTTAATTTGATCAGGAATCACGTTGTAAGCGTCGCCGCCGTGAAACTGGGTGACGCTGAGCACGGCGGGATCCTGAGGGTTGAGTTCGCGCGCGACCAGCGTTTGCAGGGACTCCACAATTTTGCTGCCGATCAGTATCGGGTCGACGGTTTGTTGCGGGATGGCGGCATGGCCACCACGGCCAGTGACGGTGATTTCAAAAATGTCAAAAGCGGCCATCATAGGGCCGGGTCGAACTGCAAAGTGCCCGACAGGTATTCCCGGGATATTGTGCATGCCGTAGATCGATTCCACCGGAAACTGATCAAACAGCCCAGCTTCAACCATTGTTTTTGCACCACCTTCATTCTCCTCGGCGGGCTGGAAAATAAAGTGCACCGTACCGCTGAACGTATCAGCTTTGGCGAGATAAGCCGCCGCGCCAAGGAGCATGCAGGTGTGTCCATCATGGCCACAGGCGTGCATGATGCCCGGATTTTTCGAGACGTGTTCAAACTGGTTGGCCTCTACTATAGGCAGCGCGTCCAGGTCCGCCCGAAGACCAATTGCCCGGTTGCCCCCGCCCCGACTTAAAGTACCGATAACGCCGGTACCCGCCATACCTTCATGCACTTCAAGTCCGAAGGATCTCAACTTTTCGGCGACAAAAGCCGCTGTATCGTGCTCCTCAAAAGCGAGTTCAGGATGCGCATGAATGTGGCGCCGCCAGGTTTTGAGTTCTTCGGATTGTTCAACGATTTCGGGAATAACATTCACAGGGCAGGTCTCCTCATGGGGCCCATGGTAGCAGAGTGGGGTCATCGTGTAATGCGTCAAACCCGGTCTGCTGTTGGGGTGATAAGTGCGGTTTGATCAGGCCATAGATTTGATCGAGATAGGGTTCAGGGGCTTTCAGTGCAAGGCTTGAAGCGTAGAGCCGCAGAAAGTAGTCAAGATTAGAGCCGCTGGGTCCTGATGCTCGCAAAACCCGCTCGACGACATCAAGGATTGAGGGCATTCCTAGATCCCAGGGATTGCCGACTGGGGCAATATACGTCAGGGCGGTGAAGGCACTTTGGTTTTCGCCTGTAAGGGTGACGGTCTGTTGTTCATAGCCATTTTTCTCACGATGATCTAGCCCAACAAGTACCTGCTCCGTGGCTGAGTCCTCTAGTCGGTAAGCAATGCCGACGGTAGCTTCTCCCGAGTCCGGTCTTAGGGTTGCCACTGCGCCGGGAAATGCAGTCGAACCCCGGTGATCGGTAGATCCTTGACACAGGCGTCGTTGGAAGCCCCTGAGCTGAGCCGGAATTGCCTGGCTGAACTGAAAATCAGGGCGCCAAAGAATCGATCCGTAGCCGAATATCCAAATTGGAGGTGTCATGGATCGAGCATATCGGCTTCGGTTTGGGGACGCTAGGACCAAAGCTCTGGGTTAAGGTCACCGAAGGCGTTAGACTTCACCGTGACTTCGAAAACGGCGAAATGGTGATGACAATGCGGTACGGTCTGCTGGGTGCGGGAATGATGGGGCGAGAGCACCTTAGAAACCTAGCGCTGTTTGATGACATCGAAGTGGTTGGGATTTGTGAGCCGGATCAACGCATGCAGGAAAAAACGCTGGCGCAGGAGCCAAATGCGCAATTCGTACAAGATCTGCCAGCACTGCTTAGTTTAGGTCTCGATGCACTGGTGATCGCGACTCCAAATTATCAGCATATTGACCAACTCATGGTGGTGATTGAGCAATGCGATATCCCCATCCTGGTGGAAAAGCCGGTTGTAACGCGGCTCGAAGACATTGCTCGAATCAGAGCGGGGGTTGCGGCTCAATCTAAACAGGTTTGGGTGGGTATGGAATACCGGTTTATGCCAGCGTTGACTTTGTTTGCGAATGAGATTGGCCAGGTGGGCCCGCCCACCATGCTGAATATTCGAGAGCATCGTTATCCTTTCCTGAAAAAGGTGAATGATTGGAATCGGTTTAATCGATTTTCAGGGGGGACTTTCGTCGAGAAATGTTGCCATTTTTTTGATCTGATGCGGTTGTTTCTCAATGCTGACCCGGTCCGGGTTTTTGCCTCGGGCGGTCAAGATGTGAACCACCTGGATGAACGCTACGACGGCGAGCAACCGGACATCCTGGATAACGGTTTTGTGGTTGTTGAATTTGAAAACGGATGTCGCGCAATGCTTGATCTTTGTATGTTCACGGAAGGTGTAAAGTTTGAGCAAGAGATTAGTTTGGTTGGCGATAAAGGACGGCTGGATTGCCAAATTCCGGGCCCTCTGGCGATGAAGAACGCACCGGAATCGAGAGCCCAGGTGACTTTTTCACCTCGTCGCTCCTACGGGCCAGAAATCCGCTCAATTGAGGTGGGCGAAGACCTGTTGCGGGCTGGCTCACACCAAGGCGCGACCTACTACCAGCACAAGGCATTTCTAGCGAGGCTCCAAAGTCAGTCTGCGCCAGCGGTTTCGCTCGATGACGGCCTCAAAGCGGTTTTGGTTGGACTGGCCGCCCAGGCTTCGATTTCAAGCCATCAGGCGATTGAGATTGACTGTCAGCAATTCAATTTGAGGCCAGTCGCATGAAAAGTACTGTGGAACTGACCCATCCAGCGCAACATCATTCTCAGTCTGGGCCACTCCCTAAAATCCTCGCTCCGGGTCATGACGCCGATCGAGGGGGGCTTCTAGCCCTAATTAGCGGCCATCATGATGCTTTAAAAAGCGAATTACAGCAGGCCGGTGGTCTTTTGTTTCGGGGCTGGGGGCTCAAGGGTGCTCATGATTTTGAGGCCGCACTGGATGCGGCGCAATTTAAGGAAATGCCTTATGTCGGCGGAGCAGCACCCCGAAGTGCGGTCACCGGCGGGCGGATTATGACCGCGAATGAAAGTCCGGCACATGAGAAGATACCCTTGCATCATGAAATGGCCCAGACCCCCAATCCGCCTGATTACATCTTTTTCTATTGCAATCACGCGCCGGGAGCAGGTGGCGCCACCACACTGCTTGACTCGAGACTGGCTTTTGAAACCCTGCTTCGCATCGATCCGAAGTTGGTTGAGCGATTGGATAAGGAGGGCGTCCGTTATACGCGAGTGATGCCCTATGAGACAGATGCAGGATCGCCCATTGGTCGCAGTTGGCGAGAGACTTTTAATGTAAATAGCCGCAGCGAGGCAGAGATTGCGATGCGCAACGCGAAGATGTCATGGGAATGGTTGGAGGGTCAAAATTTAAAGACTCAGTCATCGTCGACCGCAGCGATCGGTTGGGACCGACAGCGGCAGCGGCGAACATTTTTTAACTCGGTCATTGCCGCCTTTACAGGATGGTATGACAGTCGCAACGACGGTGCCAAAGCAGTCCATTTTGGCGGCGGAGATCCATTGTCACAGACCTCGATTGACACATTTTTAGAGGCAACCCAGAATCTTCAGGTCAATATGCCCTGGGAGGCTGGAGATATGTTGTGGCTCGATAATCGCCTAATTCTCCATGCTCGACAGCCCTATGAGGGCGATCGTGAGGTGTTCGCGGCGATCGCGCAGGACTAGTGGCGATATAAGGCTGGTGGCTGCCAGGCGCCGTCGAAACTCTGGGTGTTTGCCCAAAGCGACTCTGACACAACAAGGGAAGCGATGGGTCTGATGGCGTTGTCGATGAATTCGAAGGTTGTCAACGTTTGATCTTGGACATTGAGCGTCGAGAAGCCCGGCCATCGCTCTCCCGTCAGTGTTCCGGCGTTAATCAAGGTCAGGCTATGAAAAGGCAACAGGGTTTTGAAGTGAAGATGGCCATTAATGAGCCATTGCACTGAGCCATCCTCGATGATCTGGTCTAGGATCTCGCTGCGTTCCGGTGGCATCCGATCGGTGCCAGGCCACACTTTCCCCATATCATTGTGACCAATGCCGTGACATAACATAACGGTTTGATCGTGACAGTCGAGGGTCAGCGATTTCGGTAGCGACGCTAAGAAGTTTCGGGTTTTCGGCTCAAGATCCTCGAGCCGGTGTGCGTGGGGAATGCCCCTTGCCTTATTTGAGAGCAGCCAGCGCTCGTGATTGCCTGCGACGGTATGGACGGCGTGCTTGATGAGCAGTTCGACGCAACGATCGGGGTTACCCGGGCCATCGACTATATCGCCAGTGCACAAGATCGTGTCGATGCTGTGATCGCTGAAGAAATTTAGCGCAGCCTCGAGCCTTCCGTGCTCACTGTGTACGTCTCCGATGAGACCGAGGGTTGGGTTTGGTGTATTCAAACTGGGATCTTTTAAATGAGACTGTTGAATTTACGTCAATCATAGACCAATGGGCCACTGTTTCGCCCGCCTGAGCCCATGCCCGTTGTCATCCGGCGCCCAGGGGATGAAACCGAAGAGGGCGATTCCTATAGGCTTTTACTTTTTATAAAAGCGCGACCACTCTTTGTAAATGCATGAGGCTGAGCTAGGAAGGATCGACTGGGGTCTTAGCGGCAGGGTTTCCTCGAGCGGACCAACGCTCATTGAGGGTTGGGTATGATCTGGCGCCGCTGCAGGTCGCGTAACCAATGGCAAAAACTCGCTTCGCTGTTAGCGGTCTCGGTAAAGCCGGCTTGCTTGATTTTGATGGTACTGACAAAGGTCGGCGGGGGGGCGGAAGTCGCCAAGTGAGCAAAACATAGGTCCGCATAATGGTGCGATTCTCCCAAGAGTTGGAGTAATGTGCCTCCTTTGAGGCCGTGAAGTTCGGTGATCTCATCCCAGAGACCTGCCCTTTGGGTCAGATATTGGGCAACGCTCAACGACTCATCGGGTCCTGGCCGCACACCCAAGGTTTCCGCAATCCCTGGCCACATATCTCGCCAGGTAAAAACCTCTCCATTGGTAAGGTTATAGGTTTCGCCAGCCGCGATTGGATGGTCAGCTGCCCAAACGCAAGCGTTTCCTACAAGTCTCGCATCAACCGCCTCCCAGACCCAATCGGGACCGCCAGGGAAGGAGAAGGGCAGGCCTTCGTGTTGGCGGATTGCGGCGTAGGCACCCACCACGGGAGGCAGGTTCATTACTACGCCGTGATTTGGGCCGACGATTAACTGAGGTCGCAAAATTGTGTAATCGAAATGAGCGGTCGAAGACTTTTCTCGGAGGTAATCCTCTTGTTCCCAATAAAAATTCGGATGATCCACCCGGGGTTGCGATTCTCGTGCCGGAACGCGCATGGGTTGGACCGAGCCCCCGTAGGCTTTAGTCCCTTGAAGGAGCGTGACATGCTGGAGTCGGTCATGTCGAGCGAGAGGTTCGATGATGTTGCGCAGCATCTTTGCGTTGGTTTCGATTTGATGGGGATCAGACCACCCCGTCATCAACCCCGGCATTTCATAGACTGCCGCATAGACCACGTGTGTAATAGTTTCAAGAGACTCGGCAGCGCGTGTGCAGGCCGCAGCATCTTGGAGGTCGAGTGACAGATACTGATAGTTTTCGTCCTGGAGTAATTCAGGGATCCGCCGGGAGGTCGCGATGACAGACCAATTTTCAGACCTAAAAGCTCTGGCTGCAGCAGTACCTACCAAGCCGCTGGCGCCGATAATGAGCACTGTTTTATTGGCGTCTTTGCTGGCGACGGCCGATCGCAGAGGGTTGGTCAATTGAGTCATGGTCGCGGTCTTGCTGTAGGACACTACGTTATAAGACATCTGAAGCAACCCTGCAAAATGTGTCCTGTTTGTTAAGAAGTCGCTGATTTAGGTAGAAAGCGTTTCTGGCCAGTGCTTGGATCTTTTTGTGGTAAAACGATACCCTCATCTGAAGTCTTGGGGGATGTCACCAGATCAGCGACGTGCAAGGCTTGTAAAAAATAGAGGGAGTAGAAGGGAGATGACCCAAGCGCTCGAAGGTCTAAGGATCCTTGATTTGACCCAAGGTCCTGCAGGCGGCATCGCAACCATGGTCTTTGCAGACTTTGGGGCGGAGGTGCTCAGTGTTCAGCGTCCGAAACAGAGAGAGTCTCCGCTGGATGACCTACCGGCTGCGCCGATGTGGCGGCGAGGCAAACAGTTGTTGACACTCGATCTCGATGTTGAAGATGACCGGGATTGGATGATTGAGCTTGCTGCTGGAGCCGACGTTTTGATCACGACTTGGCGATCCAGTGCATTGAGCCGTCGGGGTCTTGATTTTGAAAGATTACGAGGTCTCTGCCCGCATCTAATTTATTGTCATATCACCGGTTTTGGAGCAGACGGCCCTTTGTCTGAAGTGCCAGGATACGAGCACGTGGTCGCGGCCTACGCGGGCCGGATGCAAACCTTCTCGGGGCTTGTTGACCGGACGGGCCCGGTGTTCTCTGCAGTGCAGGTTGCTACCCACGTTTGTGCTCAATCAGCTGTCGCCGGCACCTTGGCTGCGCTGTTGGCTCGAGGCAAACACGGAGCGGGCCGCCTCGTTGAAACCAGTCTCCTGCAGGGTCTGCTGCCCTATGAAATGGGTCCGATGCTTGGATGGCAACTGAAACAACATTTCCCCGAATTACTGGCCGCATTGGGTGCTCCCAGTCAGCAGCCACCGCTTCCAACGCTGTACTATCATCCCGCTCAAACCCGCGACGGTCGGTGGATGCAGTTTGGCAATTTACTACCGCATCTGTTTGACAACTTCCTGATCGCGACAGATTTAATGGAGGTCGTCACCGATCCAGACTTTAACCCCAAGCAGCTGCTCATCTCAGACCCAGACAAGCATGAGGCTTTTCGTGAGCGAATGCTGAGGCGCATTCAAGCGCAGTCTGCTGCTGAATGGACCGAGCAACTATTAATGGACGGCGGCATCGTTGGTGGCGCTTATCAAACGACCCAGGAATCTTTGTTAGATCCTGACCTTATAGAAAATGGTCATGTCATCGCTAATCCGGAAGGGGGCGTACAGCTTGGGCCTCTCGCGCAGCTGGCTCGAACGCCGGCAGATCCGGGGCGTCGGGTCGGTCCTCGTTTGGCTGAAAATGGAGAGGCACTAGCGGCCATCTGGCGGGCGGACCCTCGAGCTAAACCAGCGAGCCTCGCCAGCGGTGAATTGCCCTTGGCAGGGGTCAAGGTGGTGGAAATTGCGACGATTATCGCGGCGCCGATTGGCGCATCATTTTTAGCGGACATGGGTGCCGAGGTCATCAAAATCGAGCAAATCGGAGGCGACCCTTTTAGAGGCATGCTCTCGGGCTTAGGGGCGGCAAGGGTCAATGCGGGAAAGCGTAGCCTTAGCGTGAATTTGAAAACTGATGAAGGCCGCGCGCTTGTGATGACATTGATGGGTGATGCTGACGTTGTGATTCATAATTACCGTCCGGGGGTGCCGGAACGTTTGGGGATTGGTTTTGAGCAGGTCGCAGCGGTTAACCCCAGGGTGATTTATCTGCAAAGCACTGGTTACGGTGCTGATGGGCCGAGCGCAGCGCGGCCAAGTACCCACCCAGTCCCAGGCGCCTTGATGGGCGGCGCGGTGTATCAGATGGGCGGAAGGCTGCCTGCCGATCTGCTCGATTTTGAAGACCAGCGACTTTGGGCGAGCCGAATCATGCGCGCCAATGAACTGAGCCCAGACCCAAACACCGGCGCGGTTGTTACCTCGGCTGTGATGTTGGGTCTGTCTGAGCGGCAGCGCAGTGGCCAAGGACAAAAAATCAGCGTGGATATGCTCGGAGCCAATGCCTATGCGAATAGCGACGACTTTCTCAGCTATCCAGGGAAGTCAGATCGTGCGCTACCTGATGCTGGACTCCATGGGCTCAGCGCCCGATATCGATTGTATTGCTGCGCTGAGCAGCAGTGGGTCTTCCTTGCTTTGCTGACAACACAGCAAATCGCCAAATTTCGCGAGGCTTTGCTCCAGACAGAGCATCGACCTCCATCGTTTGAAAGGTTTAAAGCCAATGATAACGCCCTTGGAGCGGAGTTAACGACGTTGTTTGAGACCCAAACCGGTGAATACTGGCAATCACTGTTGGTTCCTGCTGGGGTCGCTTGTGTTCGGGCGGATGGTCTGCCGCCGAACCGGTTCTGGCTAGAAGACCCTCAGTCCCAAGCAATGACGTTGACCTCAGAGGTCGATCATGGTCGCTGGGGTACGTATCGTCGACCGGGTGCGTTGGTCCGGTTTGATGGTCGCCAACCGCCTTTAAACGGTCCACCCCTCGCGGGGCAACACAATCGAGAGGTCCTTGAGCAGATGGGCTACACCCCATCTGAAATAGATCAACTGCATGCTAAAGGGGTTCTTTTTCAAGAAGTTCCTTGAGCCCGCTATCGCTATTGTGTGGCCAGTCTTATCAATCACTGCCCCAGGCCAATGATGAGAGGTAGCTCTAGGCTAAGAAAATGCCCTTAAAGACAAAGAAGAACAAAATTGAGAGCCCTGCACCGGCGGGCAGTGTCACGACCCAAGATGTGAAGATTGTGCCGACAACCCTCAGGTTGATCGCGACAATACCTCCGGCCAAACCAACACCCAGAACGGCGCCGACGAGGGTATGGGTTGTTGATACAGGTGCGCCCAAATAAGTAGCCAGAACCACTGTACCCGCAGCTGCGAGTTCTGCTGCGAAAGCCCTAGACGGCGTCAGGTCTGTAATTTTCTTTCCGATCGTCGCGATGACTTTGTAACCCAGCGTTGCAAGGCCAATCACGATACCCGCCCCGCCCAGAAACAGAATCCACACCGGCATTGCCGATTTTTGGACAATCGTGCCGCCGTTCTCAACAATACTGTTGATCGCGGCCAAGGGACCGACGGCATTGGCCACATCGTTGGAACCATGAGCAAAAGCCATCGCGCAGGCGGTGATGATGCAGAGCACACCAAAGACTCTTTCCACATTACTGAATCGATTTTGGGATTCGGAACCGGGATCGGGCTGAATTCTGCTCAAAGCCAGTTTTCCGAGTAAGGCAATCGCTGCCCCTATTAGAAAAGAGTAAATGATGGCTTCCGCGGCGGATAAGTCCAATCCAAGATGCTTTAATCCTTTCACGCAGGTGACCATTGCGATCAAGAAACCGGTCAAGAACATATAGAATGGAACGTAGGTTTTGGCTTTCTCCAAGGGATTTTCTTGATTCAAAATTAACCGTTGAACACTCTTGAACAAGAAAAATGCGAGGGTGCCCGACATCAGAGGCGAGGTGACCCAGCTGGCAACGATGGTGCCGACTTTGCCCCAATTGACCGCATCGACACTGATTCCGACCGCAGCAAAACCGACGATCGCGCCGACGATTGAGTGGGTTGTCGAAACGGGCCACCCAAACAGAGAAGCAACGAGCAGCCAAATACCCGCCGCGAGCAATGAGGACATCATTCCGAAGACCAATAAATCAGGGGAATCCTCGAGGGCTAGGGGATCGATAATACCCTTGCGGATGGTCGAAGTGACTTCCCCTCCGGCCAAATAGGCACCTGCGAATTCAAAAATCATGGCGATGATAATGGCCTGTTTGATGGTGATCGCACCGGACCCCACTGAGGTGCCCATCGCATTGGCGACATCGTTAGCCCCAACACCCCAAGCCATGAAAAAGGCGAAGCAACAGGCGATAATTAGAAGCAGAGGGCCGTACTGTAAAATAATTTCCATAGTGAACTCGTCTCAGTAAAAAGTCTTAAAAATTGAATCAAATGGTGCTCGATTTCCTTGAGCTCAGTATCTCTAGCGCGCCACAATGGTATGGATTTGGTCGCCAACCTTTTGAGCGCGGTCGGCAAGGTTACCTATCAATTCAAATATTTTGTACATAAACATGACGTCCACCGGCGGGAGTCCGTTTTCAATAGCGTGGAGCTGCGAACGAATCGCAATTTGGTGCTTATCGGATTGAGTTTCCAATTCATCAAGTCGAACAATCAGCTTCTCGATCCACTCTACTTCTCGACCACCGAATCCGGTTTCAATCAGCTCATCGAGCTCGTGAACAATGGTGCTGGCTTCCACAACGGCTTTAATCGAAGCATCGACGTATTGTGATAGTGCCTCTTGGATGCCCTCTGGGAATCGCATTTTTCTGCCGAGGACGATGCCTGCAATGTCTTTTGCACAGTTAGCAACTTTATCTTGTTTAGAAATCAACTCGAGTAAGTCGTTCCGGTTGATTGGCATAAACAAGCTCTTGGGAAGGCTAAGCCGCATATGTTTCTTATCGTCATCAGCGAGGCCCTCGATTTCGCAAATCTGATCGTAGGTCTTCTCGACGGCTTCCCAGTCGTTGGCGTAGACCGCTCGAAAAAATGGGTTGAGCTCCTCCGTGCATTCTTGGACTTTCTCCATGTGCTGCTGCAACGGTCGGATAGGTGCGTGGCTGAATAATTTTGAGAAGGTATTAGTAGGAGGCATCGGATGATTCTCTTGTTGATTCTGACGATGAATGGCGCGGGAAGTTCTTGCAAGTATAATCACTAATCGTTCGGCCTGTCATGATTTAAGCGATCCATCTTGTTGTTCTTGTTGTTCTTGTTGTTCTTGGCGTCGCTGTCGCGGCGCGGGACCGTCTCTGTTTCTAATGGGGCCCACGTCAGGGTGAGTGTGTCCTATATGAGCGAACCATCGTTAAGTTTTGATAAAGACGTTCAAATAGTTTAGAGAAATAGGGAATTTTGAGCG
>Ga0209631_10004660_pt1 | contig 15061 bp, 8 predicted proteins | sample COG_08_FD_184752 | JGI IMG/M metagenome (GOLD analysis project Ga0209631, IMG submission 184752) | Pelagic Microbial community sample from North Sea - COGITO 998_met_08 (SPAdes) (version 2) | ecosystem: Environmental > Aquatic > Marine > Neritic zone/Coastal water | place: Helgoland, sampling... | reverse complement strand
CGCCGGCACCTTGCGCATCCCAACCGTCGCCGCCGAGGGTGCCAGAAGCCAGGGGTATAGGGTCAGCTGACAACAGCTGAAAGGCGAGCGGGATGCTGCAAGTCAGCGCCAGTCCCGACACCACCATGGAGGTCGAGGCGAGACTGACCAGGTCGTCGCACTGCCTCACGATCGTCCGCTCAGTCTCAACCTCGTTCCCACTCTCGATTGCCCGTATCACGTTGAGCATCACACCGACACCTTCGTGCTGACCCACCTTGGTGAAGAGTGGGTCCCACATTGAAGTAAAGGGCTTCTCCGCCCACGGAAGCAAGATACCCTTCGTCCGTTCGCACATAGCCTTCCTCTCCAGCTGCTCAGCCATGGACGGGGGCTCGGGGGCGACGGACGGACCCATACCGGTCCGCGACCGCTGTCGCCGATACATAATCATCGCGACGACCCGCGCGCGGGGGCGCAATGCAGATCTCGTCGTCGGGAAATCCAAAGAGAGCAGAACTCAAATCTGTTGCAAGAGTGTTACTTGTACAACGCCTAATAGCTAATGTTTCACACCTCCTCTATGACGTTCGGGGGTTGCCGGACGTCGCAATGCACCCAGAGCTCTTTTCCGAGCTCGTGTATTAACTTCACTTCGTCCAGCTTGAACACCTGGGGAACCGGCGCTTTCCGCGGGTCCGGCTTGTACGTCTTTGCGTCCGGAAGGTCATCGTACGGAGCGAGGGTGTAATCTTCGTTGGCGTTACGCCACGGGTCGTCCTCCTCCGCGATGCGTTTCGCGTCGTTGAAGGCATCGTACACGTCCACGAGGGCACGGGGCACGACGAGTCGACGCTTGGCTCGCGTGACGGCGACGTACCATAGGTTCATGTCGTCGCCCCATTCTTTCCACGCGAACTGCGCCCTTGACCGCGAGCCCTTGACTGCGGGGTCACCGTTCACAATCTCGAACGCCGCGAGTTGTTTTAGGTCATCGAGCACCACGACATTTGTCCACTCCAGTCCCTTGGCGGTGTGGATGGTCGTCAACAGGACATCGCAATCATCCGGGTCGCGGTTGAGGACGTTGTCCTTCAACTGCTCAACCTTGTCCATGGTTTCCGTCTCGAATGTCTCGATGATATCGATATACATCGTGAATTCATTCAGTTCGCGCTCTTCAACCTCATTGCGGAATGCATCCCAAGGCGTTGGGGCAGCGTCGAACTCAATTGGTTCGCCTTCTTGGTCACAAAAAGCCTTGAAGTACTCGCCCCTCGGCAACCTATTTGTATCCCCTTTGAAAATGTCGTAAAACGCCTGTATGTGATTGCACACGGCTTTGTACCTCCCACGACCGGAAGTCTCCTTATCCTTGTCGCCGCACACAGCCATCTTCACATCCGGACATTTATGCATCACATCCAAGGCGGTTTTGATCAGTGTCCCGTTCCTAAAGGAAACGACCGTCACCATGCGATCTTTTTGCCCTTGTTCCTTTGCGCAGCACTCCCGGAGCTTGAGGATGGCGTCTTCGGGCTCGACTTGCCCTCCGTAGTGAAAAACCTCCGAGCTATTCTTGTCGCGAGACGCGCCCTGGACCTTGTATGGTCTGAAATACCTCCTCTGCGGCGAGTTCATCTTGCCGAACAGGATGGTGTTGGCGACCCGTGCGATTGGGTACTTGAACCTGAAGCTCTGAGTTAGATCCATGTCAAAATCTGGTTTGATCTCGAGGAGCCATCTGCTCTTCGCACCCCTGAACGAGTATATCGTCTGCGCCATGTCCCCTACGAAGAATACCTGGCGTCGAGCGTTATCCTTCTTGTTGCCTCGTTGCGTGGTCATCCACCTAACCTGACACTCCGTCAGGTCCTGCGATTCATCCACAAGAATCGCATGACAATTTTTGACGGTGCAATTGTCGAGCTGCGCCTGCTTCTGGATAACGTCGTGCATGTATTTTCCGGAATTCGACTTGCGGGTTTGCGGATCGACTTTGAGCTCATCCCAGAGTCGTCTCGCACGCACACGGAAAAACTTGGCAGCCGCCTCGGGGGTATTTTTATCAAGCCTTTTCTCACCTTCGTAATAAAGGCGTGCGGGGTAGTACATTTTAAAGGCAGCCGCGTCGTCCTCCGGGGTCTTGTTCTGCAGGAAGCTCATCATGGTCTTGGCAATCCAGAACGCCCGCTGACGCCGAACCTTGAACTTAGCGTTGTTCACACCTCCCTGGAGCAGAAACTCGTCGATATCGTCCCGAAACAACTGGAGCGTCAAACGCTCGAGATTGCCCTCGTTAATCCTGTCGACATGCTTGACACCGAGGAGTTCGCCCGCGAGACCGTGGAGGGTCTTGACATGGACTCTGCCGGGGTATTTCTCCCCCAACGCCTTCGCGAACCTCGCCTCCGCGTCCTTCTTCTGTTCCCTCGTGAACGTGACGTACATGACCATCGGGTGGCCGAGCTCCAGGAGCCTCTCCGCGACTGCCTCCATCGTGGTAGTCTTCCCGGTGCCCGCCGCGGCGGTCACTCTGATGAGCTCGCCATTCACGTCTCCCCATCCAGCGGGGATATCATCGGGCGACTTGGCGAGTTGTACGATGGCGCGTTGCTGCTTGGTCAGCATCCTACCGCCAGGTCCCGGCCGCAGACCCGGGGACTCGGGCACCGGAGAGTGGGGCACGCCTCCGCGACGCGGGGTCCCTGATGGGGTCCCCGGCTCCCTCTTGATGACCGGCGGTCTCGGCGGGGATCCGACCGCGTCCGTCTCCGTGGTCATGTCGAAGTGTCGCCCGTCACGCTTCGCCTCCTCGCGTCTCCGTCGCTCAGCCTCATCGAAGGTCAGGTCCTCCGCGGCCGCGATGTCGTCGTCGCCGCGGGTGCCCACTCGGTTGTGATGATTTAAACCTCCTCGGACCGGTCGAAGCGGCGAGGCTCGGGGCGAGTTGAACGAGTCGGGTTCACCCGCGTTATTGCCCGCGGAGGATCGTATCGGTGACTTCGGTATCCCGCCGACGTGGCGCTTCATCCCGCGCGCCGGGCTGACGCTGATTCCATCGAACCCCGCGGCATCGTCCGCCTCGATGGACTGCGCTGCCAACTGAGACAGGTGCTCGATCTCGTCGAGGTCCAACTGGGAGAGCGAAGGTTGCGAGGATGGCGGCTCGTGTTCATCGACGCCGCGCCCGCCGGCGTCGTTGACCCGCGTCGGCGTCGAGTTCGCGCGTCCGCCGCCCGCAGCCGCCGTCGACACGGCCGCTCGCCTCGACTTCGTCGGCGTATCCGCCAGCGCGAAGAGCGCGGCGTCGTCCTGCGAACATACCACGTCGACCGGGATGCGTTCCAACGGCGACGACGGCGGTTCACCGGCGGGAGCCGCGGGGGCGGTGGAGTCGACCTGCGACCCTCGCGGCTGAGACATGCGCGCCGCCGGGCCGGTAGCGCGCCCGGCTGTGGCGCGTGGTGCGGGGTGCACAATTTGCCAAAACGCTCGAGCGAAAACCGGCGCCGAGTCGAGACGATAAGGCTCACACTCGGCAGGCGCGGCCGAGCGGGGCGAGAGCGCGACATGAACGCCCTCACACGACCACACGCATCGGCGGTGACCACACGGTGCGTTGGAACGGGCGAAGGTGGGCGAAGGTGTCGCCGGGTCCATCACCCTCGCGCGGCCGTGTCGACGCGCGCATCGTCGCATCGGACCGAGGTGGCGGCATCACTCGGCACCGATGACGTGGAACACGTCTCCCGCCGCGCCGCGTTGATGGTCGCGGGTTCGTTGATCGCGCTGACGCCCCTCTCCGCGCGCGCGGATGACGCTGAGGACGCAGACGACCCCCCGCCCCCTACGCTCACCCCCGAGGAGCAGGCCGCCCTCGACAAGGTGAACGCCGCGGTGCAACGCGCGTCGGAAGATTCAATAAAGCTCGCGTCACCGACCGCGCCCAACCAGTACCTCCCTATCCCGCAGGGGTTCTCCTTACCGTTACCGCCGGACCCCGTGCGGTTCCCGCGCGCCCCACTCGACATCAAGCTCGCCGTGCTGCTGCTGCGATCCACGTACGAGACCGTCGACGCCATGGACGTGATGGCCATGGACACGTTCCAGATCAACTTTTGGAAATCGCGGCAGAGCGAGTGGGAGCCGTACACACAGCAGTACTCCCCGCTCAAGATCGAGCAAGGTAAGCTGACGGACCCGCTGTACTTTGACTTCATCTCGTACACGCAGTTCAAGGTTGTGAGCAAAGAGATCCCGCGGTCGCAGAGCGTGTTCGAGGAACGTTCCGGCGCCGAGGGCACCACGAAGGTGGTCAGGCGCGACGCCACCCTCTCCGATAACAAGGTTCTCCCGGCGGTGTTGGCGCAGCGTCTTGGGGATACGATATACGCGCGCGTGCGGTACGGGTTCGAAGGGACGGATTTCGACGCCCCGGAACCGTCGTTCGACGGCGACGTGGACAGCGCGGTGAATGGGATGCGAAAGTTGGTAAACTCTTTCGTCAGGAAAGGCTATGCTTTGAAGTCAGCCGTCGACGTAGTGAACAACGGCGTCGGTGACAAACAGAGGGTGGTGACGATCCGGCTGGACGGACCCGCGACGCTGTGGAGCGCGCAGGCGTTGGCGGCGAGGGGTGTGACACCCAGTAACGAGTATTTGGGTTATACGTTGACCGGGTACCTGAGGCTGTGTGGGGTGCCGAGCGTGTACTCGACCAAGGTGAACGACACCGCCGTCGAGCTCGAGTTCGTGGTCGGGTGAATGGACGACGGGTGTTGACGTCACGTGTGGGTGTTTGATTCTTTCGATCGATCAATTCGTATCATAAGAGTTATCATAGTGTTGCGTTGCGTTTCAACGTCGGCACCAAGCTAGGTAATACACTCTCAGCTACTCGGTGCGTTTCTTCTTGGGCGAGGCGGGTTCGTTTTCAACCCGCGCTTTCCTCTCCCGCGCCATCTCCATCAGCGTCGCGTCGCTCACCGGCGTGCCGTTCCCACCTTTGGACCCGAGGAACAGCCGGTTGAGCTTCATCGCCGCGGCGTTGGCGTCCACGAACGCCGGGTCGTTCGTGTCCGGCTCGGTGTCCGAGCTCTCCTCCGACGAACTCGAGCTCGAGCTCGAGCTCGTCTTTTCGTTCGCGCTCGTCTCCGCCCGCCGCGGCTGGGCATCCGCCGCCGCCGCCAGGTCCGGCCGCTTCTCCCTCAACTTTCTCAGCCACTGATCAGACATCTTCGGGCGCCCGCGCTTGGTCATCCGCCACGCCCGTGGGAACCGTGCCGTCGTCACCACGTTCTGCGTCACAGCCACGGTATGGTCCAGGTTGAGCACCGCGTGCCACCACCCGTCCGGCACGTACATGATCTCCCCCGGTCCTTGCACGCAGTCCATCGGCCGTGGGAACCCGCGCGTGTCCGTCCACGCCGCGCCGCGGGTCTTTGGGTACATCCGCTGGAACCACGTCACGGACTCGCCGTCCAGGCCCATACCCTTGGGCTTCAAGTCCGGTTTGGTCAGACCCGCGTCGGGTGGGTACAGGGCCCAGCGCTTGTGACCGGAGATCAAAGCGTTCCACGCGCTCGTCGCGAGCGGATCGACGTGGACGCTGCTGCCGCTCCGTGGCGGGCCGATCACCACCCACCTGTACGGCGGCCGGCGCTTCTCCCCGACGTGCCTGAAGAGGTCCTCCTTGAAGTACTTGGGCACTTCGTAATCCTTGAGCAACGGCTGAGATCCTTCTTTATCGCCGAATGAGCCGTCGAAGATGTAGAGCGGGGAGTCGTCGCGCATGTGCGCGGGGTCGTTGACGTAGTGGTGGATGTGGTTGAACTTGAGCCTCACCGCGTAGCCGTCGTCGTCGCTGCCAACCTTGAACTTGTGTTTGCCGAATTTGGCGCGGAGCTTGTCGTAGGTCCACTCGGTGGTCGCGGTCCAGCCGTCCATCGCGTCGGTGATGAGGCACGGACGGCACGGGCGCTCGAATCGCTCGATGAACTCCTCGACGGACACTTCTTTGGCGGAGATGCGCTCGATGTCGTCGCCGATGCCGTCGGGTGAGAGCACCTTGGCGTCGTAGGCGTAGCCGTGCTTCTGCCACTCGCCGCCGGTGACGGAGAGCTCGGAGCGCGTCGCGCGCTTCGCCGCCCTGATTTTCTTCTCGCATCGCTCGAGCGGGGTGAGCTTGCGCTTGCCCTCCTTCTCGCCCTCCTTGTCCGAGTCGCCGCCGTCCTTACCGTCGGCATCCTTCCCCTTGGACTTCTTCTTGTCGTACTTGGCGTCGTGGCGCGCCTTGTCGCGCGCCTCGGGGAGCACCCGGGTGGGCGAATTGGAGGCATGATTGGCCGCCGCCTCTTTCGCGGAGGCGACGCCGCCGTCGATCTGCATGGGCTCGACCGCCGCTGCGGTCATCGCGCGTCCGCTCTTGGTCCACGAGGCACGTACGAGATCCCGTATCGGGCTCCGAGCCTAGCTCGCGTGGTCCGCCGTGCGGCTCACAGTGGCGGCGGGCGCTCGCATTCATTCAATTTCGGCGAAAAAAATCTTTGACATTCAGTTGCAAAAAATACGAATTTAGACCCGTGACACCGGCGGCTCTACACGTCCTACATCGCTACGCTCACACACACGGGTTCACACCGCCCACCTAGGTATTCATCACGCGCCGAGTATTAACCGCGCGATGGCGTACAGCCACAGCAGCCCGACCGCGGTCCAAACCGGTTTTGGAATCTTTCTGTCCATTCCCCTCTTAAGCGTTCCCCTCAAGCGTTCCAACGCCGATGAGCCGCCCGCGGAGATGTCCGAGGTCCCGACGGGCGTCTCGCGCGCGATGATCTCCCTCACGCCCGTCTCCAGGTCCACGCACTGGAGACCGTCACTCGAAGTACTCGTGGTCGGCGCCAGTTCATCGATGCTCGGCACCGGCGGTCGAGAAGATGATGCGTAAGATGCGTCGTTGCCCGCTCTGCTCGATGAGGTCGCGGGGGTGAGCTGCGGCGCGGTGGTCGCGGGTCGGTCCCGCTTCGGCGACCCGACGAGATCCAACGCCGCGTCGCGTGCGGCGGCTCGGTCCAGCGGAGATCTCGGCGACGGGTCCATCGTGCCCTCTCCAGAGCTCGCGGAGTCCTCGCGCGTCCGCCGAATTGGGCCTGGGCTGCCAGGGATTGCCGAAAGGGGCGTAGAAAGAGGAAGCTTCGTCTTTACCCGCATCCCCGACCCGAACCTCTCGTCCAGTCGGCCGGTATGCTCCGCGCGACGCTTGCCGACGAGCTGCTGCGCCTCGCGCAGGGTCAGACCCCCGCAATCGCTCGCGTCCGAGTCGCTCCCTCGGTCGCTTCCGCTGGTTCCGATAGAAATTGTGTCGAATCCTCCGCCCGTGCCTCTTCCGGCCCTGTTCTGCCGCGCCCACCATCGCTCCAGCTCCTTCTCGCTCGGCGCGAGCAACGTGGGGTCTATGGGCTCGACGACGTCGATGAACACGTTATCCGACATGCCTCCAAAGTCGCGGCGCGTCTCAAAGTGTCAGGGAACGCGAAGGGCCGAAAATATAATTGGACGTCGGGCTGTCATCAGGCGCGAGCCCGTTTTCACGCGTGGCCGCCGTTGGAAGGGCAGAGTATGGGGCGCGGCGCTGCTAGAGGCGCGCACCGCGTGGCGGCGGCGCTTCGGCGATGGTCCTCAGGTGGGGACCTCGGGTCGTGGGCGGCGCCGGGAACGGGCGCATCGCGCACCCTCGCGACGGGGCGCGCGCGTGGAGAGGGAATCATCGGGAGTGGGCATCTTGAAGGCATCGTTAGGTATCACTCTCTTCGCGACGGTCGACGCGCATCCTGGGAGCCGTGGCGCGCGCCGTTCGCACGCGCCGCATCCTCGCTCGCACCCGAACCCTCGGCGGCATCCGACGACGACGACGATATCCCACGGCTGACCAAGCTGAAGCGCCTGAAGATCGGCGAACTTCGCGAGCTGCTCGCACAACGAGGGCTGGACGGCGCGGGTATCAGGGACGTGCTCATCGACAGACTAGACAGGCACCGCGGCGGGGGTGGGGTCCACGGTCAGATGGAACCGAACGACGACGACGGCATCGAAGACGAAGGCGATGACGTCGCAGAGGACTCCGCGGACGTACTATCCGGAGTACTAGCTGGCCATCTAGGATCATCCCCGCCAGATGAAGATGAGGCCCCCGTCGCCGGCGCGCCCGGACCACGGGAACGCATCCTCCGACCCCACGAGCACGGCATCGATCAAGACCTCATCCCGAAACACGTGAGGTTCATCGCGAGGCGGCTCGCATCCGTTGAGTACCACGACGGATCGCCGAAGCGGCCGAAACGAACGCTCATCGTCGGCGGCGCCGTCCGCGACCTCTTACTGGGCAAAACCCCGCGGGACTTTGACCTCATCACCGACGCCACCTGGGGTCAGATCAAGCGGACGATGGGACGAAAGGCCATCATCGTCGGGCGGAGGTTCAGGGTGGCGCACGTGTACTCGTCTAGGCCCGGGGATCCCCGCGCCGACATGTGCGAGCTCGTCGCGATGCAGGAGCACGACAGGGTGGAACGCGCGAGGCGGTCCGGTCAGATGACATCGATCCGGAGCAGGCGACTCGCGTCGCAGGGCGCGATGCCGGGGGACGGGGGTAAGTGGGACACGGACCACGACGTCGGCGACGACGACATCCTCTACGGCGACTCGATTCGTGAAAACGACGCCCGGGAGAACGATTCACAGCGGCAAAGGTGGCTGCGTCGCCTGCGCGTCAACGCGCGGGGCCGGGACTTCACCGTGAACGGCATGATGTACGACGTGCGTACCGGGGATTTGTACGACTTCTGCGGTGGCCTGGACGACGTGGAGGGCAAATGCGTCCGGACCATCAACCGAGCCGACGAAGCGTTCGCCGCCGATCCCACTTTGATGCTCCGCGCGATCCGCGTCGCCGCGCGGCACGGACTCCAACCGACGCGCGAGATCCTCGCGGCGACCAGGGCACACGCGCCCGCGATACGAACCGCCTCGGCGATGCGCGTCGCCGGTGAACTTCGAACGCTGCTATCCGGCGGGTACGCCGCGGAAAGCGTCCGGAGCCTATGGGAGACCGGGCTATTGGAACACGTGGCACCCGCGCACGCGCAGTACCTCGCCAAGTCGGTCAACCCCGACAGCAACTTCGTCGCGAGGCCCCTATCGCTCGGCCCGCTCGAGTCCTCAGCCGGGGTTGAGCGCGAACGCCCCTCGGTGCGAACGCTGTTGGAGCCCAAGCCGTGGGAACGACGAAAAAGCGGGTCATCGGCGACCGACGCCGGGCACGACGGGCGGCACAGGCGCGCGTCCAAGCGCGTGAGCGACGCGACGACGGACCGATTGTTCGAGCGCGATCCATTCTTCGCCATGTTACGAGCCGTGGATCGTTTCGCGACGATCACCAACCCCGCGAGCGAGGAGTTGGTCTTCGCCGCGTTGGCCGCTCCGCTGGCGATTCGGTCCGACGGGTGGCCGCACATGCCCAAGCACGTGCCGGACGAGGTGAAGCGGCTGGTGGGTATGGGCGGGCTGGAGACGGAGCTGGCGAGGTACGACGCGTGGTGGCGTTCGTTACCCGCGGGGGAACGCTCGGCTATGACTAAGAAGACTAAAAATAATAAAGACGGGTTCGTCGACGGCGTCGGCGATGGGGCTAAAGATTTGGTCTCGTGGGCCAAGGACTGGTGCGCGTGGAGCCTTTCCGTGGTGAACGCACAGCTGGCGCTGCGTGACTACTCGCCGTCCACCCGTGGCACGCTGTTCAACTCGTTCGCGGTGATGCACCTCCCGGCGCTGACGTCGCGAGCGGCGGTGTCCGCTCTCGGGGATGGGCGGAAGGGAAAGAGGGAGCACTCGAACGGCGACGGCGTGATCGGCTTAAGCGACGCGGACTTCAGGAAGACGCTGTCCACTGCGTTGGCGCGCCAGTTGCACCGTTTGGCGGAGAAGACGCCGCGAAATGCCAGAGCGTCCTCCCGTTCGGACGCCGTCTCGCTCAAGTGTTCGTATCGGGCTAAAGACGCTGCTTGCTTTCTGCGCATGGTGCTGGAGGCGAGGCGGATGTGCCGGGGCACGGAGGAGGAGTTCGACGAGGGGAGGTACGACGGGCCGGACGCCGTGGTCAACGAGGACGAGCCGCTATGAGGACACGCGTCTAGAAGAACGTCTAGAAGAATTAGAAGACGGAGGTTTCGCGCTTATTATTGAAAACCATTCGCGTCCAAACTTGGCGTATTTCGCTCTGCAGACTAACGCGAGCTCGCCGGTGTTGCTATGTATGCCACGAACGGGAGAGTCTCCCGGGCTCAAGGCTTCGCATTCTCGAGCCGTGTAGCCTTCGTGGCCGGGGCCGCGTCCGAGTCCGCCTCGTCGCGTCCCCTCTTGTTCTTCTCGACCCCTTCGCGAGAATCACGATGAGAATTCAATTTCACTTCTCCCGGTTCGTCCCGGGCCCGGCGCTCCTCCTCGTCCGCGTCCGCCGGCCGTTCGATGAACACGTGATAGTGCGGGATGTCGATCGAGTTGTTATCGTTCAGGTCGTAGTTGAACCTGATGGCGTCCGGCAGGTGTTCGCTGAGCCAAGTTTTGGTCCACCGGACGATGTCTTGTTCCGACAACGCGTCTCGCGACCAGAGGGTCCAGTGCGAGATCCCGGGTGGGGTGTCGTAAGGGAACATGTTGCGCTCCAGCACCGTGTCGCCGTGCGGCTGGAACACCGTCTCCTCGATGTGGTCCTCCATGCCCCAGTACCCGCCGCGCTCGTCGATGGCGGCGACGTGCGCGCGCTTGCGTTCGGTGCACTCCTCGCTTCGCATCCAGTACTCGAGCTTCAGATCGCACGGCGGCCCAGGATGGGTATCGGCGCTCGGATCGTATCTCTCTGCGTCGTCATCGTCGTCGTCTTCGCGCCTGCGGGGTGACGAATCGTCGCGGTTGGATGCGTACCTTTCGTACCGCGTGTCGTCCGATGCTTCTCCGTCGCTGTCCGATGCGTGCGGGGCGCTCGTCTGAGTCGCGCCGCCGTCTTGCTCCTCAAATTTCACGTCTCGTCGGCCTTTCAAAGATGAAGGTTTGCGAAGGGAATTGCGCGTGGGTTCAGAGGAGTTCCGTGGGGGAGTCTCTAGGCTCTTATCGCGGAGGCGCGATTTAGGCCGAGTATCGTCGTGGCTGTGCCTCACCGATGGCTCGACCGCGGCCTCGTCGGCCGCGGCCAGTGCCTCGCCTTCGTCAGGAGTCATCGTTTGTTTCCAAAAACGAGGGTTCCGTCCCTGTCTGCTGCTTTCCCGCCCGGAGCCGTCGCACGCGAACGTGGCGTCGCGCCGGTTCTCTCTCTCGTCTCTGGGTTCGGTACCCACCGCTCTCCGACGCTCGGAAAGCGGACTCCTCGATCGAACGCGCTCCCCGAGGAGCGCGCCTTAGTCAGTGGAGCGCGGGTTGAGTTGAAGACTTCATTCTGGCAATTCGCAGATTCGGGCCCATAGCCTAAACACTTTTGGCGGTTACTTCTCGATGACGACGCTGAAACGAGCGGAAGGACCGTCTCGGCCGCGCCCCGCGCCACACACCGCGGCGCCGAGGAGTGATGACCACCGCGGGAGAGACTTTGCCGCTACTTCGCGACACCGCGACGCGCGTCCGCGATGACCGCGCGGCGCCGATACGCTCACAAGGCGAGGCTTCGTCCTCGGGCCGCGGGTCCAAGAAACCGTACCGGCTGCTCGCATCCATCGGCGCGGCCTCGCTGGGGTTGATGCTCGTCGCGGGCACCGCGCTGGGCCGCGGCGGGCTCGACGGGCACCTGCACCTGACCTCCCTGGGCGAGGCTGCCCGCGGCAAGGCCCGCGTGAGCAGGCACAAGGGCCACGGGGCCACTGTCGGGGCCGGCTCGCACCACGCGTCCGCGTCCATGGGCACAACAGCGACGACAGGATCCGGCAGCCTCGGCGACATCACGCTGGAGCCGCGCGGCATCGGGCAGATGCCACGGGCGGACCCGATCCGCCCGCCGCAGGAGCAGGCCGCGGACCGCCAGCGCGAACGCCGCGAGACGCGCAGGCGCGCGCGCAGGGCCGAGCGCGAGTCGGGCGCGGGCGCGGGCGCACGAACGCGCGACGGACGCGCCGCGGCCGACCCGACGCCGGACCACGCGCCAACCTTCACCGACGACGACACGCGCTCATACGAGCGCCGCAAGGTTCTCGACCCGCTCCAATGGAAGATGAACATCGAGGCTGAGATCGCGGACGCCGCGGAGAAGCTCGAGGCGGCGGAGGTCACGGAGGAAGCATCCGCCAGGCCCCTCCACGGACCCGACAGGTTCGCGTGGAGGCCCAAGCTCGGGGTTGAATTCGTAGACGCCGACGAGCTCGCCGAGCGCGACGCCCTCGGCGCCAACGATCGCATGCAGCAGCGCATGGCGGGCACCGACATGGACGTCGTCGACTACGCCCGGTCGCACGAGGCCATCGTCGAGTTCAAGGAGGAGCAGCGCGAGCGCCGGCGCCGCGACAAGATGAACTACGGCGACTGGCTCAAGTCCGACGACGGAAAGAAGGCGGTGACGTCGCTGATTCCGTTTCCGGATTTCGTCGCCGAGCGCGCGGATATTCCGGGACTGATCGAGCACGTCAACGTGTGGGCGAACCACCACGGTCAGCAGCTCGGTTTCCCAGACCCCGAGGCGAAGAAGAAGGAGGCGCAAGGTGGCTTTGACGAGGAGGAAAAGATGGAATTTGGTTTAACGAACTTGCTCCGCAGGGACGACGACACGCGCATACCGATCGACGACATGGACCTCCGGTACGTCACGTACGCCACGCACGAGTACTGGCCGATGGTGAAGACGCTGATACACTCCATGGAGAGAAACGCGCCTCGGCCGTTGCTGTTCCTGACGGTGATGCTCACCGACGAGGACGACTTGGCGGAGTGCCAGAAGCTGTCCAAGGCGAACAGGGTCGCCCCGTTCTCCTGCTTTCTCGATTTCGACGCCCTGAACATTTTACGAAGGGAAGAGACGGAATCTAACCAGGACAGGTACAACCGCGACAGCGACGAACTCCTTCGAGGGATGTACGAACAGATGGCGGAGGGATGGGGCGCGGCGGGTTCGTCATCTTCATCCGCCTCCGCCGGGCTCGGAAACATGGGCGGCGGCGACGACGACGCCACTGACGGCCTCGCGACGCTCGGGTCCGACGGCCGCATCACGCGTCACGCCGCGGACATGCTCCGCGCCATGAATCGTACCCAGCTCGTGGACGCCATCGTGGACCTGCAGCACGCGCACGAGGCTCGAACTTCCGCGAGACACGACGGAACCGCCGAGGTTGTCGAACTTCCCGAGGAAAAGCCGTACGTGCGCGATTGGGTGGACGACGTGACCGAGTTGGGGTTCATCGCCATCCCGGCGGAGCTCGCGGATCAGTTCGAGACGCGCCAGAAACCCGTCGAGCCCGTCGAGGTTGCCCAAGAGGTTGCCCAAGAGGTTGCGCAAATCGGCCTTCGGAAGAAGTCCTCGAAGAAACACGACGTCGCCGAGGCGCCCAAGAAGAAGGTTCGCGTGCTCAGCAAGAAGAACGCCCTCGGTTTCGTCGAGCTCCCCGCGCCCAAGCACGCGAAGCCGGCGCCGGTGTCTCCTCTCACTCCGGGTGTCGTCAAGATGTCCACCGCCACCGCGGACGTTGTCACCCCGCTCGGGTTCCTCAAGGCGCCACACGCCAACAAGCGCGACGCGCGTTTCGAGACACCCGACGGCGAGGATGCGCTCGTGGAGGACGACCCGGACGCGGTCACCGCGCTCGGCTTCATCAAGCGACCCGGCGGCGATGCCTCCGCCGACGTTGGTAAGGGTAGAAAAGGCCCGGGCGTAAACCTGGATAAAATCGCGAGCAGGAAGATGAACGAGAAGCGACAGCGCGCGCTCCGCGTGATGTCCAAGTGGCGCAAGGTGCACGCGCTGTACACCCTCACGAAGGGCGGGTACGGTACCGTGTTCATCGACGCCGCGTCCGTGATGATCCGCGATCCCACGACGCTCATCAAGGAGGAGATGAAGCACAACTCGCTCGTCACCCTCTCCGACTTTGGCGGGGAGAAGGATCAGAGTTTGCTCAACACCGGTTTGCTCGCGGCGGCGCCCGGTAAACAAACCTGGGACCTACTCAGCGATTGGATCCGAACCGAGCTGTACGGCGAGGAGGATGAGCAGGAACACTTAGTGTACGACATCGCGCCGCACGCCAAGGAGCAAGGGAAGAAGGTTCACGGCATGCCGCACCAGATGTTCCCTTCCTACCTCACCTTTTACAAGGGTAGGCTCACGGATATCAAGACGGAGCACGGCGAGCAGGCCAAGTACGGCGACACCGCCGTCGTCCACGCCGGGTACTGCGGCACCGTGGCGGGTAAGAAGGCGTTCCTGGACAGGGTCAACAAGATGGACCGACTCGAGATGTTCTCCAGGCATTTCGGCAGTAACCACGGTAACTGGTACAACCAACACATGCGGTACAAGGAGACAAAGGCTGAGCGCGACGGGTGCGACGTGCACGGCAGGACGCAGTTCAGGACGTGCGGCAAGGCGCCGTGGGACGGGGCGTGCAAGGACGTGTGGGCCGAGGATGCCGACGACCTGCCCGAGCTTCCCGTGCCGCCCGCCGCGGAGGCTGCGATATCGGAGGCGTCCCGCGACGCCATCACCATCGAGGAGGCGGCTGACATCGAGACGACCGTGATGGGAATCAGCGAAATTCGCAAGGCGGCGGGCACGAGCGCCGCGCAGATTGCTTAAATATATAGACTAAAACGACATGATCGTATGTATTAATAACGCCGAGAGACACACGTATTACAAGTGCGTATTCGCTACCAGCCGACGGGACTGCCCGTCGCGGCTTGTCGAGCCCTTCGACTGGCGTGTATGGGCAATCGGTCAGGATCGGGCGACCAGTACAGGTACTCGGGATTCACCGCGAGTCCCTCGCCACCCTTGGCATCGCCGTCGACACCTCCCTTACCCGACCCTTTACCCCCCCCCCCCCCC
>Ga0209631_10004658_pt1 | contig 15065 bp, 15 predicted proteins | sample COG_08_FD_184752 | JGI IMG/M metagenome (GOLD analysis project Ga0209631, IMG submission 184752) | Pelagic Microbial community sample from North Sea - COGITO 998_met_08 (SPAdes) (version 2) | ecosystem: Environmental > Aquatic > Marine > Neritic zone/Coastal water | place: Helgoland, sampling... | reverse complement strand
TCTAGAAAAAGAAAGTCTAGATAAAAATAAACTTGGTAGAGATGCTTTTATTAAAAAAGTATGGAAATGGAAAGATGAGTCTGGTGGAATTATTTTAGATCAATTAAAAAAACTTGGTTGTTCTTGTGATTGGTCTAGGTCAAGATTTACTATGGATAAAGATTTATCCAAAGCAGTAATAAAAGTATTTGTAGATCTTTATAAAAAAAAATTAATATATAAAGACAAAAAATTAGTAAATTGGGATACCAAATTACAAACTGCTATTTCAGATTTAGAAGTTGATCAAAGAGACGTTCAATCTCAAATTTATTATATTGATTATCTAATTGAAAATTCTGATAAAAAGATAACAATTGCTACTACGAGACCAGAAACTATGATGGGCGACACTGCTATTGCGGTTAACCCTAAAGATGATCGATATAAATCTGTTATTGGACAAAGTGTCAAAATTCCTCTTGTTAATAGATCAATTAAAATTATAGCAGACCATTATGCTGACCCTGATCAAGGTTCTGGTGCAGTCAAAATAACTCCAGCTCATGATTTTAATGATTATGAAGTAGGAAAAAGAAACAATCTTCAAATAATTAATATATTAGAAAAAAATGGATCGATTAATCAAAATGGAATTAAAGAATTTATTGGTCTAGACAGGTTTGAAGCTAGGAAATTATTAATTGGCAGATTAAAAGAGGAAGGTTATCTTGTTAAGATTGAGTCAATTAAAAATAAAGTTCCTTACGGTGATAGATCTAATACCATTATTGAACCACTGCTAACAAAACAATGGTTTGTAAATGCAAAAAAATTAGCAAAAAAGCCAATCAAAATTGTTAATGAAAAAAAAACTACTTTTTATCCAGAAAGCTGGACAAAAACTTTTTTTCAGTGGATGAAAAATATAGAACCCTGGTGTATTTCTCGACAAATCTGGTGGGGTCATAGAATACCAGCTTGGTACGACGAAAAGAATAATATTTTTGTAGCTGAAAATGAACAAGAAGCTATGAAGCTTGCTGAAAAAAAAAACAAAAGAAAAACAAAATTAAAACAAGAAACCGATGTTTTAGATACCTGGTTTTCTTCAGCTTTATGGCCTTTCGCAACTTTAGGTTGGCCAAAAAAAACAAAAGAACTATCTAAATTTTACCCGACATCTGTTCTTGTAACCGGTTTTGATATTATATTTTTTTGGGTTGCTAGAATGTTAATGATGGGAAATTTTTTTAATAAAAAAACTCCTTTTAGCAAGGTTTATGTCCACGCTTTAGTCAGAGATGAAAATGGACAAAAAATGTCTAAATCAAAAGGAAACGTAATCGACCCATTAGAATTAATAGAAGAATACGGTGCCGACAGCTTAAGATTTACTTTAATTTCTATGGCATCACCTGGAAGAGATGTAAAATTATCTAAAGATAGGGTAACAGGTAATAGAAACTTTATAACAAAAATATGGAGTGCAAATAATTTTTTAAAATTAAATAAATGTAAATTAGATAACAAAGTTAATCTAAATAATATTAAACTACCCATCAATCAGTGGATTTATAATGAATTTATCTATACTCAAAATTTAATATCTAAAAATTTAGAAATATTTAGATTTGATGAAGCAGCAAAAAATGTTTACCAATTTGTATGGCATTCTTATTGTGACTGGTATTTAGAATTTTTAAAACCAATTCTTAATTCAACGAATAAATCTGAACTAAAAGAAGCTAGATTATTTGCATCATTTATGATGTCAAATATTTTAAAAATGCTTCATCCTTTTATACCTTTTTTTACTGAGTCAGTTTGGAAAAAAAATAATTTCAATAATGTATTAAAAACTAGTTTAATTTTGTCTAGGTGGCCAGAATACAAACAAATAGTTAAATTTAACAAAAATCATAATAATATTAATAATATAATTGAATTTACATCCAATATAAGATCAACAAAAGCTGAGTTGAAAATAACACCTAAATTATTTTGTGATGTTCTCTTTCTAGAAAAATCCTCTAAACTTAAATCTATAATTAAAGATAATCTTCAATTAGTAAAATCAGTTGCTAGAATTAATAATATATTTAATAAAAAAACAGCTGATAAAAATACCATTAACATATTATCTCAAAATGAAAAAATTTTACTAAGTTTTAACGAGGATATTGACCTTGTTTCTCAAAAAGAAACAATTTTAAAAAAAATTAGCACTTTAAATAAGCAAATAAATAACTTGGAAAATAAATTAAAAAATAAGGCATATTTGAATAATGCCCCTAAAGAAATAGTACAAAATGATAAAAAATTATTAAAAGAATTAAGTATTGAAGAAAATAAATTAAGAAGTATTGTATCTAGTATTAAATATTAAATAAATGTCTAAATATAATAAAAAAAAACTTCCTAGCCGACACACTTCATTAGGACCTGATAGAGCACCTCATAGATCTTTTTATTATGCAATGGGCGAAACAGAGCAAGATGTAGCAAAACCATTTGTAGGAGTTGTTTCAACTTGGAATGAAGCTGCCCCATGTAACACAGCTTTAATGAGACAAGCTCAATCTGTTAAAAAAGGTGTTAAACAATTTGGCGGAACACCTAGAGAATTTTGCACAATAACGGTAACTGATGGTATAGCGATGGGTCATGAAGGTATGAAATCTTCCTTAATATCAAGAGAGATAATCGCAGACTCCGCGGAACTAACAGTAAGAGGTCATTGCTATGATGCTTTAGTAGGTATCGCAGGGTGTGATAAATCTTTACCTGGCTTGATGATGTCAATGTTAAGGTTAAATGTTCCTAGTGTTTTTATTTATGGAGGTTCAATTTTACCTGGAAAATTTAAAGGTAAGGATGTTACAGTTGTTGATGTATTTGAAGCGGTAGGTAAACACTCTGCTGGATCTATGTCATCAGAGGAGTTGAGAGAGCTAGAATTAGTAGCTTGTCCAAGCGCAGGTGCTTGTGGAGGGCAATTCACAGCAAACACTATGGCCTGTGTGTCTGAAGCCATAGGGCTTGCTTTACCTTATTCAGCTGGCACGCCAGCTCCTTACGAAGAAAGAGACAAATATGCATTGGAAAGCGGTAAAACAGTGATGAATTTATTAGAAAAAAACATTAAACCAAGAGATATTGTAACAAAAAAAGCTTTAGAAAACGGTGCAACAATTGTTGCAGCTACAGGCGGGTCTACAAATGCAGCTTTACATCTTCCCGCTTTGGCTAATGAAATAGGAATTAAATTTGATTTAATGGATGTAGCAAAAATTTTTAAAAAAACTCCATACCTTGCAGATTTAAAACCAGGTGGAAAATATGTAGCTAAAGACATGTGGGAGGCTGGAGGAGTGCCTATGCTATTAAAAACTTTATATGATGGTGGATATATTCACGGGGATTGTATGACTGTAACTGGCAAAACAATGAAAGAAAATTTAAAAGATATAAAATTTGATACTAATCAAAAAGTATTAAGGGAATACGACAAACCTTTATCACCAGATGGCGGAGTTGTAGGTTTAAAAGGTAATTTAGCAACCGAAGGTGCTATTGTAAAAGTAGCAGGTTTAAAAAAACTTCAATTCACAGGTAAAGCTAGGTGCTTTGACAATGAAGAAGATGCGATGAAAGCAGTTCAAACCAAAAAATATAAAGATGGAGATGTAATAATCATTAGATACGAAGGTCCAAAAGGTGGGCCCGGAATGAGAGAAATGCTTTCTACGACTGGTGCAATTTACGGTCAAGGTAAAGGTGAAAAAGTGGCTTTAATCACTGATGGAAGATTTTCAGGGGCCACAAGAGGATTTTGCGTAGGGCACGTCGGACCAGAAGCAGCAATAGGTGGTCCAATAGCTTTATTAAAAAATGGTGACATCATAGAAATCGATGCAAAAAAAGGAACTATAAATGTTAAATTAAGTAGTGCGGAGCTTAAACTAAGAAGAAAAAAATGGAAAGAGAGAAGATCTAGTTTTGGATCTGGCACATTATGGAAATACGCACAAACAGTTGGTCCAGCTTATTTAGGAGCGCCCACACATCCAGGTAAGAAAAAAGAAGTTAAAGAATATTCTAAAATTTAATGAAAATACGCCCAGTCATTTTGTGCGGTGGATCGGGAACTAGACTTTGGCCAAATGAAAAAAAACACCAAGCTAAGCAATTTATTAACTTTGGAAACTGGACTTTATTTGGAAAAACATTGGATAGAATTAAAAATCCCTTATTTGATAGCCCTATTATTAGTACAAATAAGAAATATCTAACTCAAATTAAAAAACATTTAAAAGAAAAAAAAATAAAAAAATTCAAAATTATATTAGAACCACAAAAAAAAAATACTGCATCTGCCATCTTATGTGCTGCATTACTAAAAGATATACCAGATGAACAATCTCTACTAATCTTGTCATCTGACCATTTAATAGAAAAAAATAGTGAATTTAATAAGTCTATTAATAGAAATAAAAATTTTTTAAACAATGAAAACATTTTTATTTTTGGAATAAAACCAACATTTCCATCTAGTGAATTTGGATATTTTTTATCTGTAAAAAAAAAATATATATTCAAAGTTAAGAAATTTATTGAAAAGCCAAATATATCAAAAGCTAAAAAAATCATTAGTCAAAATGCTTATTGGAATTCAGGAATGTTTTTTATGAAAAAAATTTCAGTTATAAATAATTTTAAAAAATATCAAAAGACTATTTATAAGAATTGTATGAATTCCGTTATTAAATCAAAATATAAAAATAATCTTTATTATTTAAACAAAAAAGCTTTTTTAAAAAACAAGTCTCAGTCATTTGATTATGCAATTTTAGAAAAATCTAAAAAAATAAATGCTATAAAGTTGAATATTACTTGGTCTGATTTGGGTAATTGGAGAGAAATTTGCAAAATATTTAATAAACTTAAAAATAATTATAAAAGCAAAAAAAATATTTTTTATAGACCTTGGGGAAATTACACAAACTTATTTAAAGGTAAAAACTTTTTGATTAAGGAAATTTTTGTTAAACCTAAAGGTATTTTAAGTTTACAAAAACATTATCACAGATCTGAACACTGGCTTATCACTAAAGGCAAACCTAAAATTACACTTAATAATAAAAAAATCACATTAAAAACTAATGAGGATATTTTTATACCTAAGAAAGCAATTCACCGAATTGAAAACTCCAGCAATAAACCAGTTAAAATAATAGAAGCACAAATTGGAAGCATTCTTAAAGAAACAGATATAGTACGTTTCAAAGATATTTACGGCAGGATCAACTAATTATTAATTCTATAGGCGTATGATCTGAAGGTTTAGTTTTTGACCTAGGTTTTTTATTAATATTTATTGATTTTACATTTTCAATTAAATTATTTGATAATAAAAAATGATCGATCCTCATACCATAATTTTTCTGCCACGATCCTGCAAAGTAATCCCAAAAAGTATATTCCTGTTTTTTTTTATTTATTAGTCTATAAATATCTTTAAATCCCATATTAATTAATTCTCGATAATTTTTTCTTATTTCCAATCTTCCTAATGCGTCATTCTCATATCTTTTAAAATCATGCACGTCTATTTCCTCCGGTATTATATTAAAGTCGCCAGCAATAATTAAATTTAATTTCTTAGCAAGTTTTTTTTTTAAATTTGTTATAAATATTTTTAACCATTTTTTTTTGTAATCATATTTTTCTGTATCTACAGGATTACCATTTGGAACATAAATATTAATTAATTCAATTTTTTTTTTTTTAAAACTTAACTCACCAGTTATAATTCGAGATTGTTTTAAATCATCTTTTACAAAATTATTATCAATATTGATTAATTCTTTTTTTGATATGATAGCCACACCGTTATAACTTTTTTGTCCGTGTACATAAGATTTATAACCTAATTTTTTAAAATCATCTTCAGGAAAATTTACATTTTGTGTTTTAATTTCTTGTAACATCATTACGTCTGGAGATGTGTCTTTGATATAATTTTTAATACTATCTATTCTTGCTCTTACTGAGTTTACATTCCAGGAGATAATTTTCATTAAATAGAAAATGACAAACCACAACCACAAGAAGCAGTAGCTTTTGGATTGTTTATAACGAATGACTCACCGATCATTTCTTTCTTAAAATCAACTTCTGATCCCATAATGATTTCTAAGGATGATTTATCTATAATAGCTTTATTAAAAATTACATCATCTGAATTAGATTTAGAATCAAAGTCAAAATTATATTTGAAACCTGAACAACCGCCACCTTGAACAGTTATTCTAAAATATTTTTTTTCTTCACTGATAGTAATTTTGTTAATTTGTTCTATCGCTTGTTTAGTAAAATTTAATTTTTTATCCATAAATTTTATTAGTAGTATATAATCTTAATTGTTAGCATGCAAAAAAAAACAAATAACAAACTTTCTAATTTAGCTATACCTGTTCGATCCAAAGGAAGATTTTATAAGGAAAAAAAAACTTCTTTAAGAAACGATTTTCAAAGAGATAGAGATAGAATTATACATTCTACAGCTTTTAGAAGATTAAAACATAAAACCCAGGTATTTGTTAACACCTCAGGAGACCATTTTAGAACTAGAATAACGCATTCTCTTGAAGTTTCTCAAATAGCAAGAACTTTATCAAAATATTTTAATCTTAATGAAGATTTAGCTGAAACTTTAAGTTTAGCCCATGACCTTGGCCACACTCCTTTTGGGCATGCAGGTGAAGAGGCTTTAAATATTTGCATGAAAAAGTACGGTGGGTTTGATCATAATCTTCAAACTATTAGAATTATATCTATCTTAGAAAATAGATATTATAACTTTAAAGGTCTAAATCTGTCTTTTGAGACTTTAGATGGTTTGATAAAACATAACGGGCCAATAAAAAATTTAAAAAAATTTGATAAAATTTTAGGTAAAAATTTTTTTTCAAATAAAATTAATTATTCACATCAACCATCGCTTGAAGCTCAAATCGCAGGAATTTCTGATGACATTGCTTATAATAGTCATGATCTTGAGGATGGTTTAAAATCTAATTTATTTAAGCTAAATAATTTAAAAAATATTCCTATCCTTAATAGAATAATAAAAAGACATATAAAAAAAATAAAAAAAAACTCAATTGATTTAGTTATAAGACAAATTATAAGAGAAATAATTAATGAAATGGTTAGAGATGTAATACTTACGACTAAAAAGAATTTACTACTTTACAAAATAAATAAATTAAAAAAAATTTATAACAATAAAACACAAGTAGTATCCTTTTCAAATCGGATGAAAAAATTTGATTTAGAAATAAAAAAATTTTTAAGAAAAAAAATGTATTTCCATAAAGAAGTAAATAGTAAAACTAATTACGGGAAAAAAGTGATAACTAAACTATTTAATCAAATTAAAAAAAACCCAAAGAAGTACATAGATATTAGAAAATATAATGAACTTAGCATAGAGAGAAATATATGTGATTATATTGCTGGAATGACTGATAGATATGCAATAAATTTATATAATCAATTAAAATGAATATATTTGAAAATCACTTAAAAGAAATTCGTGAATTAATTTTGAATAATAAAGATTATTTAAAATTAAAAAAAACTGATAATTTAAAAAGCATTAATTTAGAAATTCCTCCTGAGCATATTAATTTTGACTTATCTTGTAATATCGCAATGGTTCTTGCAAAATCAAATAATTTAAATTCAAAAAATTTAGCAAACGAAATAAAAGAACTGTTTTTAAAAAAAATTGGTAATTTTTCAGAGGTTGAAATTGCTGGACCTGGTTTCTTAAATATTAAACTCTCTGATGATGCTTTAATGAATAATATATCTTTAATTTTAAAAAATAAAAATAATTATGGTTCAAAAAAAAATAATGAGACATATAATATTGAATTCGTCTCTGCAAATCCTACTGGGCCTATGCATGTTGGACACTGCAGGGGAGCAATTTACGGAGATGTATTAGCTAATTTGTTAAAGTTTAATGGTAATAAGGTTACCAAAGAATACTATATAAATGATTACGGCAATCAAATAAAAAATTTTGTAGAATCTGTTTTTTTTAGGATTATGGAAATCAAATATAAAAAAGAATTTCCTAAAAATGAAAATATTTATCCCGGGCTTTATATTAAAGAAATTGCATCAGATATAATTAATGAAAATAAAAGCCTTGATTTTAAAGATTTAAAAAAAAATTTTGAATTTCTTAAAAAAGAGTCGCTAAATGCATCTATGAAATTAATTAAAAATGATTTGAGTAAATTAGGTATAACTCATGACAATTTTTTTTCTGAAACCGAACTTGTAAAAAAAAATTTAGTAAATGAAGCCATCAAATATTTAAAAGATAATAATTATGTAGAAGAAGGTTTTCTTCAACCACCAAAAGGAGTTAATAACGATAGTTGGAAAAAAATAAAAAGATTAATTTTTAAATCAACATTATTTGGTGATGATACTGATCGTGCGTTACAAAAAAATGATGGATCTTGGACTTATTTTGCTAATGATGTTGCTTATCATATGGATAAGGTAAATAGAAATTATAGCAATCTTGTAAATATATTAGGTGCTGACCATACAGGTTATATAAAAAGAATTACCGCTGCCGTATCGGCTTTATCTGACAATAAAGTTAAACTTAATTGTAAAGTTTGCCAATTAGTAAAGCTTTATAAGAATGGTCAACCTTATAAAATGTCAAAAAGAGCAGGCGATTTTATCTCGGCGCAAGATCTCTTAAAAGAAGTTCACAAAGATCCAATTAGATTTATGATGCTTTATCGAAGTAATGATGTCGAATTAGACTTTGATTTTGATAAAGTTAAGGAGAAAACAAAGGATAATCCTGTATTTTATGTACAGTATGCTTATGCAAGAATTAATTCTTTATTGAGAACATTGGATATAAATTTTGATAAAAACACTATCTTAGATAAGAATAATTTCGATTTAAATAAAATAGAAAAAAAAATTATTAGAAAAATATTTGAATGGCCAAAAATAATTGAGTCTGCCTCAAGAAAATTTGATTTACACAAAATTCCTTTTTATCTATATGAACTTTCAACCTTATTTCACGCATATTGGAGCAAGGGTAATGAAGATAAAAATTATAAATTTATAGAAAATCAAAAATTTAAAAGACAAGAAATTTTAGTCATTATTAATCTTGTTGCCATAGTAATACAGAATGGAATGAAAATCCTCGGCGTGTCACTACCTACTAAAATGTAATGTATAAATTACTGAATATTTTACTTTTAATCATTATTTCAGTTTTTTTTATGTCTGCTTATACATATTATACATCGAGCAAGAATTTTGAAATAAAAGATTTTAATCGTAAAAATATTAATCAAATCATTAATAATAAAACTTCAGATTTACCAATATTGAATAACGATACAAATAATGTAATCCAATTTAATGACGGATTTTCTGATGAAATTGACAATGATAAACCTAGAAGTTTTTGGAATTTATTAAAAAATGATCAATAAGAAAGCTATTATAATAAGCATCAAAGGAGTTAATTTAACTAGAAAAGAAAAATTATTATTTAAGGAAAAGCCATGGGGAATAATTTTATTTAAAAGAAATATTAAGACTTTTAATCAAACAAAAAACTTAATCAAAAATATTAAAAAATATTCTAAAGATAAAAATTTTCCTATTTTAGTAGATGAAGAGGGGTCAAAAGTTTCAAGATTGAAAGATATTTTTAGTAATAATTTTAATTCAAAACTTTTTGGAAATTTATATAAAATAAATCCAAATATGGCGTTAAGTTTATATAAAAATTATTTAAATTTTTTATGTAATAAATTGAGAAAAATTGGAATAAATACTAATACAATTCCAGTGCTTGATGTTCTTAGAAAAAGTACAAATAGTGTAATTGGTAATAGAGGTTTTTCAACAAATAAAGAAATTGTAAAAAAACTAGGAAACATAACAATTAATATATGTCATAAAAAAAAAATTCTTACTGTTGCAAAACACATACCAGGCCATGGTTGTTCTACTAAAGATAGTCATTTAACTATGCCAAAAATAAACTTGAGTATAAAAAAATTGAATAATGTAGATTTTTATCCATTTAAATCGTCACCAGCTAAATTAGCTATGACAGGTCATATACTTTATTCAAAAATAGATAACAAAAATGTATCAACATTTTCAAAAAAAATAATAAAAGATATAATAAGAAAAAAAATAGGCTTTAAAGGTATACTGATGTCGGATGATATTTCTATGAAAGCTCTGAAATATGATTTAATTACTAACGCCAAAAAATCGTTAGTTGCTGGCTGTAATTTAGTTCTATATTGCTCTGGAAATATAAAAGATAACTTCAAATTGATTAAAAATGTTCCCTACATTGATAAATTTACCTCAAAAAAAACATCGGAAATTTATAAAATTTTAGGGTAAAAATATTTATGGACTCAGGCAACGTAAAAAATATATCCGTTAATATTCCAAATTTTAGTGGTCCCTTAGAAGTTTTATTAGATCTAGCTAAATCACAAAAAGTTAATTTAGCAGAAATTTCCATCACGAAACTAGCAGATCAATTTTTAGAATTTATAAAAAATGAGAAAAATTTAAATTTAGAAACCGCATCTGAATTTCTTCTTATGGCTACTTGGTTAGCTTATTTAAAATCTAAATTGCTTTTGCCTGAAGATGAAGAAGATGATTTTAAAGCTTTAGAAGTAGCTAAAAAACTTAAATTACAACTTAAAAAACTTGAATTAATAAGAATATTATCTGATCAAATGTTACAAAAAAAAAGACTAGGCATACATGTTTTTACTAGAGGAATGAAAGGTGGAATAAGATCAATTAACACACCTATATATAATGTTTCATTATATGAACTTTTAAAAACTTATTCAGGTATTCAAATGCAGAAAACTTTTCAAAATATAAGTATCCCTAAATTACCAGTATTCACAACTGAGGAAGGGATGAAACAAATAAGAAAAAACTTATCTCAAATAAATGATTGGAAAAATATTTTTGAATTAATACCAAGTTATTATTTAAAAAATAATATGTTAAAAACTGGTATGGCTGGAATATTTTCCGCTAGTTTAGAATTGACAAAAGAAGGTGTTACAAAAGTTACTCAAGATAAAGTTTTCAATAAATTACTAATAAAAAAGAATTAAAATGCCTAATAAAAAAAAAAATAATATTTTAAAATTCCCCTCTTCAGTAAGTAAATTAGAAAGACAAGTTGAAGCAATTTTATTTGCAGCTTCAGAACCATTAGACATTGAAACAATTGAAAAAAGAATTCAGACAAATACTAATATAAAAAAGATTTTAGATAATCTTCAAAAAATTTATAAAAATAGAGGAATAAATTTAATTTGCATAAAAAAGAAATGGTCATTTAGAACTGCAGAAGATTTATCTAAATTAATGTCTCTTCAAAAATCTACTCAAAAAAAATTATCTAAAGCAACTGTAGAAACATTAGCTATAATTGTTTACCATCAGCCAGTGACTAGATCAGAAATTGAAGAAATAAGAGGTGTATCTTTTGCATCAAATACTTTAGAAATTTTACTTCAACTTAATTGGGTTAGGCCTGCAGGAAGAAAAGATGTGCCTGGTAAGCCAATACAGTATTCAACAACAGAAAACTTTTTAAATCATTTCAATATTCAGAAATTATCAGATTTACCAACTATTGATGAACTTGGTACTGCAGGTCTTATAGATACTTCGAGCGTTGATAAATCTATTTTTGGAACAGGAAAATTTTTTAAAGAACAATCAATTGATAATAGTCAAAATGAACTATATGAAGAAATTGATGATGCTATCAAAAAAGCTCCTGAAGAAGAAAAATAATCATTTATATTTAGATTAAATTGCTGTATAACACTTCATATGGGTAATATAGGTTGGACAGGTATTATAATAATTGCAATTTTAGTTGTAATACTTTTCGGTAAAGGAAAAATATCAAGTATTATGGGTGATTTAGCTAAAGGAATTAAAAGTTTTAAAAAGGGCTTGTCAGACGATGGTACAACAAATAACGATAACTCCAACGATAACTCAAACACCAATTCAGATAATTCTAATTCTGATAATAAATAATCTAATATGCCTCAAATTGGTTGGTTAGAGATATTAGCAATAGTAATCATTGCTATATTGGTTTTAGGACCTAAAGAATTTCCTATAGCTTTGAAAAAAATAGGTTCATATTTTGGTAAATTAAAAAATACAATTGGAAATTTTCAAAGAGAAGTTAATTCAGTTACCGAGGATATTGATATTGAAAAAGATTTAAATAATAAAAAAGAAAGCAAAAAAGAGAAAGATAATGAGTGATAACAATTCATTTACTAGTCATTTTACTGAATTGCGATCTAGGTTAATAAAATCTTTAATATTTATTTTCATTATATTCGTACTGTCATATACATTTGCAGAACATATCTATTCTTTTTTAGTTAACCCCTATGCAGAAGCCGTTAAAGATGACCCAACATCAAGACGTTTGATTTTTACAGCTTTACATGAAACTTTTATTACTTATTTAAAAGTAGCTTTCTTTGCTGCTATTTTTTTAGGTAGTCCAGTTTTATTTATACAAATCTATAAATTCATTGCACCAGGTTTATATAAAAATGAAAAAAAAGCATTGCTGCCTTATCTAATTGCTACACCAATTCTTTTTCTTTTAGGAGGGATGCTTGTTTATTATTTAGTAATGCCTTTAGCTATCAAATTTTTTTTATCATTTGAGTCAATGGGCACGAACACGACTCTGCCAATCCAATTAGAGGCTAAAGTAAATGAATATCTTGCTTTGATTATGAGACTAATTTTTGCTTTTGGTATAAGTTTTCAGCTACCAATTGTTCTTAATTTGTTAGCAAGAATTGGTGTTGTAAATTCAAATTACTTAAAAAAAAGAAGACGATATGTAATAGTAATTATCTTTACAATTGCTGCAATTTTAACTCCACCTGATCCAATAACACAAGTAGGCTTAGCTATACCTCTTTTATTACTTTATGAATTATCTATAATAACAGTTAGATTCACTGAAAAAAAAGACAAGAAAGATAATTTAGAGGATGCATAATTTAAAAGATTTAAGAAATAACTTAAAAATTTTAGAAAAAAAATTTAAAGACAGAAATGTTTTTTTTAATACAAATGAATTTAGTAAAAAAGACAATTTAAATAAAGATTTAATAGTAAAAAAAGAAAAACTAGAACAAGAGAAAAAAATTCTTTCTAAGTCTAAAGATCAATCAAATTTTATAAAATCAAAAGAAATTTCATCTGAAATTTCGACTCTTACTAAAAAACAAAATTTAAGTCAAAATGATTTAAATAAAATTATACATTCTCTTCCTAATTTAGCACTTGATGATGTTCCAATAGGAAAAGATGAAAGTTTTAATAAATTAATTAAAAAAGTTGGAAATATAAAAGAATTTGCTTTTAAACCAAAGTCTCATGTAGAACTTGGTGAAAAAAATAATAGTTTAGACTTTGAAACATCAATTAAATTATCTGGTTCTAGATTTGTAGTATTAAAGGATAAGTATGCCATGCTAGAAAGAGCTTTAATAAATTTTATGCTAGATACTCATACTAATGAGTTTAATTATATTGAAATTTCTCCACCTTTAATCGTTAATGAAGAAGTAATGTTTGGAACTGGACAACTCCCTAAATTTGAAGAAGATCAATTTGAAATAAAATTTAATAATTCAGATAAAAGAAAATTTTTAATACCGACAGCAGAAGTAGTGCTAACTAATTTAGTTAGAAAATCAATTATTGATAAAAATCAATTACCAATTAGATTTGTTGCCTCTACGCCTTGTTTTAGAAAAGAAGCAGGAAGTTACGGCAAGGATACAAAGGGCATGATAAGACAACATCAATTTTATAAAGTTGAATTAGTAAGTATTGTAGAACCTAGTAGCTGTTTAGAAGAGCTAGAACGTATGTTGAATTGTGCGGAAAATATTTTAGAAAAGTTAGAAATACCTTTTCAAACTATTTTGTTAAGTTCTGGTGATATGGGTTTTAGTGCGGAAAAAACTTACGACATAGAAGCTTGGATACCCTCAGAAAATAAATATAGAGAAATATCAAGCTGCTCTTCATGTGGTACCTTTCAAGCTAGAAGAATGGGCGCAAAATATAAATCCGTAAATGGCAATGAATTTGTAGGAACACTGAATGGCTCTGGCTTGGCTGTTGGTAGATTGATGATAGCTTTACTAGAAAACAATCAAAATAAAGATGGTTCAATTAATATTCCAATAGTATTAAAAAAATATATGAATAATTTAGAAAAAATTTAATTATAATTTACTTGTTTATCCAAGAATTTTCATATATTTCTTTTGCATGAGCGGACAAGGACTAACTCAATTTATACCATTAATATTAATATTTATAATATTCTATTTTTTTCTTATAAGACCTCAACAAAAAAGAGTTAAAGATCATAAAGCCATGGTAGAATCTCTTAAAAGAGGAGATGAAGTAATCACATCTGGAGGTATCATAGGAATAGTAGAGCGTGTGATGGAAGACGATCGCATAGAGGTTGTTATAGGTGAAAATACTAAAGTTCAAATTATACGATCTACAGTCACAAGTTTATTGCAAAAAGAAGAAATTAAAAAATAACTTTTTTACGTGTTAAACTTTTCAAAGATAAATGTTTTATCGATTTATCTAATTTTTTTCTTTATATCGATTTTCTCATTTTTAAACTTTCAAAATAGTAATCAATTTTTTGAAAAAAAAATTAATTTAGGTTTGGATTTACAGGGAGGGTCTTACCTCTTATTAGAAATAAATTCTGATAGTCTAGTAGAGGAAAAACTTCAGTCCAAAGTTATTCCTCTTAAAAAGCTTCTTAAAGATAATAATATTAATTATAGCAATTTTAAAATTAGTGAAAAAACTTTATCTTTAAATATAAACAATAAAGATAAATTCGAACTATTATTTAATTCGCAAAA
>Ga0209631_10004657_pt1 | contig 15071 bp, 12 predicted proteins | sample COG_08_FD_184752 | JGI IMG/M metagenome (GOLD analysis project Ga0209631, IMG submission 184752) | Pelagic Microbial community sample from North Sea - COGITO 998_met_08 (SPAdes) (version 2) | ecosystem: Environmental > Aquatic > Marine > Neritic zone/Coastal water | place: Helgoland, sampling... | reverse complement strand
CTACGGCTACTACGGCTACTACGGCTACTACGGCTACTACGGCTACTACGGCAACAACGGCTACAACCACGACTGGTTCAACTGGTACCTGAGGCTAGCGCAAGTTGGAAAAAGGCAGTGTTAAGCTGCCTTTTTTTTATCTGGTCGTTATTGCTTAAACAAAATTTTCCGATAACTTCGGCATTCCTAAGTTGATTGTTTATAAGACATGCTATCTTCGCTGCTATTGAGACCGGCCCAGCTCCTTTTGGTCACAGGTTTGTTATTCGTGCACGCCGTGGCAAGCGCGACGGACTTCGGAACAACAGGACTGGTAACGGTACCAACGGCTAGAATGCAAGCTGACGGTACGGTGACTGCGACGATTGCTCGCAATGAAGTCTTAGATATTTTTAACCTTACATTTCAGGCTGCGCCTTTCATCGAAGGAACGTTTCGGTACTCGATTTCGGATCCCCGCGATAAGGTGTTTTCAGGAAAAGAGTACGAGGATAGAAGCTACGAGGTTAAGCTAAGAGTACTAGAAGAAGGTGATTTGCGACCTGCTTTCGCGATTGGGATTAGGGATATTTTTGGGACTGGTATCCTGGCGGGTGAATATCTGGTTGCGTCTAAAACCTTAGCAGTCTTGGATCTGACAGTAGGCCTTGGGTGGGGCCGTTATGCAGGTAAATCCAGTTTTTCAAATCCACTAACGGTCCTGGACAACGGCTTCTCGACAAGGCCTACTGGGGATTATGGGTTGTTAGGAGGCACGATAAGGGGTGAGACTTTCTTCCGCGGCGAGGCCGCTCTTTTTGGAGGGATTAGATATCGCATTCCTAATAGTTCGTTCCATTTGCTTGCTGAGTATTCGTCAGATGTGTACGAGCGCGAACAACTGATCGGCGTTTTAAGGCAACCATCGCCATTCAGCATCGGAGTGACATGGGATGGCTTAAAAGGCATGTCGTTTGGGGCTTCCTATCAGCGAGGTCAGTTTCTTGGGCTGACTTTGAAGACTGCGGCGAGTTTCAAACCTAGACAAAAACGGATATACGAACAGTTTGATAGTGTGGCGGATGACTTAGGCCAAGATCAGGCACCCAGTTTTTTGGATCTAGATAGCTGGTATGATCGTTTGCTATTTGATGCAGAGAGATCGGGGCTTCGGCTGCATTCCGCTCACTTTAGCCCTGGGGACGATCAAGTAAACTTTGCCGTCTCAAATACTAGTTATGCGCTTTGGGCGGATGCCTTAAATCAATTTTTTACTTTATCAGAGATTCATTTACCTAAAAATTTCCGTCGAATTGGCGTTGCTGTTCTTGATGATAATTTGGAAGGCCCGCTGGTAAGTTATAATCGATTGGTATCTAAGTCTGGTGGAATTCTGGATCCGATTGAGCAAGCTCTTGACCGTAAGAGCCTTAGTAACTTAGTCAGTGTGCTCCCTAATAGGAAGTTAGGAAGGCCTAATCATGAAACGGATTTTGGATACCCAAAGCTCGCAATAGGAGCTGACTTGGCATTAAGGTTGCAGGTGATGGACCCTGATGCGCCTTTGAAACATCAGCTTTACTTGAAGAACACGGGTAGAGTGGCTTTATCAGATAGTTTAAATATTTGGTCGGTTGCGACAATTGACATATCGAATGATTTCGACACAAGGCGACCATCAGATTCCGTGCTTCCCAGGGTGAGGAGTGAGATTAATCAATACCTTACGCAAGGGGAAAATGGTATTGATTCGCTGTTTGGAGAATACAAGGAATCACTATCGTCGAGTTTGCACGCTCGCTTTTATGTAGGGCTGTTGGAAGAAATGTTCGGAGGGGTTGGTGGTGAGGTTTTATACGAACCCTTCGCCACTCGGTGGGCGGTGGGCGCAAATTTGAACTGGGTGCAGCAAAGAGCCTTTGATCGACGTTTTCGATTTCAAAACTACAATGTGGTAACTGGACATTTGTCTCTTTTTTATGCCTCAGATTGGCATAACTTTGATTTCGGGCTGCATGTCGGTCGCTATTTGGCAGGCGATAGGGGTTTTACGTTTGAAGCAAAGCGCACTTTTGATAATGGTTTCGCGTTGGGGGCTTATTTTACGAGAACCAATGTGTCAGCAGAAGATTTCGGAGAAGGGAGTTACGATAAAGGCATAGCCATAACCATTCCCTATAGTTTAATGCTTGGAAAGAATACTCGAGGGAAGTACAGCACTGTCCTGCGAACAATCGAGCGGGATGGTGGTCGACGGCTGGAAGGGACTGTCGGTCTGCTCTGGTGGAATCGACGCTCCGTGAGGTTCGACGCGTTACGCGATAATCGTGATAGGATTTTGCCGTGAGGGGCCATAACCGATCTAGTGTGGTATCGCGGCTTGCTAGTTTAGCATGTGTGGTGCTTGCATTATTATCAGGAGGGTGCAGTTTTCAATCAAATCAAATAACATTCGTAAAAAGCCTTTTCGAGCCTCCCTCCGCTAATGTCAGTTATTGGTTGCTGGTTACGGGGGATAATCGGATCAAATTGGTCCCACTCGCAGATAGTTCCTCGACGGTATTTACAGATGGAGAGGGTATTTTTTTCAGATTCGATGGCTGGCATTTTACAGAAATACGTGTTCAGCGAGAAGCTTACGGTTTTAATGATGTTCAGGTTAACGCAAGCTTTAAGTACGACGACCGTGGCAGGTTTGAATCTGAAGTCCAACAGGTCAATGAGCATGGGGCGCAATCGCTTGGATCCAAATGGACTCAGGAATTTATGGTTGCTTGCACTAAATGGCTTCGTGAGATGACCGAATCGGGCGAGTTGCTCACTCAGAACTGCCAGTTCCTGACGGGCAAGCAATTCAGTAATAGAATTATCTTAGATAAGACTGGTAACATTGTTTTTCTCGAGTCGGTTTTGGGACCCTCGGGCGAGCGTTTTTCTTTGACGTTTAATGGCTGACTCTGCCGCGGTCATCCCTTGGTGGTAAGTTCTGAAGTTTCTGATGATTTAATGCTTTATGGAGCAAGTCTAAGCGGTTGCGAGTTGTTTTAATAGGATCGTTGTTGGCAGGCCAAGAAAGCTTTTCATAGTAGGGTAGGACCCGAATAGGAATTAAAATGTTATGAACGGAATATTCTTCTCCAAGTTTAGGCTCCGGCTTAGTCTTCAATCGATTGTATTGGTGTCAATTTTGATGGTCACTGGGGCTATTCCCTTTAATTTCTCTCTTGCCGCAAGCTTTTCGCCGTCAAGCGTCTCGCCTGCGATGATTAACCAGGTGAAGCGTTTGTCTCCAGCAGAACAACGCGCGTTAGCACAGCAGTTCGGAATAGATTTACCTGGGACCTTTGGGAAAATGGGCTCTGCTCAGAGATCGGAGCCTGACCCTGTCGAACCATTGGAGCAGAGAGAGAAGTCTCCAGTGATAAAAAGTTCGTCTGTAGAACAAGACATTAATAAGCCCTCAGATGCTAAGTCCGAGAATAAGAGTTTGCCAAGATTTGGTGCACAACTTTACGAAAAAAAATCAGGAGCATACGCTCCGGTTGATGAGGGTCTAGCTCCTGATGGTTATTTATTAGGTCCGGGGGATGAGTTATATGTTCAAGTCTTGGGTAAAGACCCGATTGAAACTTTTGTTGAGTTGGACCGTTCAGGACAGATAACCCTCCCGAGGATAGGTGCTATCTCCTTAGCTGGATTAAGCCTTAAAAATGCGAAAGGAGTTATAGCGCAAAAAGTTGAAGCTCGTTTGATGGGAAGTCAGGTTGTAACGTCTTTGGGACGCCTTCGCCAAATAAGTATTTTCTTAGCAGGTGAAGTAAATGCGCCAGGAAATTATAACGTATCAGCGTTAACTACTATCTCTCAGGCGCTTTATCTGACCCAAGGAATCACTGATATTGGGTCTTTCAGAGAAGTCCAGGTTCGTCGTGGTTCGGATGTTGTGGCTCGATTTGATTTGTATGACCTTCTGTTGAAAGGTGACCGCGAAAACGATGTTACTCTGCGTTCAGGAGATACGGTTTTTGTTCCAGTTTCCAAAGGTATCGTAACTATTGAAGGCGCTGTTCAAAGGCCCGCTCGCTACGACTTGAAATCGAATGAAACTTTTGCTGATATGATTGAGATTGCGGGTGGTTTTTCGGCTTCTGCATTTGAAGAGTTGTCTACCATCAGGCGCTTTGACAGCTCTAAGGGCACGTCTCGCATTTTAACGGTATACGATCCGCAATCCACCTTGGTTTTACAAGATGGAGACGTTGTGACGATAAGCCAAGGCGCGGCTCTGGTCGCCAACGCCGTTGAGTTGACAGGCGCTGTTGTAAGGCCGGGGCTTTATGAGTTTTTCGATGGAGCAAGAGTGACAGACTACTTAGCATCCGTTGACAGAGACATCTCTGAAGGCGCTGATTTAGATGTTGGCTTAATCGTTCGCAGGGTAAATAATCGGCATGAAATCGAGTTGCTGGCTTTTGATCTTGTAAAAGCGATGGCGTTGCCGGGATCTGAGGCGGATCCGTTACTTCAAGGCTTTGACCAGGTAATAGTACTTCCAAGTCCGAGCGTGGATGCAAAGACGAACTCAAATACGAATCAAAACGCTATAGATGTTAACTTGATTTCAAGTCTGAAAATCAAGGACGCTGTTGTTGTAGAGGGAGCGCTTTCCGGCGGTGAAACACAGGATCAAGATTCCGAGTCAAGCGTCTTATCAATCGCCCAGCCCACGCCGCGCTTTAAAGTAATTCAACCTATAGTTGAGAAGTTCATCGATCAAGGAGGAAGCGGTAAGCCGGTCAATCTCGTAAATGTGCAAGGAGCGGTCAAACAACCGGGACTTTATCCCTTAATCAAGGGAGGTAACATCAACTTCATGATCCAGTTGGCGGGAGGTTATATGGATGGCGCGTTACTTGACCAGTTCGAAGTTAGGAGAATTCGAATTGGAAGCGGTGGCGCTAAATCTGAGACCTTCATCATAAGGGAGAAGGAGGTTAATTCTAGGCCGCTTCAAGCTAGAGACGTTGTTCGGGTTAATTTTCAAGCAGATTGGAATCCTAACGAGTTTGTGTTGGTGGAGGGAGAGGTGCGTTTTCCCGGTTCTTATGCACTCCGCGACGGTGAAACAATTGGAACGGTTATTGAAAGAGCAGGTGGATTTTCAAATGAGGCCTTTCCTGAAGCTATTCGCTTTACCTCGCAAGTGACGAAGGAATTACAGCAAGCTAGTGCTCGAAAACTTATAGAGCGCTTTCAGAGAGAACAAGTTAGTCGGAGAAGTGTTGGAGATGAGAATCAAGCAACAAACGCTGCTGTAAATGATGAGTACACGTCGAGTGTTCTGTCCTCCTTTCAAGGTCGATTGGTTGTAGATATACCTAAAATTCTTTCGGGAGATTCTTCGGCGGATGTTCTTCTGCGTAATGGCGATAAGCTTTATATTCCGAAGATGGTTGAATCGGTGACGGTCGCAGGTGAGGTCTATGAGCCTGGTAGTTTTCGATTCGAACGTGGGCTAAGATATCAAGACTATATACAAATGGCCGCAGGCACTACTGATAGATCGAGAAATCGTGATATTTATATGATTAAACCTAATGGCGCGGTTGTATCACTCGCTCGTAAAAAACTCAGTTTTTTAAAATTCGATCGTTCTTTTGTTGAGATTGCACCTGGTACCGTGATAGTAGTGCCTACTAATTATGACTATGAGAAGCCTATGACGCGAATTCGAGGTATTACCTCTGTGGTATTCGAATCGATTACTTCAATCGCTGCATTTTACTCGATCACAAAAGATTAGTAGGAAGTTGTCTATGAGTAACTTCCAAGGTGATGTTTATCCAGGTGCTGGGTTTGAGGAAAGTGATAACGATTTAAAAAGGCTGGTTACTGTCCTTTGGCGGGGAAAAGGATTGATATTGTTCATTACGACTTTGATATCTGTCGCAGCTGTAGTTGTCGCGTTACAAATACCAGATATTTATGAATCTAAAGCGCTGCTGGCTCCAAAAGAAGATGATAAAACTGGGGGGTTAGGAAATATCGCGCAACGGTATGGCGGCGGGCTAGCTAGTTTAGCCGGATTAAGTGGTCTTGATTTGGGCGGATCAAAAATCTCTAAGGATCTAGTTGCTAAGGAAAAAATTCAATCACTAGATTTTTATACAAGGCATCTGTACGAGAGTACTCTCGCAAACCTAATGGCCGTAAGTTATTGGGATCCGGTCTCTCAGGAAGTTATATACGATCCCGATTTGTATAATGCAAAAGACGCCGTCTGGGTTAGAGAGGTTGACTATCCGCTAAAGATAAAACCATCGGCTCAGGAGGCACATGAGCACTTTTTAGAACTCCTTACGCTTGAAGAAGATGCCGCGACGGGATTGCTTATTCTTAAGGTTAAGCACGAATCACCCATTGTTGCGAAGGATATGATTGTAGCGATATTAAATGCCGTAAGTGAGGATCTAAGAAGCAGGGATATTGAAGAGGCTCAAGAATCAATCGAGTTCTTAGAGCTCCAAACGACATTGACTTCCTTGGTCTCTTTAGACGATATATTTTCTCAACTGATTGAAGAGCAAATGAAAACCATCATGCTTGCAAATGTGTCAAAAGATTATGTTTTTGATGTTATAGACCCGCCGGTTGTTCCTGAAAGAAAGGTCGAGCCAAGCAGAGCGCTGATCTGTATTCTTGCGTCGATCTTAGGTGGAATGATTGGCATTTTGATCGTTTTGATCAGGCATTATGGCCTGCGTATTCCAATCAAAAGCTAGTTCAACTAGGGTCATATTTGGTGCGGGTGATGTGGTTGTCTCCGCTAGGTGAGCCCGACACGTTGGCAGCCGACCGTCTTAATGTGCAAGCAAATACTTTCGTTTACGTCTTTGCGCTCCTCTCAAGGGCTTGGCTTGGTGGGGTAAAGAGTTACTTTGATGAGATTTAAATATGCCAAATGCAAGCTAAGTATTTACATAATAACTATGAAAATGGTCTTCTAACATTATGCTGGGAAAAGAGATGAAGCTTTCTGATATTAAACTAGGGGTTATAGGACTTGGCTATGTGGGATTACCTCTAGCTGTAGAGTTTGCTAAACATAGGAGGGTTGTTGGGTTTGATGTCAGCGAAAAGAGAATAGGTGAACTAGTTAACGGCATTGATGTGACGCTCGAAGTCGCTAGTCAGGATTTGTTGGAAGCGACGCAGCTACTTTTTTCAAGCGCTGTTGAAGATCTGAAGGATTGCAATGTATATATTGTGACTGTCCCGACGCCAATTGATGAGAACAATGCTCCGGATCTGAAGCCCTTAAAAGCGGCTTCGTCGATGCTAGCGGGTGTCTTAGAAAAAAATGACATAGTCGTATACGAGTCAACCGTATATCCAGGTGCGACAGAAGAGGTTTGTGTGCCAGTTTTGGAAAGTGGTTCGGGCCTTAGATTTAATCTAGATTTTTTTGCAGGTTATAGCCCAGAGCGGATTAACCCAGGAGATAAAGAAAACACGCTTACGATGATCAAGAAGATAACATCGGGATCAACACCGGAGATTGCAAGGTTTATCGATGAACTTTACGGTTCAATTATTCAAGCCGGAACTCATCTTGCGAGCTCTATTAAAGTCGCCGAAGCAGCCAAAGTAATTGAGAATACCCAGAGAGATCTCAATATAGCTGTGATCAACGAATTTGCAAAAATTTTCAATATTCTTGACATCGATACACAAGAAGTTTTGGATGCGGCAGGAACCAAATGGAATTTCTTGGCATTTAAACCTGGCTTAGTAGGAGGCCATTGTATTTCAGTTGACCCCTACTACCTCACGTATAAGGCATTAGAGGTTGGTTACCACCCAGAGGTTATTTTAGCGGGACGAAGGATAAACGATGGAATGGGGCAGTATACCGCGACTCAACTTGTAAAAGCTGTTAGTCGAAAAAAAATCCATATCGATGAAGCTCGAGTATTAATTCTGGGATTCACTTTTAAAGGCGATTGCCCAGACGTACGAAACACTAAAATTATTGATATAGTGGAAGAGCTCAAATCGTTTAACATGAAGGTAGATGTCTATGACCCATGGACCGATCATTCAGAAGTCAAGCGTGAATATGGGATCAGTACCATTCTCACGCTGGTTGAAAACACTTACGATGCGATCGTAATAGCGGTGGACCATAGCCAGTTCAAATCTTGGGGTGAGGGTAAAATACGGAGCCTTGGGAAGGCTAATCACGTTTTATACGACGTTAAGCATGTATTACCTAAAGGGTGTTCTGACATTCGTTTGTAAATAGGATAGACAATGAAGAAATTTGCGATTATCGGCGTGTCCGGATACATTGCGCCGAGGCACTTAACTGCGATTAGTGAGACAGGAAACCAACTTGTTGCTGCAATGGATATTAATGACTCTGTCGGGATAATGGATAGCCACTTTCCTAAAGCAGAATTTTTTACGGAGTTTGAACAGTTTGAGGAATTCCTTGAGGATCAATCCATCAAAGGAGAAATGCTAGACTATATTACAATTTGTTCTCCTAATTATTTGCATCTAGCGCATATGAAGGCGGCTTTAAAGAGGGGACTAGATGTCATATGTGAAAAACCTTTGGTTCTGAATTCAATCGACCTTGACGCGCTGACTCAGTACGAAGATCGTTTTGGCGGCAAAGTGAATTCAATTCTCCAATTACGACTTCATCCTTCGATAATCGCTTTGAGGGAAAAGGTCAGGGCAGCTAAGCCGGGAAAAGTTTTTGATGTGGATCTGACTTATATAACCTCTCGTGGTAAGTGGTATATGAAGTCGTGGAAAGGTTATGACTATAAGTCAGGAGGAGTCGCAACGAATGTGGGTGTTCACTTTTTCGACATGCTGCATTTTGTTTTTGGCAAGTTACTTCATAGCGAAGTTCATTTCAAAGATGACAGAACCTCTGCGGGTTACCTTGAATATGAAGGCGCACGCGTTCGTTGGTTTCTTTCCATCGATGCTATCCACCTACCGGAGAATGCAGTTCACGGTGAGAAATCTACCTATCGCAGCCTCATGATCGAAGGTGAAGAGTTAGAATTTTCAGACGGATTTACGAATCTACACACCGATAGTTATCGTCGCATCTTGGAAGGAAAGGGCTACGGGATTGCTGATAATCGTACAGCCATTGAAACAGTAGAGTCGCTTCGGAATCAGTTGGTTGTTAGGAACCCCAAACATGAACACGCGCTTCTTAATGTGGAAGCTGAACAATGAGCTATTATAAGCATGAGACCGCAATTGTAGACTATGGCGCCGTGATCGGAGATGAATCACGTGTATGGCACTTTGTTCATGTATCTGCCGGCGCGGTTATCGGGCGGGGAGTATCGTTAGGTCAAAACGTTTATGTTGGAAATAAAGTTTCAATAGGAGATGATTGTAAAATCCAAAATAACGTTTCCGTCTATGACAATGTTACTTTAGAAAATGGGGTCTTCTGTGGGCCAAGTATGGTATTTACTAATGTGTATAACCCAAGATCTCAAATAGATAGAAAAAGTGAGTATTCAGAAACTCTAATTAAAGAGGGCGCCTCTCTAGGAGCGAATTGCACTATTATTTGTGGCGTAACGGTTGGCAGATTCGCGTTTGTTGGGGCAGGAGCCGTCGTTAAGAAAGATGTTTCCGACTATGCATTAGTGGTCGGCGTGCCTGCAAAGCATATTGGTTGGATGAGTCGATTTGGGGCGCAGTTAAACCTGCCACTTGAAGGGGTAGGGGAAGCGACCTGTTTACACACTAATTCCAGGTATGTTTTAGAAGATGGCCGTGTCAGGGAAATTATATAGCGATGCAATTTATAGATTTAAACGCTCAATATAAAGCCGTTAAAGATCGTATTGACAAAAGAATTAGTGACGTTCTAAGGCATGGTAAGTATATCTTAGGGCCAGAAGTGGATGAGCTTGAGCAGAAGCTTGCACATTATGTTGGTGTAAAACACTGCATCACTTGCGCAAATGGGACTGATGCTCTCAATTTGTCATTGATTGCTTTGGGGATTACAAAAGGAGATGGTGTTCTTTGCCCTACGTTCACTTTCTTTGCCACGGGGGAAAGTGTGGCAATGCAAGGGGCTGAACCAATTTTCGTTGATTCAGATGCTTCTACTTACAATATGTGCCCTGTAGATCTGGAAAAGAAAATTTTACAGTCTTTGAGAGAAGGAGCTTGCAACTTAAAAGCGATAATTTCGGTGGACCTTTTTGGTTTGCCCGCGAATTATCCAGAAATTAAGAAAATTGCCAACAGATATAATCTGCATTTGATTGAAGATGCTGCCCAAGGATTTGGTGGAAGCATAAATGGAAAAATGGCGTGTTCATTTGCAGACATAGCAACCACAAGTTTTTTCCCAGCAAAGCCATTAGGCTGCTATGGTGACGGCGGTGCTATATTTACCAATAATGATGATGTGGCGAAGTTGCTGATCTCCTTAAGGTTTCACGGTAAGGGCGATAACAAGTATGATAACGTGCGGATCGGTACAAACAGTCGATTAGATACTATTCAAGCTGCTGTTTTGTTAGAAAAATTAGAAATTTTTGAGCTCGAAGTGCTTACCAAAAATCTCCTTGCCGATAAATATATGCAGAGGTTTGGCGATGTTTTTAATCTTCCTATCATCCCTCAGGGTTTTCGAAGTTCATGGGCGCAATTCACGGTAACCACGGACAATAGAGAGTCTGTTGTTAAACAGTTTGACAACAATTCTATTCCCACAATGATTTATTATCCTAAATGTCTCCACCAGCAAACTGCTTTTAAAGCTCTTAATATAAATGATGACGATCTTCCGGTTGCGAGCACTTTAGCAAAGACGGTATTGAGCTTGCCAATGCATGCTTATTTAGATGCGGATGCGGTCAGTCTTTAGAAATTATAGGAGGTCTGCTTAGTCATGATTCGCTCTTTTCGAAGTAAACACCATAGGATAGATAATTCCTTTTCACTTACTCCAATTGTAGCGAGCACTTATTGGCCAGCGAAGCCCTGACGGTATGATTTCCTTGTCGATATTTAGTACGACAACTATCGATGTAACTGCTCGGATAGAAAGTTTTAAACTAACCCAGAATTTGAAAGAGCTATCCATAGGGCTCTACCGTTCTGCTTCTTTCTTATAGCTCTTTACTTCGTGATTGTACTGTTGTTTTAGTTGCTTCTCGTATATTTGGTAATGGCGCCGATCAGGAAACGGTCATGCTGTTGATAGCCTTGTTCGCAATTCAGCGGCTCAGGCCAGGCTTGAGTGCAAAATATTTGAAAGTCAACGTTACAATGAAATTTTTATTACAGAGTGGCCATTAATTACCTGAGCAGGTTCGTCTCAAATTTTGCCTTTATTTTTAAGCCGTCGTCTGATGTTGGCTAGTATCGTTCCATGTATAATACTCGTAAGATACTTCATTTTAGCAAGCTGTTAAATGGTGCTTTTTAAAAATTTTTTTCAGAGAATGCGGTTCGATTTTGATTAGTACCTCGGCGTGCGTATCCAGAGAGTCCTGGAACCCAGTATTTGATTGTTTTCAGGCGATCGAGTAATATAATTGCCATGGAACGAATCCGTTGACATTCAGTTGATATCTGAATCAACCGGACACCTGCTTCAGACCTGGGTGGTGCCATAATGAAAAACCGCTGCTTCTTAAGTATAGTAGAGGTTATCTCTGTATACGGGCAAATGAGTAGAGTGTCAGATGATTGATTTCCTCTTTGGTTTGAGTTTCTTGGTTTTTCCTATCGCATTAATTTATTTGCTACATTGTGCGAGAGTCGATCTCACTAAAATTAATATATCTAACTTCCTTTTACTAAACTTATTTGTGTTTTCCTACTTGGGTATACTTCCGCTATTTTATAAATTGGACTCTTATCGAGTTGAAATGGGCGTTACCTCGACCGAAACACTGTTATACCTTTATTTTTTTTCCATGTTGTCACTGTCCTTCTTTGTCTTAGGCCTGATTTGTGCATCAAGAGTTATAGTCTTTTCTGGAAGAAAATATGTAGCATTCGCTGAAAAAGATAGATTAATATTCTTTATTATGGTTAGCACGATACCGCTGTTCGCTATAACGCTCTATACCTATGTATTTAGTCTTAAATCTGTCGCGCTGTTTATTGCCCTACAGCTTGTTTCAGGTGATGCGGCAGTTTCTCGCGGGGAAATGAGTAACGGTTATGAGGGTTATCATTGGTTCAAGATGATCAATCAAGATTTTTTGATTTTTATGCTTCTTTGGTCATACATAAAGGCTTATTCCAATGCGCACTTCAAATCTATTTTTTATATTTTATTGGGAATGGCAACATTCTCTGTAATGTTAACTACAGAAAAAGCGCCTTTTATTTGGATGTTTGCAGCGCTGTCACTCGTTAGGTATATATTGACTAGTGAAGGCACTGCTAAAATTGGATCAATTTTGGCATTCCTAGGGTTTAGTTTAATAGCGCTGACGATATTTTACGCAACCTTCATGGGAATGGGATTTGACAGGTTAGGTGACGCGTTTTTGTCTATTTTTTCACGATTGTTTGCCGGATCCATCCAGCCTGCATATTATTACCTTGAGTATTTTTCGGTTAACAATTATTTGCTTGGCTCTAGTTTTCCTAATCCGGGCGCTATACTTCCTTTTAATCATTTTTACCTTACACAGGAAATCATGCAGTTTGTCAAACCGGAATCAAATATTCAAGGATCAATGCCGACTGTTTTTTGGGGGGAGGCCTATGCTAATTTTGGTCCAATGGGAATTATATTTTTCTCCTTCTTCATCGCATTTTTTCTCAAGTGCGTTGATAACTATTTTGATGTTAAAATGCTAAGTTCATTAGGTTTAGCGTTGTATATTTGGATTATTTTTCACTTTAAGGATCTAAGTGTAACTGGATTTAGTCAATATATAGTGGACGATTACTTCTTATCAATTTTAGTAGCCTATACCTTAATGCGGTATTTGATCTTTAGGAAAATAAATGACGGTTCTCCATCTAACGCACACTGACATTAATAATGATTCCAGGATTCTGAAGGAGATTGGGTCATTGAGGACGCGAGGGTTTGTAGTCGACGGCTTAGGGGTCCTAGAGCGCGAACCAGAGGGCCAAGCGTTAATAACGAGCGAATATCCTGCTCTATCACTTTACTCAAGGAAGTTATATTTTCTGCCTAAAAGAGTCAGACACTTTTTTACAATGATTGAGCTAATGTTTAGAATGCTCCGGTTTGCAAGAGGAAAAGGGTACAGAATCATTCACTGTCACGATACATTGGTGCTGCCTATAGGGTTAGTGCTGAAGTGTTTTAGTAACATCACTCTTATTTATGACGCTCACGAGTTGGAATCAGACCGTAATGGTATTGGTGGTGGCGATTTCTTAAGTTGGTTGATCTTATGCACGGAAAGATTCTGTTGGTCAAGAATCGACCACTTGATCGTTGTGAGCGACTCTATAGGTAGGTGGTACTGTGAGCATATATCAAAGAAGGATTATACCGTAATCCTAAATTCTCCAGTTTTTGATCGAAGTAAGCTTTCTGAAGACAAGCAGTATTTGCGAAATAAGTTCATGATTCCTGAAGAAAAAAAGGTCTTTGTCTATATCGGGATTTTGGGCCCAGGCAGAGGCATTGATCTTTTGTTAGAGGCATTTAATGATCCGTCAGTTGAAGACCACTTGGTGTTTATCGGTTTCGGCGAGTTCGAAATCAAGGTTTTAGAAATGTCTAAAAAAACCAATAACATACATCTACATCCTCGAGTAAGCCATGACTTAGTTGTCCCTGTCGCGGCTTCGGCGGACTTTGGAATTTGTTTAATTGAGAATGTTTCTTTAAGCTCTTATTATTGTTTGCCGAATAAACTTTTCGAGTATTTGTTTGCGGGGCTTCCCGTCATTTCGAGCGATTTTCCAGAAATTTCAGCTTTACTAAAGTCGTTATCGTGCGGCAGAACTTCTGATCTTAATGTAGATAGTTTAATCCGAGCCGTAAATGAAATTTCATCTTCTGAAGCGATTTATGTCAATCGTGATTCTATGCAAGAATTTAGTTGGATAGCGCAAGAGCAAAAACTTGGCGTGCTCTATAATAAATTTTAAGGAAACGTTATGTGCGGTATTTTTGGTACTATTTCGCAAGAGTCGATGAATGTTGCAGCATTGTCCGTTCTGATTGATCATTCTTTGCAACGAGGGCGGGACTCCAGCGGATATGTGGAGTTTTTTGAGGATCAATATCGGGTTTTTAAAGCAGACTATTCTGTCGACCGATTAATTAATTCTAAGAAAAGAAGGCTCGAGGCGACTCTCACTTCTTCTTCTGGGCGGCCTTGGTGGTCTTTCCGACCTGCTCCTTCTTGGTGCATTCCTTGATGACACCGACGGCAACGGTCTGTCTCATATCTCTGACAGCGAATCTTCCGAGAGGAGGGTACTGAGAGAAGACTTCGACAACCATAGGCTTCTGGGGAATGAGCTCAACCATGGAGGCGTCACCGGACTTAATGGCGGTGGGGTTCTCTTCCATAACCTTACCGGTTCTCTTGTCGATCTTGGATCTGATCTTGGCGAACTTGCAAGCGATATGAGCGGTGTGGCAATCGAGGACGGGGGCGTATCCATTGCAGATCTGTCCGGGGTGGTTAAGGACGATGACCTGGGCAACGAAGTTATCGGTGTCCTTGGCGGGGTCGTTCTTGGAGTCGGAGCAGACGTATCCTCTCTTGATATCCTTGATGGAGAGATTCTTGACGTTGAAACCAACGTTGTCGCCGGGCTCGGCGAAATCGACGGTCTCGTGATGCATCTCGACGGACTTGACTTCAGTGGTCACGTTGAGGGGTCCGAAGGTGACGACCATACCAGCCTTGAGCTGACCAGTCTCGACTCTACCGACGGGTACTGTTCCGATACCAGAGATCTTGTAGACATCCTGGAGGGGAAGTCTAAGGGGCTTGTCCATTGGTCTCTTGGGGGTGGGGATGGCATCGAGGGCCTGGAGAAGGTAAGGTCCCTTGTACCATGGCATGTTGTCG